>WNFC01002919.1_pt1 | contig 18422 bp, 16 predicted proteins | sample 5400541 | NCBI WGS metagenome assembly WNFC01 (sample SAMN13153342, study PRJNA577476) | soil metagenome | isolation source: 120 cm saprolite under Douglas fir tree site 2 hole 2 replicate 1 | place: USA:California | collected 2015-04-18 | reverse complement strand
AGTCGCCGATATTCATCGTCACCTGATAGGAGACGGTGTAGCCAGAGAAGTCCGCACCCAGATCATCGGCCGTCTTCCTGAGCTGCGCGACCTGCTCTGAAACCTCTTCGGGATGCTCAGCCCGGCAGCAGGTCATCCAGCCGTCGCCATAGCGGATCACCCTGGTGCACGCCGTCTCCATCCGCCGCTTGGCCACATCCGGCCTGAGGTCGCCGGTCAGCCGGATATTGGAGACAACCCACAACGGCGGGGGGTTCTGCAGCGGGGCGAGCGGCGCCATCTCCGTTCCGGAGTAAAAGGAGACGTCTTCGAATGCGAAGTGCTCGCCGTGGTGGGTTACCGTACCGTCCGTCCACAGGGACCTCAGCACAGCCAGCCCTTCCTCGAAGATGCGCGCCCGGTCCTTGAAGTCGAGCCCGAGTGCCTCGAACTCCCTTCTGACGCCCAGTTCGGGGTTGCCCATGCAGGCCCCGAGGATCGTCCGCCCGCCGCTGAGATGATCCAGCGTGGCCCATTCGAGAGCCAGGTAGAGCGGGTTTCGCGTGGACGTGACGAGGCATGCTGTGCCGAGCCGGACGGTTGAGGTGCGCTGGGAAAGCGCCGACAACAGGCTGATGGGCTCGAATCTCGGCTTGGAGAAGAGGCTGTCGCCCACCCAGAGCGAATCAAAGCCCCTTTGCTCGGCCAGTACGGCGAGGTCAAGCAGATCAGCGAGCGAGTAGCCAGAGGTAATGAGAGGTTCGCGGTTGTTGAGGTTGACGCCGAATTCCACTCGGACCCCATTTGTCTGCGTAACCCATCTGAATGGCCATGCCAGACCGCATTGCCGGGTAGCAACGGTTTTCCCTCTTGTCCAGGTTAGGCCTGTCAACGGCCAAGTGTCAACAGGTGACTGAAAACTTCACCTCACATGGTCGTCGCGCAGGTCGGCTGGGTCTCGTAACGGGCTGCCGGTCACGTCAGGCCTGCTGGGCGGCGGATAGCACTGCCAGCGCCGCCTCCACGCCGGCCCCGATGTGAACCTGAGCCCCCAGATCTGCCAGGGACCGGCCGAGCGCCATTAGCCCGACGACGGGGTACAGGCCGCTGGCCGTCGGCCCCATGTGACCGATCCGCACGAGGTTCCCCGCGCCCTGCCCTCCTGACAGCATCACTGCGTAACGCTCCCGCACGTGACCGCGAACGGCCTCGTGGTCGAGCCCGTCAGGAACCGCGATCGCCGTCACGCAGTCCGCCGTGATCTCCTCGGTGCGTGGCCACAGCCGAAGCCCCATCGCCACGACGCCGGCGCGGCATGCCCTGGCAGCAGTAGCGTGCCGCGCTATGCAGGCCTCCAGGCCCTCCTCAAGCACCTGGTCGCACGCCGCTTCGACGCCGTGAATGTCGCAGACCGACGGGGTGTAAGGGAACCGCCCCTGCCCATGCCATTGGTCCCGCCAGTCCAGCATCGAAAGAAATGAGGCGCGGGGTGCCGCGGGATTACTCTCGATAGCGGCCCAGGCCTGCTCGCTGACCGCCATCAGTGACATGCCGGGCGGGCCGCCCAGGCACTTCTGCGGCCCGGCAACGCACAGGTCGAGCTGCCACGCGTCGGTGTCCAGCGGAATGCCGCCGAGCGAGGACACGCAGTCCACCAGCGTGAGCACGCCGCGAGATCGGGCGATCGGGCCGAGCCTGGAGCAGTCATTGAGCGTGCCCGACGGAGTCTCGGAATGGACGACGCACACCAGCTTGGTCTCCGGATGAGCGTCCAGGTACTGCGCGACCGCGTCGGGGTCGATGGACTCGTCGTAGGGTACCTCGAGCTCGTGCACGTCGGCCCCGAAGTTCTTGAGCCAGTAGCCCATGCCCTTGCCGAAGACGCCCGACACCAGGTTCAGCACCTGCATGCCAGGGTGCACCAAGGAGCGGGCGGCGGCCTCCAGGCCCAGGATCGCCTCGGCCTGCATCAGGATGATCTCGTTCTTCGTCCGGAACAGCTGGCCGACCTTGGCCTCCGTACGGCGGAACGCATCAAGGAACACCGGATCGTAGTGGTAGGTGATCGGGCTACCCAGCGCGGCAAGCGTCCGGGCAGTGGCGGCGGTGGGCCCGGCAGCAAGTGTGAAATCCGGATCACGCATCTGAACGCTCCTTTCGTGCGCCCGGTCCCAGCCGCTGCGGGACCGCCGCTATTTCGCGCCCCTGACGTACGGCAGGCACAGGGCTGGAGGTAGGTAGGAACCCCTCGCAAACAGGACGAGCGCGGCCATGATGGCGGCGAAGGGCAGCAGGTTGATGACATCGGTGGAGATATTGATGCTGGCCAGCTGAAGAGCGGTATCAATGGACAAGCAGATGCCGAAGACGAAGGAGGAGACGCCGACCCACAGCGGCTTGCCCCTGGCCAGCATGGCGATGACGATTGCCATGAATCCCTGGCCCTGCGTCATGAAGGGCGTGAACGTGGCGGCCCCGACGATCGCCAGATACGCGCCGCCGAGCCCGGCGAGCGCCCCCGTCGTGAGCACTGCATACGTCCGGACCGCGAGGACGCTTACCCCGGCGGCGTCTAGCGCCTCTGGCTTCTGGCCGGCGGCTAGCAGATTCAGCCCCCAGGTCGTTGACCGGAATACCCACCACACCAGTGCGAGGAACCCGACGCCGAAATAGACGAGCAGCGGCTGGTCAAACATGCTGTGCCCAAGTACCGGAAGGCGGGACAGGCCGGGGATCGGCACGGTGCCTGGGTTGCCGAGGCCGGGGGACGCGCCCTGGAACTGCGCCTGCTGAAGGACGCTGGTGATGCCCTCGCCAGCGAGCGTGATAGCGATCCCGACCACGATCTGATCGAGGCCCATGCTGACGCTCAGGATCACCATGACCGTAGCGCCAGCCAGCCCGCCTGCGGTGCCCGCGAGGAATCCAAGCCACACGGAGTGCAGCCCGTAGGCGCCAAGGAAACCGAAGTAGGCGCCAAGCAGCATCATGCCTTCGAGACCGATGTTCAGGACCCCGGCCCGCTCGGAGACTGACTCGCCCAGCGCCGTGAACATCAGCGGGATGGCGGCCACGATCCCGCCCGATACCAAGGCGGTCAGGAACGACTGGGTGAGCAGGCCGTTCACGGCGCCGGTCGCCTCCGCATCAGCGGGCGGCGCAGCGCCTCCCTCAGCCCCCGCGTCAGGTAGCTGTGGCCCAGGTCCCGCCTGCGCCCCAGGTACTCGATCACCGTCATGAACAGCAGGATGAGCGCCACGAGCACGAGCAGGAAGTCCGTGGGCAGGTTCGCCTGCTGGGCTGCGAGATCGCCGCCGGTCGACAGTACGGCGTAGAAGGCGACGAACGGCACGACCACGAGCGGGTTGAGCCGCGCCAGGAAGACAAAGGGGATGACGGTGTCGCCGTAACCCGGGTTCCAGTTGGCCCGGACGTAGGCCCACAGGCCCAGTATGTCCAGGGCCGCGGCAAGGCCGATCAGGAAGCCGCTCCAGACGAAGGTGGTGACGATGACCCGCCGCAGGCTGATGCCCACGTGCCGGGCAGCGCGGGGGTTCGCCCCGAGAACCTCGAGCCGGAGCCCGAAAGATGTCCTGGTCAGCAGGTAGTACACGATCGGCACCGCGCCAAGCGCGACGAGAACGCCGACGTTGACGCGCGTGCCAGCCAGGTTGGGCAGCAGCTTGGCGAACGGGATCGTCCTGGTCTGCGGGATGTTCACGGTGGGATCCTGGAACGGACCCTTCACCAGGATGTTCGCGATTCCCACCCCGATGAACGACATCATCAGCGTGGTGATGATCTCGTTCGTCTCATACCATGCCTTCAGCACGGCGGGAACAACCGTCCAGAGCGCACCTGCGGATCCGGCGATGAGGAACAAGAGGGCATAGGCGACGGGCGCCGGCCACGTCTGCAGTAGGTGCGGCCCGAAGCCAGCCACGAGCGCGGCGGCAAGCAGGTACTGACCGTCGTACCCGAGGTTCCAGATGCCCGCGCGGAAGACGACGATCAGGCCCAGGGCAATGAGTAGCAGGGGCGTCATGAGGACCGCGCTGTTCTGCCAGCCGCCGCTCTCCACGCCTCCTTGCCAGACATTGAGGTAGAACTGGACCGGATCTCGGCCCAGGGCCAGCAGCAGCAGGCCCCCGGCGATGAGTGCGAGAATCACCGGTGCCAGCGAGCGCAGCAATATACGCCACCACCGCGTCAGCCGCGCTGGCGCCAGCGCAGGCACGTCGGGCGCCAGGCCGATGCCTGGCGCCACTTCAGATTCTGCGGCCACTGCTACCACCTAACCCGGGCTGGAAGAGACCAGGCCCATTCAGGCCACCTCCTGCGGCTGCGCTGTTCCGACGATGAGAGAGCCGATCTGAGTGGCCGCGTGCGGCCCGTTGTCCACAACGCCCACGAGGCGCCCGCGGGACAGCACGGCGATCCGACCGCAGAGTTCGATCAGCTCATCGAGATCCGTGGAGATGACCACCGCCGCCGCGCCCTGGCTCACCAGGTCGCGGACGACCGCGCGGACATGCTCAGCCGTCTTGAGGTCCAGGCCGTACGTGGGCTTGTGGAATACCACGACCTTCGGGTTGAACGAAAGCTCACGGGCCAGCAGGAGCTTCTGCACGTTCCCGCCGGAGAGCGTCCCAGCTCTGGTTTCCAGCCCCGGAGTGCGGATATCGAACGCCTTCACCAGGGCGGACGCCTCCGCGTTGATGCGCCTCCGGTCGATGCGGCCCCATCTCCAGAAGGGTGGTTCACCGATCCGCTTCAAGAACAGGTTGGTCGACACTCCGAGCTTGCGGACGATGCCCTCGCCGAGCCGGTCATCGGTCACGTAGCGCAGCCCCAGTTTCTGCCGCGCGGAGACGCTGAGCCGGTTCACCGCAACACCGAAAAGCTCGACCGTCCCTGAGGTGACCCGCCGCTGCCCCGCGATGGCCTCGGCTAGCGATCGCTGACCGTTGCCGTCGATGCCCGCTACGCCCAGGATCTCGCCCGCGGTGACCCGGAGGCTGACGTCCTCGATGCCGGGCTCGGTCCCAACACCTGCCGCGCAGACGGATTTGAGCTCCAGCAGAACGCCGCTCTCGGAGACCAATCCGCTCGGTCCGCCGTACTCAGCTTCCACCTCCGCCAGGTCGGCGCTTAGTTCCGCCGCCCCGGCCACGTCCGCCGTCTCGTCCCCGAACATGAGCCTGATGATGGCGGCCCGCAGATCCTCCATAGACCAGGACGCAAGCTGATCCGGCGACAGCGAGCCCTCGAGCTGCCCCCGCCGCAGGATGCTGATCCGGTCCCCGACTGCAAGCGCCTCATGGAGCTTGTGCGTGATGAACACGATCGCCGTGCCCTGCTCCTTGAGGTGGCGCAGCACCTTCTGCAGTTCCTCCACGCCCTGTGGCGTGAGCATGGACGTGGGCTCGTCGAGGATCAGCACCCGCGATCCGCGCCACAGGGCGCTGATGATCTCAACCTGCTGCTGGCGACCAAGGGCGAGATCGCCGGTCCGCGCCTCCGGATCCACCTCGACACCGAGCATCGATGCCATCTCAGCAAGCCGCTTGCGGGCCCCTTCGCGATCCAGCAGCAGCCCCGACCGGGCGCCGAGCATGAGGTTCTCCAGCACGGTGAGAGCCGGAATCAGGGTCGAGTGCTGGTAGACGGTGCCGATGCCGAGGCGGAGAGCATCCCTCGGGGAGATGATGCTCACCTCGGCGCCGTTCACTCTGATGCTCCCTGCATCCGGGCGAAGCATGCCGGACAGGATGCTGATCAGAGTGGACTTACCGGCGCCGTTCTCCCCGAGTAGGCAGTGCACCTCACCATGGCGAACCGTCAGGCTTACTCGGTCGTTCGCGAGCACGCCAGGGAACCGCTTGGTGATGTCGATCAGCTCGATCGCAGGCACCGGCTCCGGTGACTGCCTTCCGGCCACCCCAGCCTCTTCCTACTGCGCCGGACGTCCTAACCCTTGGCTACGAGGGCCTTCACCGCGGGCAAGGTCGTCGCTACCGGCACCTTGAGCTGCCCGGACATGATCTGATGTTGCGCAGTCTGGATCTCGGACCAGACAGCCGCCGGGATGTAGGACGTCTTGAGCAGCGAGATCCCCCCGTTGGCAAGGTCCAGGTTGTAGCCGTGACGGCCGTAGGTGCCATTCTTGATGTCATGAACGGCCTGCGTGAAGGCGCCAGTGAAGTTCCATAGCTCAGAGGAGAGCAGCACGTGCTTCGTGTCGATCGGCGCCATGCTGCCGATGTCGCCGATGTACCAGACCTTGTGCCCGACGCTGGCATTGGAGATGGCCTGCAGGTAGCCGAAGGAAGCGCCGTCGCCCATCGCGAAGACAACGTCGGCGCCCGCGGAGATCACGGTCTGGGCTACCCGCTTCCCGCCAGCCGAGTCGTCGTACGCGGCCGGGCCGATCTCGGCGAACCGGATCTTCACTTTCGGGTTGACGCTATGGACGCCGGCGGCGAACCCGCCGCTCATCTCGTACCAGTTCGTGTCGCTGGCCGAGATGACAATCCCGACGGTCTTCGTCTTCGTCATCCTGGCCGCGAGGATCCCCGCCAGATAACCGCCCTGCTGGGCCGAGGTGGTGATGTTCGAAACAAGGCCAGGCACTAGCTCGTTCGGGATGTCATAGGTCATGATCGGCACGTGATACCGCAGTGCGACCTGCTTGGCGGCAGTGTCGTAGCCGCTCGCGTGGGCGATGATGAACTGGGCGTGCCGCTGGGCGAGTTGTGAGAGCAAAGACTGGGTGTTGTTGTAGCCGATGTCGGAGACAACGGTGAGGTGAGCGCCCGCCCCCTGCGCGACAGTCCTGGCCGCGTTGACCCCCTGCTGGTTCCAGCCGTAATCGGTTATTTTGGCGGGCACCGCGATGGCAATCTGGGTCAACTTGCTTGCCGCGCTAGGCGAACCAGACGAGTTCGTGTTGCTTGCCGGCTGCGACGTGCATGCGGCCGCGAGCACCAGGGCGCCCACCGCGAGGGCCGCCGCTCGCCATCTCCGTATCGGGTGGACGCGTTCGCTCACCGGATGCTCCCTCCTGGTGCCTCCGACAGATTCAGTTGCGCCGCTCGTTCGCCTGGGCCGGGCTCCGGCCAAGCAAGCGGCTCACTCGAACGGTGTCAGTACCGCTCAACGGGGGCACTCCATGCCGTTCGACAAGCTAGCGAATGTTGAGTTCAAACTGTAACCTGTCAACAGACGGCATCATACATTTTGCTCGGGAGCTACGCAATGGCGCCTACGCAGCCGATTAGGGCAATTTAGGAGGACTAGTGGCGCCGGCGTTCGAGAATCTGACGCTCTGGCAGCGGGTATACGACCACCTGCGGGACGAGATCATGGCCGACCGCCTGCCCCCGGGCACCGAGTTGTCCGAGGTGGCGCTGTCCAGGGAATTGTCCGTCAGCCGGGGGCCGATCCGGGAGGCCATGGGTCGGCTGGCGGCGGAGGGACTGGTCACTGTGCGGCCTCGGCGCGGAGCCGAAGTCCGGGCCATTACGACGGGAGAGCTGGTTGACTCCTACCAGGTCCGCGAGGCGCTAGAGGTCATGGCCGTGCGACTCGCGACTCCGCGGCTCACTGACTCCGACCTGGACCGCCTCGAAGAACTGGTGGACAGCATGGCCGCGCATGCGAAGCACGAAGCGGTGGCAGACTTCTTCGCGGCGAACGTTGTCTTCCATGAACTGCTCTGCGAGCTCAGCGGCAACAAGAAGCTGCAGGAGGTGCACCACCGGCTCGCAAGCGAAATCGGAAGGTTCCAGGCGCAGACCCTCGCGCTGCGCGGCAGCCTGGACGGGTCCGTCAGCGAGCACCGCGCGATCCTCGCGGCGATGCGGCTAGGGGATGTGGAAAAGGCCGCTGCGCTCACCGCTGCGCATGTCCGGGTTCCGACCCAACGGCTGCAGGAGGCACTGGATGGGACCGGCTCCCCCGCGGACAGGGACGGTGGCTTCCAGGACGCCGGCGCGGCGATCTCCCCGCCGCATCGCAACCAATCTCTCCCCCGCAGAGGACCTCTACCATGGCAGACTTCAGGGTGACACGCGCAGGCGCCATACTTGGCATCGCGGACCTCGCCGCGTCGCTCCACTTCTACCGCGATCAGCTCGGGCTTGAGGTGCTGGCCAGCTACGAGGACCCGCCCTACGCGACGCTCACCGCAGCCGGTGCTCGAATCTCGCTCGCTGAGCAGAACCACCCCGCCCCGGACCGGCCAGGCATCCTGATGTCCGCGCCCGCCGACCGCTCCAGGGCCAACGTGGTCCTGGTGCTCGAAGTGGACGACGCACGAGCCGCGCATTCCGAACTTGGCCGCCGTGGCGTGCCGTTCCTGGCCGAGATGCACCATCCGCCCTGGGGAGGCGCTCGTTTCTTCTGCGTGGACCCGGACGGATACCTGGTCGAGATCGAGGAGCCCGGATGAAAGCCGTGACGGTCGGGGAGCCTGGAACTGTCAAGGTGGTCGACGTCCCTGAACCGCGGCTACAGGATCCGCTTGACGCCGTGGTGCGGGTGACTGCGGCGGCGATCTGCGGGGCGGACCTCTTCCCCATCCACGGTAAGACGCCGGGCTTTGACAATGCGACCGTCCTCGGGCACGAGTTCGTGGGCACGGTGGCCGAGGTGGGTGCAGCCGTCGAGCGCGTGCGGGTCGGCCAGCGGGTGGTTTGCTCGAGCACGGTGTCAGACGGCGCCTGCGGGCACTGCCGGGCCCATCGCCCTGCGCAGTGCGAGCGGCGCTCGCTGTTCGGGTACTCCGGCGTCTACCCGCGTCTCGACGGCGGGCAGGCCGAACTGGTCCGGGTGCCGATGGCAGATCGCTGCCTGCTGCCGCTGCCCGACGCGATCGGGGACGAGCAAGCCTTGTTCCTCGCCGACATACTCCCAACCGGCTTCGCCGCCGTGCGGAACTCCGGGGCGAACCTGTCCGACACCATCGTGGTCCTCGGTTGCGGGCCGGTGGGGCTGATGGCGCTGCTGTGCGCGTCAGGATTTGGCGGCGGAGCGATCGCCGTCGACGGCATCGCGGCTCGGAGAGAGCTCGCGTCCGAGTTCGGCGCGGTGCCGGCCAGCCCGGACGACGCTGCGACGGTGGTAGCGGCTCGCACCGGCGGAATGGGCGCGGACGTGGTGATCGAGGCAGCCGGGACCCCGCAGGCGCTGGATGCCGCATTCCGGCTGGCCCGAGGACAGGGCACCGTGTCCGTGGTCGGAGCCCACTTCGAGCCCGACTACAAACTGGACGCGGGCCTGATGTTCGAGGGCGAACTGACGCTCCGGTTCAGCATTGGGGATCCGCTCTCGGACCGGGAACGGCTCATGCGCATGATCCTCGACCGGAAGCTCGGGCCTGAGCGCGTGATTTCGCACCGCATGGGGTTGGACGAGGCGGCGGCGGCATACCAGCTTTTCGACCAGCGGATCGCCACCAAGGCTGTGCTATTCCCGTGAGAACTCTGAGCGGCAGGACGTGGCTCACGGTGCTCGCGCTGTCAGTTCTCGTCCTGGCTGCGGGCGCATGCGCACAGCTTGACCGAACCAGGCCCGCCGGCTCACCGCCTGGCTTTGCGCTCGTCCCGGGAATCCGCAATCCCACGCAGGCGGCCGAGAAAACGCTGCGCCTGGAACTGCGGTCGGAGCATCTCAATTTCCAGGATGTTACCTGCATCGAGAATGGGCGCCATTACCACGGACTTCCGATCATCCGGTGCAACGTCAACTTCGGCGATCCGCATGTCGAGGCGTACTGCTCCGTAATCTTGGCGGGACGGCTTGTCACCAACTATCAGAATCCGTCCATCCCGTGCGGGCCGGACCAGGCTGGATCGAAGCCCTTGTTGTTCCCGACATCGGCTTAGCCGGTTCGGCCGCCGCATAACCTTGCCGAGCGCTGCGGCTTCTGGCTCTCCTGATCGTCCCGAAATGGCAGGAGACGACGTGGTCGTCGCCTTCGCGCACCGGTCGCTGCAGCGGGTCCTGAAGCACGCAAATCTCTGCGGCCATCGGGCAGCGGGGATGGAAGCGGCAGCCTTGCGGGAGGTCAACCGGGCTCGGCGGCTCGCCTTTGACCTGGAGCCGGATTAGTTGCGCTGATGCAGGCGCGGGGCGGCAGCGAGCAGCGCCTGGGTGTAAGGGTGGCGGGCCGAAGCGAAGAGCCCGTCACGGCCGCCTTGCTCAACGATTCGCCCCAGGTACATCACGGCAACCTGGTCGCTCAGGTGCCGCACTACTGCCAGGTTGTGCGAGATGAGGATCACGGTGAGCCCGAGCCGGGCGCGCAGGTCCTCGAACAGCCTGAGGATCGTGGCCTGGACTGAGACATCGAGCGAGGAGACCGGCTCGTCAGCGACGAGCACCCGGGGCTCGACCGCGAGCGCCCTCGCGATGGCGATCCGCTGGCGCTGGCCGCCGGAGAACTGAGATGGCAGACCATCGAGAGCCGCGGCCGGAAGGCCGACCAGGCCCATCAACTCGCGGCAGCGGTCTTCGATGCCGGAGGCAGCACGAGTTCGTGCACCCGGATCAGTTCGCGCAGCACGTGCCGCACTGTCATTCGCGGATTGAGCGAAGAGTACGGGTCCTGGAAGACCATCTGGATAGCCCGGCACTGCTCGACCGTTCGCCTGGCGGCCAGGTCGGCGCCGTCCAGGCGAATAGCCCCGGCAACCGGCGTCAGCAGACCAGCTACGCAGCGCGCGACCGACGTCTTTCCGCAGCCGGACTCACCGACGAGCCCGAGCACCTCGCCAGCGGCAAGCCGGAATGAGACGCCGTCGACCGCGCGAAGCATTGCCCTGGCCGGAGAAGCAACCCAGCTAGCGACGGTCAGCCTCACGGTGTGCTTTGGAAACTTGCGTGATGTCCGCTTCTTCCCGGCGGGGAGCTGGCATGGCGACGACGAGGGGTCGCTTGCCCGCTGCGCCTGCTGGGATGGCGTCGACTATCGATACCTGGACGGAAGGCGGGGATGCACCGGCGGTGGCGAGTGCGGTACGGATGGCGCGTACGGTGGCCTGCTGGTCGAAGCGGGGCCCGGGGGCGGCGACCAGGATGCGGAGTTCGTGTTCCTGCTGGCGTACTTGCCATCCGGCGGCGGCGAGCAGGTCGAGGACCCGGTGGAATACCACCGGGTGGACCGAGACGGTGCCGCCGTGGGCGGCGGGCAGGACGAGGGCGTCGTCGGTGCGTCCCTCGATCGTGTCTATCAGGCGGAAGGGAGCCCGCACGGGCACGGCTGCTTGGCCAGCTTGAGCCGGTCGGTCATCTCGTAGCGGATGAGCGGGACGGTGCGGCTGTACAGCACAGTTACCAGCAGCCTGGTGCCTGCCTGGCTGGCCGGGACCGGCTGGTAGGCGTCGTCGACGACTTCTGGTATCAACAGGTCCTCGAACAGGTGCAGGCCGTGATCGTGGCGGCACTCGGCGGCGATCCCGCCGGTCTCGGTGGCGGCGTACACCTTGAACGGGGGCACCTGCCAGGCAGCGGCCGCCATGGCGCGGGCCTCTGCGGTCAGGACTTCTGAGGAGGAGTTGACCGCGCGCGGGGCTATCGTCAGCCGTCCGGCCAGCTGCTCGCTGGCCAGCGCCCGGATCATGGAGGCATATGCGACCAGGACGTCGGGCCGCTGGTCGTTGAGCATGGCGACGATGTCCTCGATCGGTCATCCAGCGTCCAGACGCTCGCTGACGCTGAACGGGCTGCGTATGGTGGCGGCGACCCGCGCGGACTGATGCCACGCCGTGGCGGAGCTGACCACGGCCATCCTCACCGGGTGGGCGGGACCTGCCGTGATGCCGGCCCATTCATTGGCCCGGCCGTAGGAAGCAATGATCGTCGCCCACTCGGCGGCGTTGCTGGGGATGATGCTCTTGCGCCCGGAGCTGCCAGACGTCGCGAACACCCGGTACTTGTCCTGGAACCGCTGGCCTGCCTGCGGCCCGTCCAGAAACGCGTGCAGCCCGGCGAGCCGCACCGCAGGGTCGGTGCTGATCGCATCGAAGTTGTCCATCAAAGTGCCCTTGGTGAGCGCCGGCAGCTCGCCGAGCGGGGCGCGATCAAGGCCGTTGTGGAAGTGCCGGTAGAACGGCGACCGGGCCGACGCGAACGCGCGCAACGCTGCAGTCTCCCGCTGCTGGTGCTCGCGCAGTTCCTGTTCGCTCCACTGTTCCCGCCGGCGCAGAATTCGGCGCAGAATTCGGCGCAGCCACAGCACCCTCGAGATCATCAGGACATCCATCGGACCCTCCTGCAGCTCGTGCACGGGCTATCTACATGAAGTTTGGCGCTCGGTACCCTTCCGGGGTATGGGCATTGGCCCGGGTCCGGTGCGACTAAGGTCCCTACCTGGGGTCGAGGACCCTCTAGGGCTAGCGAGTGGCGGCGCGCGGCGCAGGCCATGACAGCACGTCGCATTCGGCATGACCAGCACGTCACTGCGGAACGTGATGATCGCGCTGGCCTCGACGGTGGGGTGAACGACTGTCCGAACCGCTAAGAACTCGGGCAGATCGTTGATAACGCACCGGGCTCCGTACCTGCCGCGGCGGTGGCATAGCGTTGCGGCTCGGAGTCGAAGGCGGTGGCGCAGCTGGCGGAGCAGAAGGACACGGTGCCGGTGCTGGTGTCGGGGTGCTGAGCGGCGGTCGCGGGGTTCACCTGCATGCCGCAGACCGGGTCGGTCACTGTCACCCCGGCTGCCGGGCCGGCGGTGCCTGCCCCGGCATGAGTATGCCGGTCGTTGCGGTGTTCGGAGGCGCCGCGACCACGCCCGCCGCCGTCCTGCGCTCGGGCCGCGGCGTCGTGCCTGCCGCCCACTTGCACGTGCGGCTCGACGCTGGCCACGTCGGCTTCGGGCAGCGGTGCGGGATGGTAGCGGCGGAGCCGGTTGGCGTTGCCGACCACGGACAGGGAGGACAGGGCCATGGCGGCGGCTGCGATGATCGGGGATAGCCGGATGCCGAAGACGGGGTAGAGCACGCCGGCGGCGGCCGGGATGCCGATGCCGTTGTAGGCGAGGGCGAAGAACAGGTTCTGCCGGATGTTGCGCATCGTCGCCTTCGACAGGGCGATCGCGGTGGCGACCCCGGCCAGCGACCCGGAGATCAAGGTGATGTCGGCCGCCTCGATCGCCACGTCGGTGCCGGTGCCGATCGCCAGCCCGACGTCGGCGGCCGCCAGGGCGGGCGCGTCGTTGATCCCGTCGCCGACCATGCCCACGGCGCGGCGCTGGGCTTGCAGCCGCTGGATTTCCCCGGCCTTGTGCTCGGGCAGCACCTCGGCGACCACGCGACGCACCCCCACGCGGCGTGCGATCGCGGCGGCAGTGGTGGCATTGTCGCCGGTGAGCATGACCACCTCGGCGCCCAGGCGGTGCAGGGCGGTGATCGCGGCGGCCGAATCGTCCTTGACCGGGTCGGCGACGGCGAGGACCCCGGCGGGGGCGCCGTCGACGGCGGCCAGCACGGGCGTCTTCGCCTCGGCGGCCAGCGTCGCGGCGACGGGCCCGAGCTCGTCCGTGGTGATGCCCGCGTCGGCCAGCATCCGGGCGTTGCCCACCAGGACGGCGCGGCCGTTCACGGTGGCCTGTACGCCCTTGCCGGTGACCGAGTCAAACGCCGCGGCGGATGGCACGGCCAGGCCGCGGGCGCGCGCGCCCGCGACGATCGCAGCCGCCAGCGGATGCTCGCTGTCGGCTTCCGCGGCTGCGACCAGCACCAGCAGGTCGTCCTCGCTGATGTCCCCGGTGGCGTGCACGTCGGTCAGCGCGGGCTTGCCCGCGGTGATGGTGCCGGTCTTGTCCAGCACGATGGTGTCCAGCTTGCAGGCGGTCTCCAGCGCCTCCGCCGAGCGGATCAGGATCCCGGCCCGGGCCCCCTTCCCGGTGCCCACCATGATCGACAGCGGGGTGGCCAGGCCGAGCGCGCACGGGCAGGCGATGATCAGCACCGCGATCGCCGACACCAGCGCGAGCGTCAGCGCCGGGGCCGGGCCGACGGTGAACCACACCGCGAATGTCGCGATCGCTATGGCGATGACCGCGGGCACGAAGAACCCGGACACGGTGTCGGCGAGCCGCTGGATCGGGGCCTTGGACGCCTGTGCCTGCTGCACCAGCTTGATGATCTGGGCCAGCATGGTGTCGGCGCCGACCTTGTCGGCCCGTACCCGCAGCGACCCGGTGCCGTTGATGGTTGCCCCGACGACGGTGTCCCCGGCGCGCTTGACGGCCGGCATCGGCTCGCCGGTGATCATGGACTCGTCCACGGCCGAGGTCCCGGACAGGACGACCGCGTCGACCGGGATCTTCTCCCCGGGCCGGATCACCACCTCATCGCCGACCACGACCTGCTCGACCGGGATCTCGGTCTCAGCGCCGCCGCGGATTACGCGGGCGGTGCGGGCCTGCAATCCGAGCAGCTCGCGGATCGCGGCGCCGGTCCCGGCCTTGGCCCGGGTCTCGATCAGCCGGCCCAGCAGGATCAGCGTCAAGATCACGCCGGTGGTCTCGAAGTACACCCCGCGCACGCCCGCCGGCAGGAGGCCGGGAGCGAGGGTGACCACCAGGCTGTAGCCGAAGGCCGCGACGGTGCCCAGGGTGATCAGGCTGTTCATGTCCGCGGACCGGTGCGAGAGCGCGAGCCAGCCCGTGCGGTGGATCGGCCACCCCGTGTAGAACATCACCGGGGTGATCAGCGCCAGCTGCAGCCAGTGGTTCAGCAGCACGCCCGGCACCCAGCCCGCCTTGAACACCTCGCTGGCCATCACCGCGAACAGGACCGGCGCCGTCAGCACCGCCCCCACGATCACCCGCCGCGCCAGGTCGGCGATCTCCGCGCGCCGCTCCGCCGCCTGCGCCGCCTCCGCGTCAGCCGCCGCGGACCCGCTGGCCCCGGCTAGGCCGCCAGCGCCGACTTCCGGCGCTACGCCCGGCGGGCGTGCGGGGGGCTTCTGCCCGTTCGCAGCGGCAGGCACGCCCGAAGGTTCGACGACCAGCGTCCCGTGGACCATGTTCATCCCGCACGCGAACCCGAACGACCCGGCCTGAGCGGGATCCAGCCGCACCGTGGTACGCCCGAAAGCGGGCAGCGCCGCGCTCACGGCCAGGTCAGGGAAGACCACCCGCGAGGTGCAGTCGCCGGACTCCTGCCGGTCGAACACCATCTCCAGCGGCACGCCCTGGCGGACGCTGATCACGTCCGGGCTGTACCCGCCCTTCACCGTCACCACGACCCGCTGTACCCCGCCTTCGAGCTGCGCGAAGCGCGCCCGGCGCGGGCCGAAGAAGAACCACCCCAAGCCCCCCAAAGCGGTCGCGGCGGCCAGCAGCACGATGACGTCGGACACGCTCATGACGGTCTCCCCTCAACACCTACTTCCACAGCGTATCAATATACCCCCTAGGGGTAAAGGCAGGTCCCAGGCGGCGGGACCTTCGGCCCCTCGGCTGGCCTGCGGCGCCCCACAGACGGGGTGGAGTCACCGCCCGATGGGGAGGACAGGAGAATGTCCGGGGCCCGTGGAAGCGGGTCATGGCAGCCCAGGCCGAGGCCGGCATTCTCGGCGCGGCATGTCAGGCTCCGGCGGCCAGGCAGAGCCGGGAGGGGGCGGTGCGGCCGGCCGGGCTGGCGCACCGCCCCCTCCCGTACGGGGGAAGGATCTCCCGCCGGGCGACCTACGAGCCGAGCCGCACCGCGTCGCCGAGGTTGGAGTTTCCTTCGAGGAAGCTGATCCCAGCCACTTCATCGGCGTGCGGCCCGGTGTACTTGAGCACATACAGGCCGTTACGGATGTCGATGACGTAGATCAGGCCGTCGCGGATGATGGGGTAGCTCCAGAACACGACCTTGTTGGGTCCGCGGCTGAGCGCGGGGTCTTCCAGGGCGACCTTGTTCAGCGGCTTTGGCAGGAAGTAGCCAGCCTGGCTGGGGTTGGCCGGGTCGGCCAGGTTGATGGCCTGGATTCCGCCGGAGTGCCAGTCGACGAAGGCGAGATCGGGGAGCGCGGTGGGGTTGTGGGACGAGTAGCTGGTGAACTGCTCAGTGAGCGGGTCGTCGCGGGAGCTGCCGCAGAATGACTGCTGGTCCTCGGCGATCTTGTATTCGCCCACGATCACCGGGTGGGCGGGGTCGGCCACGTTGATGATCCGGGCCCATCCCCAGGGGCAGCCGAAGCTGGGGTCGGTGAAGGTGCCGTAGACCTCGTCGGTGGTCAGCGCGTAGTGGGTGCCCGGGATCGGGATCGCCGAGTGCCCGTTGGGGCAGGTCTTGAAGCAGTTGGCGGGCACGGCGGCCGGGTCGGGCGGTGTCTGCTCCCACACCGGCCGGTTGGCCGGGTTGGTGAGCAGGTCACCGTGCAGGTTGATGACCGAGGTGGGCGGGCTGGGCGCGGTCACCACCGAACTGGTGTCCAGCATGAGGAATTGCCCGGCCTCCATGGCCAGGTAAGTGGTCTTGCCGTCGGCGGTGGGCGCCATGGAGTGGACGAACAGGTTGCAGTCATACGGCCCGCACCCGGTGGGGCTGACCGGGTCGAAGGGATAGTTGGGCTGGTTTGTGCCCGGGTACAGGTTGTTCCAGTTGCCCTCGGCCACCTCCTTGACCGGCCCGCCGCCCGGCACCTGGCTGATGTCCACGACCATCAGGTTCGGGATGGCCGGGTTGGCGGAGATGGTGGGCGTGGAGATCCACAGCAGGGCGCGGCTGGGGTTGTTCGGGTCTGCCCACAAGTACATCTCATGCGGTTTCACCGCTCGCCCGGCCGCCGAGGTGGGGACGTAGCTTTCGATGAACCTGGGGTGGACCGGGTCGCTGAGGTCGAAGAACTCGATCTTGAACGGGAAGGTGGTGTCGTTGCCGGCCGGGCAGGCGTGGATGACGTGGCTGCACCGGAACGTCATCACCATCAGCAGCTTCTGCTGCGGCCAGACGCGCAGTTCCCGGGTGGTGATGCCGACGTTGCCGGCGAACGGCGGCCCGATCTCCCCGACGATGTCCGGCTGCGCGGGGTCGGAGATGTTGAGTATCAGCACGCCGGGATGCGGATGGGTGCATCCGGTGCTGCCGTCGGGGCAGGTGCTAGAACCGTCGCTGCGGTTGCCGATGTACAGGTAGTTGCCGAAGATCGCGGCGGCCGCGTTCATGCCCCGGTGAAACAGCGGGTTGTGGCCCACCAGCTCGAAGTTGCTCGACGTCCCCGGAATGGCCGGCGGCACGCTTGCCGGGGACAGGGCCGATGCGGAAGCCGCAGCGGAATACGCCCCGGCGGGTACGAGTAGCGCGGCAGCCATTGTGGCGGCGACCAGGAGCTTTGATCGCATGCTCACTCCTATTCGATCGGATCTGCCCCCCTGGTTGTTCGGCCATCAGGTACCTCGCATCAGCCTCCCTTCACCACCGGAGCCCCCTCGCAGCCAGGTGGCAGGCTGCATGGCGGGCATCTATGCGGGATCGGAGAAGACGGGATCTGCAGTAGATCAGGGGTGAGGCGCCAGAGCCGCGCTTTCGGCACAGGATCGTGTCTGCGCCGTGAACTGACTCAGGATTGGCGGCCTTACCTGAGCTCAACACGAGGAATGCCATCTCCCTTGATGTCACTCGGCTCGTAAAGCAGGCTCCGGGACTGGAGTCTAAATCCGATATCAGGCGATGTCTACGCCCGTCCGGCGACCGGCCTGTCCATCGGTGGTCACCGTCTCGGCGACCGACGGCGGCGACGGCCGCCAGGCGCTGGCATGCTGCTGGCCGCCGCGCCCGGCGGCACAGCCGCCCGGGCTTGGCCGGCGCCTCTGATCGCTTGCCTAGCCACGACCGCCCTCTGGCGATCTCGCCGCCGCAGCGCGGCGTGAGACCGCGCCGGCGGCGCGGGGATGCCCCCGACGTCATGCCCATCCGCCGGCCCTGCGCGCTGCCAGGACCGCGCTACACCGGCCAAGGCGACCGGCATCAGGCGCACGTTGACAGCCAGCCATGACCGGCCACCTTGCTAGCGGCCCGCCCGGCGATGCTCGGCAAGCAAACACAGAAGTGCCCGTCTGCGTCCCGGCCCGGAGACAGAACCACTACCGTTGGTGAAGACGAAGTGTCTCCTTGGGACTCTATTCGCACAATTACCACCGGAGATCTCGTTATGGATTCCAGGATGCGCCGAACCGTCCTTGATATCGCCCAGCAGCTTAGGCAACATAAGCAGTCTCACAAGGGCCAAACAAGCGATTGAATGTTTTGAAGGCTGGGGAGCAGGCTCAATGTCGGCAGCTACCTGGCCGAACTCGCTAGGGACCGTACCCAAGCGTCAGGCTATGTGACCGGCTCTGACCCGAACAGAGCGCGCATCCGCGCCCATCTGCGTGCGGGCCGGTTGTTCGCCGCACGCGGGTTCGGCTCATTGCCGTGGTCGCAGCAGCGAACGCCAACGCA
>WNFC01010855.1_pt1 | contig 18425 bp, 25 predicted proteins | sample 5400541 | NCBI WGS metagenome assembly WNFC01 (sample SAMN13153342, study PRJNA577476) | soil metagenome | isolation source: 120 cm saprolite under Douglas fir tree site 2 hole 2 replicate 1 | place: USA:California | collected 2015-04-18 | reverse complement strand
TGGTCATCGGGTACGGCTTCGTTATCCCGAGGAGCTGCATTGCGGGAATCAATGACCTCACCATCGGTTTCACGGTGACCATCATCAGTGCGTGCATTACGTATTGGATTGGTCTACGAAATGCTTTGCGAGATGTCGTTCTTGCCTCACAGAGCGATGGCGAGCCGCCTGAGTTGAAAGTCCGGATCATTTTTCAGCAGGAGGCAAAACGCCTTGCGCCGTCCTGAATTCATCGCGCGGCAAGCAGGCCATCCGACAGGCCTTCTCGGGCGTCTGCTAGCTCGAATAATGGCAATCGAGACCGCTACCATAAATCAACGCGTGCTCGAACTGCTGGAATTGGAGAATGCGTCTAGAGTTCTTGAAGTGGGGTTTGGTCATGGCCGGACGCTCGCGCGGGTGGCACAGCTTGCACCTAAAGGATTCGTAGCCGGCATCGACATCTCGGCCGAAATGGTGCAGATGGCACAGCGTCACAATCGCAACTCGGTTGCCAAGGGCCTGATCGACGTAAAGCGTGCGAGCAGCGATCAGATTCCTTATCCAGATGAATCTTTTGATCGCGTCTACGCGGTGCATACTCTGTATTTCTGGAACGAACCTCTGGCTCATCTCCGAGAGATTTATCGCGTAACCCGAGTGGGCGGTCGGTTTGTTCTCGCGTTTGGACCGAAGGAAAACGAGCACGCGGTTGCTGCCTTTCCAGAGTCCGTCTACCGCTTTTATTCCATCGACGAGGCGCAGCATCTCCTGTCGAAGGCGGGCTTCGGCACCGTCAGCATGGTTCGTGAGACGCAGGGGTCCAGAGACATCGTATTCGCAGCGGGTCATCGATGACGACATTGCCGACAGCGTCAACCATCGATCGCTCTAAGCCGTCCAGAAAAGCGAGAGCTTTGTACCAGCTCGGGCATTGAACGAGCCCAGTTGACAGCTCTCAAGACCCCATGTTAGTGGTCGTTCACTGACAATGGAGACCCTGAAGCAGAAGCCGCAGACGAAGCGGCCAGTGATCGTACGGGCCGCTACCTCGCTGTTCGCCGAGAGAGGAATCGACGGCACCAGCATGCGTGAAATCGCTGATGCGGCTGGAGTGCGGGAGGCCGCTATCTACCGGCATTTTACCGGCAAAGACGACCTGGCGCGCGAAATCTTCCTGAGCTGGTACGGCTGGTATTGTGGCGAGCTGGGGCGCATCGTGAGCGGCCCCGGCAGCACTCTGGACAAGGTCCACCAGATCGTCCGTCACGAATTCTCGGCCGTCACCGAACATAGCGAGGCCTTTGTCTATTTCTGCGAGAACGAAGCGCGGTTCGTGCGAAACCTTCCGCCGGAGATCGTGAGCTCCCGGCGAGTCTTCATCACCTTCATCAAGGCCGGCCAGGCCGCGGGAGAGATAAGGGCAGGCAATCCTGCTCTACTCGCAGACATGCTGAGCGGTGCTCTATGCGCTGTGGCGCTTACCTGGCTTGGCACTGGGCGACAGAAAAAGCTGAGCACTCAAGTTGTCGAAGTGGTAGAAGCCTGCTGGCGCATGATTAAGGCTTAACCCCTACAAGAAGGAGACAGAGAGAATATGACGCCCGAGGAACAACTAATTCAACGCTACTTTGACGCATTCAACCGCCACGATATCGAAGGGGTGATGGCCTGCTATCACGAAGAGCCTGTCCTGGTCAGCCCGGATGGCAAGCGCTGTACGGGTCGTGCCGAAGTGCGCAAATCGTACGAGACCGAGTTTGCCACGTTTCCCGACGCTCATTGCGCCTTGCGCGTCTGCACGGGCAACAGCGGCCACGGAGTCGCGGAATCCTTCTTCACCGGGACGCGAGCCGAGCGTGGTAAGGTCGAGGCGATCGGCGCAGAAGTAATGGAGATGGTGGACGGCAAGATCAAGGAGATCCGCGACTATCATCATCTGGTGCCGGCCAAAGCCGCCTGATGCTCGCAGCGCCGCTACGATGAAGTCGACACAAGGCGTTGGTCTGTCCGACGTGACCGCGGTTTACAGCGGTCCGCAGGCAGATCTGTTCACCCTGCTGATGGGCCAACAGCTACATCCAGGCGACATGGACTCTTCGCTCGACCTGGCGGAGAGGGCCGGAATCGGAGAAGGGCAAAAAGGCATTGACTTGTGCTGCGGAGTCGGCGGCGGGATGCGCGTGCTCCTGCGCTTTCGTAACGTTGCCTCGATGATTGGAGTCGATGCAACCCAGCGCAATATCGAACGCGCAGAGGCAACGTTGCCGCGAAGAAGGACTTTCCGATCGCATTCGATTCGTTGTCGCTGACGCCTGTTCCAGCGGTCTACCTGCGGACACCGCTGATTTTGTGTGGGGCGAGGATGCCTGGTGCTTTGTTCCGGACAAAGCGAGGCTGGTTGCCGAGGCCAAGCGCCTGGTTCGTCCCGGTGGCACAATCGCTTTCACCGACTGGGTCGAGGGTTCCGCAGAATTGAAGGCCGAAGAAGCTCAGCGAGCCTTAGGCCTGATGAGTTTCCCCAATGTTCACGATATTCCGGGTTACTCCGGACTCCTGAGAGACAATGGCTGCGATGTTCTCATCGCGGAAGACACCGGGCGGATGACGGCGTTTTTCGATTTGTCTCTGAACATGACCGAAATACAAGTTACCTATGAGTACTTGCGACGATGCAATTTCGGACCGAGGCGCTGAAGATCGTTAATGGATAATTTTCGCTTTCTCGGCGATCTCTCTCGGGCCGGAAAGCTGATCCAGGCGCGCTTCGTCGCGCGACGCGTAACGTGATAGTCAGGCGGGGACTTGAGTGAAGCGATTCGATGTACTAAGGCCGCATTCGGAATAGCTTCGCGCCGGCAGTTCGACAGGTTCTTTCCGGAATTCAGCCAAAGCGGGTCGTGTCCCGACGAACTCTACTTCAAAACGCAGTGATTTGTGGTGGTAGAGCCGGCACGGCAGCCGTCTGCAATGGCCAGTCCTCCAGGGATTCATCGATCTTGGTGGCATGCGAGTTTCACGCGAACAAGATGATGTTCCCGCACAACTCGAGCTAGCTCGGTGGCGACCACGCCCTTCCTGAGACTTTCGACCAGTTCGGATTCTGAGTCAGCGGAGCAGTCCCCCGTGCAAGGAGAGCCGGTACACCGTGCGTTCTTGCAGCGAGATCTCCTCTTGGCCAGAGAAGTTCGTTAAGTCGCCGGTCACCGATAGGGCGTACTTCCATTCTCCGTGAGCGATGGAGGCCGGCCCCCTTACAGGAATAATGTCGTCGTTCTGTTGCATCAGCGCGATTCGGAGAAAATCGTAGACCTCCGTTTCCTTCAGCTCGTCCGCAAGGATGAACCCAAAATAGTTCATGCCCCAAAAAAGTTTCCCACGACGGTAAACGATCTCCTCGCCTATGAAATCTCTGTCGCCGAAGAACGTGTCGTGATATCTGAGGTCGCCATCATCGAACTCATAATCTTGGGATCCGAGACGAGTTGATTGAACCTGCGGCGCATTCTTGTTCGCGTAGGTTCTTTGGTTGGCCAAGCGCAGAAAAGAAGCCAGATCGCTTATTTCGATTTTGTTCGCTTGAGTCATTTTTCCACATACCTCCCTGGGTCGTCTCGGCGGGACGATACTGGCGCGAGCATAGCAGTGTCCTGCTGACAGCGTTGCGTCAGGAGTGTTGTTGTTGGTTCAGCTTCTTTCAATTTGTTGGCGGAGCAGGTCTTCGGCTGTCCGGCCGGGTTGTGCCGGGAACGATTCATCGAGGAACTGAACCTCTCGCATGCGGTCGAGTTGGAAGAATCGAAAGTCGTTCCGAAGTTCGCACCATCCACCCAGGAGCCAGAACGTTCCGTAGAAGCACAGCATTAGAGGATGGACGGTGCGACGGGTTTCGGCGCCGTGCTCGTCTCTATAATCGAACCGCAGCTTGTGTCTGGCCCTGACAGCGGAACGTAACCTTACGAGGTCGAAGCTGAGCGGAGCCTGCTGTTTGGAAGCGGGCGGCGACCACAAGGAGACGTCGGTAACCACGCGCTGGAGGGGCCGGGGGATCACTACATGGATCTTGGCGACTGCGGAGTTAACCGAGCGCGCCATCTCAGAGTCGGTCCAGTTCTGCACGATTCGTGCGCCGAATAGCAATGCCGCGAGCTCGTCTTCGGTGAACATGAGCGGTGGCAAGTCATACCCGACGCCCAGCGAGTAGCCGATACCGGCCTCGCCAATGATCGGTACGCCGCGGGCTACCAAGTCCGAGATGTCGCGGTAGATCGTGCGCTCGCTGACTTCAAGCCGGTCCGCAAGCTTGCGAGCGGTCGTGACCTTGAAGCGTCTAATTAGCTGAATGATCTCGAAGAGCCGATCGGCACGTCGCATCGCTCAAAGACTCCTCGCCTGTCTAGTTTGGAGAAAGTGTCATTGGTGGGCAGTTGCTTCGACCGGTAACCCGGCGGCCTTCCATTCCGGATACCCCTCTTCAAGCCGGGAAGCTTTGAAGCCGCGCTTGCGCAGCTCGGCGACCGCCTCGTAGGAGAGCACGCAATAGGCTCCCCGGCAGTAAGCGACGATCGCCTGCTCGCGGGGCAGTTCGCGCAATCGGCGCTTGAGTTCGCGAAGCGGCAAATTGAGCGCGCCGGGCAGGTGACCCGCCGCGAATTCTTCAGCAGGACGGGTATCGATCACTGTGACAAGCCCCTCCCGCATGCGCCGCAACAGTTCCTTGCGCGATACGGCTTCGAGACTGTCGCGCTCCCGAAAGTAGCTATTGAGCACCTTTTCGACAGCGCCGACGTTACGTTCAGTGATTCGGCGCAGGACGCCGAGCAGTGCGACTACGTCGCCGTCGGCGAGCCTGTAGAGCACCCGTTTCCCGTCCCTCCGTGTTTCGACGAGTCCAGAGCGGCGGAGTTGCTGCAGATGCTGTGATGCGTTGGCAATCGTGAGGCCGCTCAGCCCGGCCAACTCCTCGACGCTGCGCTCGGTCTGCGCGAGCAGTTCCAGAAGCTCCAGGCGGTGGGCCGAACCGATAGTACGGGCTACCGCGGCGAACTGTTCGAACATTGCCCGTTTGGGATTCTGGCTTGACATTGTGAACGAGACCTCTTAGTGTCATTCAAGACACTAATTGAATGTTTGAAATAGATCAACCATGACCTACGAAGCCGCCGTACGTTTGGGAGGGTTCCTCACCGTCTTCACCGGAATGGCACTGTGGGAAGCGGCCGCGCCACGCCGTCCCAGGTCATACTCGAGGTTCAGGCGCTGGCCGAGCAACCTGGCCATCGTGGCGCTGAATACCGCGCTCGTCAGGATATTACTTCCCGCCACAGCTGTGAGTTTGGCACTGGCCGGGGAAAAGCGGGGCTGGGGCCTACTCAACAACCTGCCGATTCCGGCCTGGATGGCCGTCGTTGCGTCGGTGGTGCTGCTCGATGTTGCCATCTACCTCCAGCATGTGATGTTTCACGCGGTGCCCGCGCTTTGGCGGGTGCATCGGATGCATCATGCCGACCTCGACTTCGATGTCACAACGGGCGCGCGCTTTAACCCAATCGAGATTGTTCTCTCGATGTTGATCAAGTTCGGCTTGGTAGCGGCGCTAGGGGCAACCGGGCTCGGCGTACTCGTCTTCGAGGTTCTGCTCAACGCAACCTCGATGTTCAACCATGGAAATGCTCGCATCCCGGTGCGGTTAGATCGTTACCTTCGATGGTTCGTCGTCACGCCCGACATGCACCGTGTGCACCATTCGATTGTCGTCGGCGAAACCAACAGCAACTTCGGCTTCAACCTGCCGTGGTGGGACCGGCTACTGGGGACCTACCGCGATCAGCCCGCTGCCGGTCATGAGGGTATGAAGATAGGCATCGAGCAGTTCCGCGAAGCGCGTGAGTTGTGGCTCGACCGAATGCTCTTGCAGCCTTTCCGCGGGCCGGCGGGCGCTTACGCGATCACTTGGAGGCGTGCGGCATGAACCGGCGCAATCTCATCTTTCGCTCGGTTCTGGTAGCGGCTCTTGCGGCGGCGATCATATCGCTTGGCCTTCATCGCGAACTTCTCCAGCCCGCGACTATCGAGCCGGAACTGCGGCGCTTCGGAGGATGGGCTCCGATCCTGTTTGTTCTCCTGTACGCCATGGCCACGGTGTTATTCGTGCCGGGTTCGCTGCTCACCGTGGCGGGCGGTGCCCTCTTCGGCCCCATCTGGGGTACCTTGTGGAACCTTACCGGCGCGACCTTGGGCGCCACGTTCGCCTTCGCGATCGCCCGATACGTCGCCTTCGACTGGGTTGCGGCGCGCAGCGGTGAACGGCTCGGTCGTCTGATGCGCGGAGTTGAGGAGGAAGGCTGGCGTTTCGTCGCGTTCGTCCGGCTGGTGCCGCTTTTTCCCTTCAATCTCATGAATTATGCATTCGGACTGACGCGCATCCGCTTCCGCGAGTATGTCCTCGCCTCCTTTGTGTGCATGGCGCCGGGTGCGTTGGCCTATACCTATGTGGGCTACGCGGGGCGCGAGGCGGCCTCCGGACAGACGGGGGCAATCCGCAAGGCTGTGCTTGCCCTGGCGCTGCTTGCGTCCGTCGCTTTCCTGCCGCGGCTGGCTCGCAGGATGAAGGGCCGCCGCTTTACCGATCCAGCGACCCTTAAAAGTCATCTGGAGAGCGGCGAAGAAGTGGCCCTGATAGACGTGCGCACCGCTGATGAATTCCAAGGTCCGCTCGGTCATATCGCGGGCGCGCGCAACATCCCGATCGCGGAACTATCCGCAAAAATCCGAGAGCTGACCCAGATCAAGCGGAAGCCCATAGTAACCATTTGACGAACTGAGAAGCGCTCGGCGAGCGCAGCGGAAGTGCTCTCGAAAGCGGGATTCGAGCAAGTGTCGGTGCTGCGTGGCGGGATGGAAAGTTGGAACAAGTCAGACCATCCAGTCGAGAGGAATTGACCTTTTGGCGATCGCCCATTGCCGAATATTCCTCATAGTCGCGCGGCTCACCTGCGACGCAGTTGGTAAGGAACCGTTGGCGGCTGTTTCGACGATCAGTCGGGCCTGAAATGAAACCCGAGCTAATTGCTACGTATCTGCTACGATCGACAATGGAAGTTTCGCAACGAACGGGCGACGGTGTTTGGCAACGCTGTAGATTGCAGCCAGAAGCTTGTGCATGGCTGCGATCATGGCGACCTTTGGTCGCTTTCCGGCGGCGCGCAGGCGTTGATAATAGGCGCTTAGCCAAGGATTGTGACGAACTGCAACTACAACCGGCATCCAGAGCGCACGTCTAAGTCGAGCGTTGCCTAGCGGGATCGCTGGTTTGCCGGAGAACTTTCGCTTCCCTGAATGATGCAGCCGCGGCACGACACCGACATAACTGGCGAGTGCGGCCGCGCTTCGGAAGCAGGCAGGGTCGCCGGTCTCGGCTATGATGCAGGCTGCGGTCAGGGTGCCGACTCCATCGATTGTGGTGAGCAGCTTCCCGACCTCGTGGTCTTTCAGCCGGTGCTCTATCTCGACCTTGAGTTCCCGTTCTCTGGCACGGAGCTCGATGATGTCTTTGCACGCGTACCGCACCTGAAGTTCATACGCCTCAGTGTGGTGACGACCAATGGAGATTTTAGCGGCTTCGATGACGCGGCGAGCAAGCGTGCTGCCAACTCGACGATACCCGTCGCAACAGAGCCGAGCCAGGCTGGGGATTGACATTTCTCGCAATGCTGCGGCCGTAGGATAACGAGACAAGATCGCAGTCGCGAGCTCGGTGTCGAGACCGCGGACGTGCCGAGTGAACTCCGGGAACGTTAGATCGACGGCCTGGTGCAGATTGCGTACGCGGTCGCCCAAGTGCTGGACAGTCGTCTCACGCAAGCGGACTAGCTGGCGTAACTCATCGATGGCGGGCTCGGCAAGTTCGGTGGGTGTCGGATGTTTCTGGGCAGCGAACCGTGCGATTCCGACCGCGTCCACCTTGTCGGTTTTGGTCCGCTCCAGTTCCTCTTCGGCAAAGCGCCTGGTTCGAAGTGGATTGATGAGCGCAACCGAGAAACCCTCGTTTGTGAGCCAAGCGAACAGATTCCGCCAATAGTGGCCCGTCGCTTCCATCGCCACACGGCAGTCAGCGGGATCACTGAGCAATTCGCGAAGCCGCCGGTACCCGGCGGCTTCCTCCCCGAAGGATACGGGCCTTTGAAGTATTGCCCCGCTGTCGTCGACTATAGCGACGACGTGGCGCTCCGCCCCGATGTCAATTCCTACAAATCTCATCAGCCCTTCACCTCCCCCTTGTGAGTCACCGGAGACCTCGGAACCGTTGCTCACTCTCCCTCGGAACCGTTGCTCACTCTCGTGCTTGTGCATTCGAGGACGCAGCGTGCGCCTCTGGATACCGTTCGAGCTCTCGAGCACCGGCCGAGGGCGCCAATCTCTGGCCCGAGGACTTTGGCCTCGACGAAGCGTGCGGCTACTCCCTCCGGACATCTTGTGGTTCACCGAAACAGGGACGTGAAGAAGATACAAGCGAAGCGACCCGAATGGGCTGGCGCGTCGTGCTAGCGCAGCGAACGCCACCACTGAGAGCGGCGGCGAAGCGGAGCCGAAGGCTGGGAACGGGTTGGAAGCAGCGGGGCCGCAGCGCGTAGTTTACGTAGTGTTAGCGGGGCGGCTCACAGCGGAGCGCCCGGTCAGGTCTGATTGGCCGACTAAATCTGGACTTTGGGTGGCGGAGTTGCTGATAGTCGATCCTATCGAGGAGAAGGAAGGGCCGAAATCGGCATTGATCTGTCGGTCGGTGCGTTTGCAGCCGCCGGTACGATGGGCCGCGTGGCTGCGTGCAACGGCGTTTGCTACGATTCCTCCCAACGGAGGTGTGATTCGAATTGGCGCGCATTCTAGTCCTCGACGATGAACCTGCCATGCTGGAAAACTGTCGGCGGATTCTTGCGTCTATGGGGCACGAATTCACTGGCGTGACCGAGCCGGAGGCAGCTCTGGCGATACTGGATCGCGACCGACCTGATCTGCTCCTGACCGATCTCCGGATGCCCGCGATGGACGGATTGGAGCTGCTAGGCCGTGCTCGCGCGATCGATCCGGAGCGGCCGGTGGTGATGCTGACCGCGTTCGCCACGGTTGAAAGCGCCGTGGCGGCGGTGAAGGCAGGGGCCTTCGACTATCTGGCCAAGCCGTTCAGTGTCGATCAGCTCAAAGTTGTGGTGGAGCGCGCACTCGCGCAGCGAAAGCTCGCGATCGAGAACCGCAACTTGCGGGCGCAGCTGCAAGGCGCTTACGGGTTCGAGAATATCGTCGGAAACAGCGCTGGGCTGCGGCAGGTTCTGGAAGCAGTGCGTAAGGCGGCGCGCTCCGAGGCGAGCATCCTCGTGATGGGGGAGTCGGGTACCGGCAAAGAGTTGGTGGCCCGCGCTATCCATGCCAACAGCCGACGAGCGTCGGGGCCGTTTGTTCCGGTCGATTGTGCTTCGCTGCCCGAGGCGCTCCTGGAGAGCGAGCTGTTCGGCCACGAGAAGGGGGCCTTTACCGGCGCGACATCCGCGAAGCAGGGTCTGATCGAGCTGGCGAATCGCGGGACCTTGTTCCTGGACGAAATCGGTGAATTGCCGCGCAATCTACAGGTCAAGTTTCTGCGGGTCTTGCAGGAGCGCCAGCTCAGGCGGGTAGGCGGCAGCCGCCAAATTGATCTGGACATCCGTATTGTGTCGGCGACCAACCGGGACCTGCGGACCCAAGCGGCGAAAGACGAGTTCAGGCAGGATCTGTTTTACCGAATCAGCGTCATCGATGTGGTATTGCCGCCGCTGCGCGAGCGGGCCGGGGATGTCGAGCAATTGGCTAAAACCTTTCTCGCCAAATACAGCCGCGATGGTGACTGCAAAGCCAGTGGGTTTGCTACCGAGGCCCTGGCGGCACTGCAAGCTTATGCGTGGCCGGGTAACGTGCGCGAGCTGCAGAACATCGTGCAGCGCGCCTGCGCCATGGCGGAAGGCGCGCAGATCGGGCCCGGCGATCTGCCGCCGTATCTGGCAACGACCAGCATCGAGACGGTACCGGTAATTTCTGAGACCGACACTTCCTTGTCCCTGAAGAAAGCCAAGGCGCGCTGGATCGGTCAGTTGGAGTCAGCGTACGTTGCCGAAGTTCTGAAACGCGAAGGCGGCAACGTTTCCGAGGCCGCGCGCACGGCGGGAGTCGATCGCAAGACCATCCACCGCCTGCTCAACAAACACAAACTCAGGTAGGAGCTCGCTGCCCCACCGGAGCACCGTTGGGCCACCACATCGGCCTGTTCCCAAGGCCAGTAGAGAAGGTCGGTGGAGAGTCGATCGAGCTAAGTCCCAACCACTTTTTCGATCGTCTGCGACAGTTTAATAAGCGTGAAAGGTTTGCGGAGGTAGCCACTAAATCCGGCTTGCGCCGCAGCCGTCTCGCTGACCGAAGAATGGTGCGCAGTAATTAAAATGAGCGGGGTACCGGGCAGTTCCGCTCGCACATAGGCAGCCAGATCAAACCCATCCCGCTCCGGAAAGTTCAAGTCCGTAATTACCAGATCGGGGGCCTCGGCCCGGGCCAGCGCGATAGCCTCGTCGATCCCGTAGGCCGGTAAACAGAGGTAGCCTTGCTTTCGGAGGTGACGCGTGCAGGTCTCGACTAGACCGCGCTCGTCATCGACGAACAGGATTTTGGAAGGCGCCAAGTCGCTCATAACAGGTCCCAGGTCAACAGCAATTGCCATGCCGCACTGCGACGTTAGACGGACAGCAGCAGGTGGCAATGGCGGTCTTGCGGAGGGTGTTCGCTATTTTGCACCGGCAACAGGAAAGCTTAGCGAGAAAATTGCACCTTTACCCGGCTCGCTCTGGACCTCGATATTGCCGCGATGTTCTCGCATGATCCGCCGACTAAGCCATAAGCCCAACCCGTGGCCGTCGGCCTTGGTCGTGTAAAGAAAATCGAATAGCCGTGGTAGCGCCTCAGCGGAAATGCCTGTTCCTTGATCCTTGATGGTTACCGCAATCCAACCTGGTCTGTTCTTTACGGGGGCGCTCACGATGCGGAGCTCGCCGCCTTCGGGCATCGCGTCGCGCGCGTTAAGCATGAGATTGATGAACACCTGACCTAAGGCGTTCGGATCACCCTCGATTTGTGGCAGAGCCGAGTCTAGGTCCGGCCGCACGATGACGTTATCCCTCCTTAGCTCGCCGCTCACGAGCATCACCGCTTCGTCGACAATCCGGTTGAGGTTCAGCGACTGACGCTTCGTGGGACCGTGACTTGCGAGCGCGAGTAAGTCGGTGCAGACGCGACTGGCTCGCTGCGCGTGATTGTGGATTTCTCGCAGGTCGTCGCGTGCTTGCGCTGATAACTCCTCGTCCGACAGCATCAGTTCGGCGCGCGTGCTTATAAAGCCGAGTGGATTATTGAGATCGTGGACGACCCCGGCTGCCACTGCTCCGAGCGAGGAGAGAATCGCATTGCGGCGAGCCTCACGTTCCAGGGCAAGCCGTTCACTGATATCGACGATAGCGCTGATGACATAGTCGCCATCGTCGGAATGGGCGAAGGTGAGACTGACCTCGATTGGGAATTCGCTACCATCCTTGCGCCGGCCGGCCAAATCCATGCCGATTCCCATCGGTCGTGACCTCGGCATCGATACGTACTTGGCCCGATGCTGCGGATGACGATCCCGCAAGCGCTCGGGCAGAAGGATCTCGACGGCTTGGCGAAGGAGCTCATTTCTGGCGTAGCCGAACAGCCGTTCGGTGGCGGCGTTGACGTCGACGATCCGCCCATCAAGATCGACGACCAAGAGGCTTTCTGCGGCCGATTTGAAATACGCTTCGTAGGGCATAGCAGATCCGACTGCAAAAAAGCTAACTCGTAGCGGCTCAACGACGCAAGATTGCCGAGTAGCCTCCTAAATCTGCTCGCCAATGTACAAAGTTGAAAAGCAGGGTGACCTAATTCGTCTGCTCGATGATCGGGCAGAGTTGCCCTTCGGACGCTTTGCAATTATCGGCTCGGCGCAATACCGACCGAAGCTCTTTTCGCAAAAGTTCCAGCTCGCGAATCTGGGTCTCCACGTCGCCAAGATGCTGCGTAACCAGCTTGCGAGCATGCTCACACGGCGTGCTCCCGCGTTGCGTCAGATCGATTAGCTGCTTGATTTCACGCAGCGTGATCCGGAAGCGCTGGGCGCGTCGCAGAAACCGTAATGTCGCAACCGCATCCTGGTCGTAGACCCTGTAGCCGTTCAGAAGTCGCATCGAGGGGCGCAGGAGCCCGTGTGCTTCGTAGTATCGAATCGCAGACGGTCTCAGACCCGCCTGTCGCGCCAGTTTTCCTATCGTGATCCGGGACGCTTGACCTTTAACCATACTTGAAGGTTTAGCATCAGGGCATCAGGAGGTGAAGCGTATGGAAAAAATCAGAGTTATGCTTTGCGCCAACTGCGATGAATGCCCTTCGGTTGAAATCAGCGACGAAGGCGTCAGCATCGGAGAGGACCAGAACACGGTACGGCTGAGCCATGCCGAATGGAACGATCTGGTAGCTCGCATCCGCAGTGGTGAGTTGAAAGAGGTCTAACTCCTAACCGGGCGGGTGGGGAAATCCCGCCCGCTCAATTCCTCCAGTCCTCCGTCACCTACACCTAATTCGTTCCGCGAAGGAACTGCTCTTGGGGAATCGATGTCACAGCTGGGTCATCGATGGTACAGCCTGGCCCCCCATCTGATTCAAGCCTCCGAGGACACAGCGCCTTCGACGGAAAGGCCTTTTGCTGGAGCTCCGTAAATTTGAGGCTTGGCACGTGCGCTGCACTATGTCCTGTCGGCGCACCAACGCCTGGCTGGGGCCAAACAGAACGGTCAAAGGTTCAGACATAGTAGCTGGCGGCGATTCTCGAGCGCCGAAAGTCGAGTTGAGACTAAACCATGAATCATGAAGGCAGCGCCTGCGGTCTGTGGGTCCTAGTGCTGATCAACGCCGGATTCTTTATTGTCTTCGCGTTCAGTTTCACGCGGCCCAAGACGAGCACCGATTGGCGCTCATTCGGGGCCTTCTCTGCGTTTGTCGTCGCCCTGTTTGCCGAGATTTCTGCTTTCCGGCTGGCTGGCGCGCCACTATCCGGGAATTGACTTTCTGTCGCACGATTCAGGACATCTGTTGCACACGCTGCTGGGATTGAAAGGCGATCCGCACATGGATCCATTCCATATCCTCAGCAACATCCTGATCGTCGCCGGTCTCTACCTGTGGCAAGCTCGTGGCGGGTGCTCTACACCGCTCAAAAGTCTCACACACTTGCGACGGCGGGCCCGTATGCCTATATGCGCCACCCTCAGTACATGGCCTTCATCGCGATCATGTTTGGTTTTCTACTGCAGTGGCCGACGATCCCGACCCTCGTCATGTTCCCGATCCTCGTGTGGGTGTACGTGCGGTTGGCCAAAAGGGAAGAGAAGCAGGTGCTGGCAGAGTTTGGAGAGGCATATTTGCGCTATACGAGGACAATCCCGGCCTTTATTCCGCGTGGACGTCGGCCGCAGACCGGTGTCGCGTGAAGCGCAAGCCTCCACCTGCGAGCGCCATTGAAGAGGCGGTGATCGCTGCTCTGAGAGATGGGCATCGGGAGTTCCTTCGTTTTGTGAGCCGACGGACGCAAAACTTCCATGATGCCGAGGACATACTGCAGGACTTTTATTTGAAAGCGATCCGCAGTGCACGGACGATCAAAGAGCAAGGGGCCTTGAAGGGATGGCTGGCCCAAGTGCTGCGGAGAACGGTGACCGATTACTACCGGCGCGCAAGTGTAAGAAAAACGGCGCTGCAGCGTCTCCAGGTATCGGAAGGCTCGGTGTTGAAAATCGACGATGATGCCGAGCGGGCCGTTTGCAGTTGCCTTTACCGGATACTGCCAACGATGCCGAGCGAGTATGCCCAATTGATCTGGCAGGTGGATCTGCTCGGTCAGCCGCGCAGCAAAGTGGCGAAATCTCTGGGCGTCTCGGCAAACAATCTGGGCGTGCGGCTTCATCGGGCGCGGGGAGCTCTTCACAGCGCACTCCTGCGATTTTGTACAACCTGTCCAACGCACGGCTTTCTGAATTGCACCTGCGAGGAAGGTCTCGAAAGCCTGAAAGCCAAGTCCGCGCGGTCCGATCTGCGTATGCCTCCGACCGCAAGTAGCGGTCCCGGGCGCCGTGGGTATGCCCGCGGACGAAAAAGGGCAGCGGGCTAGTTCCATTACGAGGAAGCCGAGGAGCGACGGGATGGATCGAATGGTTTCGCTTTTGCTGTTCGCAGCTCTCTTCTATTTCATGATGCGTTTCGGCTGCGGCTCCCATGCCGTGCATGGTCATGACCACGCGGGGCACGGCGCCGCGACTGGGCGCACCAGGAAGGATCCCGTGTGCGGCATGGACGTGGAACAAGGGCGCGGATATTCCGAAGTCTTCGCGGAGCACGAATATCGTTTCTGCTCGAGGAAGTGTCTCGACAAGTTTGACGCCGAGCCTCAGCGCTTCGCGTCCGGGAGGTCCAGCGCATGAATCAGACTCTGTCTTTGCGCTCGGTAGGGCTCGCGACGAGCGCGTTCATTGCGATTTCGTTTGTTCTGTGCGTCGCCGGCGATCTGATTATGCCTGCGCACGAGATGCATTCCGCATGGCAGCGCCTATTGCCAGGCTTCGAATGGATCAGTTGGGGCAGCTTCTTTCTCGGTTTAGTCGAGAGTTACGCATACGGCTGGTACATCGCGTTGATCTGGGTGCCGCTTTACAACGTGACTGTCAGCCGGCGGCACGAACAGAAAGCTAGGTCCTGAGACACTTCTGGTTTCGGTGAAGCGGTGCAATCCGGCGCGAATAGGAGATAGCCAAGCAAGGGAGAGAGAGCAATGAAAAACAGATCACCAATTTCGCTCAAGCTGACGCTCGGCGCGGCAGCGATTGCGGCTGCTTTGGGCTCTGCGTCGGCGAGTCTGGCGCAGACCGACAGCCAATCAGGAGCCGATCGGGCAAGAGAGGCCCAGATCAAGGTCCTGAAAGGCAAGATCGACAACCTCCAAGTGCAGCTGGGCAAGCTCGAATCAGTGCAGCACAGCCATGCCACAAGGTCGGGTGCCGCAGCGGCCAAGGGCGGCAAGGATTGTTGCGCCGAGGGTGCTCCAAGCAGCGGCTCGGGGATGACGGGCTCAAATGTAAAGGCACCGGAGGGGATGGCACAGGCATCGCCTGCTAACGAACCGTCTCCCGACGCCGGTTCCGAGCATCCGATGGGCGGGGGCGGCATGGGCGGCTCGATGGAGCACGGCGAAGGCATGACGGGCGGAGCGAGCGCGAGCCCGGCTGCCAGCCCCGGTGAGATGCCGATGGAAGAGCATATGAAGGGCATGAAGCACATGCACGGCATGATGCAGGGAGGGGAAAGCGGGGCGGGTCCCGCCGCATCGCCCGGCGGAATGCCGATGGAACACGACATGGGCGGGAAGATGGGTGAAGGTATGGGCGGAATGGGTGGCGGTGGCATGGGCGGCGGTGGGATGCAGGGCGGAACCGGGGGTGGTGCTCAGCCGGAGGCCAGCCCGAGCGCCGGAATGGGCGGGATGAAGGACGACATGTAGTCGTCCCAGCCCCGAGGGAAAGGAGTTGCAAGAGTTGGTCAGGCTTCTGACGCTGTATCTCGCCGCCGGCGTGGAAATTGGTGCGGCGGTGATAGTGGGCTTCGCTGCGGCCGAGGCGATCCTCCGAGCCGGCCGGGGTCTCCTTAAGCGCGAGATATCGGCGGATTCAACCGAGGAAATCCGGCTGAGGCTAGCCCGCTGGCTAGCCCTGGCAATCGAGTTTGAGCTTGCGGCGGACATCATCCGCACTATGATCGCGCCGACGTGGAATGACATCGGGCAGCTTGCGGCGATTATCGTGATCAGGACAGCGTTGAACTTCTTCCTCGGGCGAGAGACGCAAGGCACGCAAAGGCGGCTGGAGACGGCCGCTTCCCCGCTTACCAGGGTCGCGCGATGAATCTCAGGACCGTCATGAGACCTAGAGTAACCACAATCGGCTGGGCCTTGCTGGTCGCGGCTGTCGCGCTTTCCGGATGCGCTACAGCCGCGGCACCGAAGCAGAACGTTGGCGAGATGATCGCCAATGCGAAGACTGCTTCGGACTACGATGCGATTGCCGATTACTACGACAAAGAGGCGGCCGACGCGAAGGCCAAGTACGAAGAGCACGAAGCGTCGGTGGTCCGCTACGAGAACAGTGTGAAGTGGAGAACATGGGCGTGGCACTGCGAACGGCTCGCTCAGGACTTCAAGGCGGCCGAGGGAGAAGCGCATGCTCTCGCTGTGGAGCACCGGAAGATTGCAGCAGGGATGAAAAGCGGTCAGTCATCTGCCGCATCTGGTCCGTCTCCCCAATCCTTGAAGCAGAACATGTAGCGCGTCAGGCGTTAACTTGAAGGAGCACCCAAAGGAGATTCCGAATGAAGACCGCCGGATTGTTGAGTGTGATCACGCTTCTGGCGGGACTTGCGAGTTCATGCGCGAGTTCGGGTCAAGCAGACATTTTGCGAATGATCTCGGATGCCAAAACGCCGGCCGACCAGGAGGCGATAGCCCAGTACTACGACCGGCAGGTGACTGAAGCTGAGGGATCCAGCCAGCTCCACGAGGCAGTGGCCCAGCGGTACCGGGAGATGCGGACGCATCCGCGATGGGAGACGCCAGAGCACTGCGTGAAGATTGCCCAATACTATGAGGGTATCGCGCAGCACGACTCAGAACTCGCAGCGGCGCATCGCGCTATCACGCAGCAGCCCACTGAGAGAAACGGACAAGACGAAAGTCGAAGGAGATAGATCAATGCCTGTTGTCACACGGTCCATCAAGCAGAAGAGGATAACTAGTTTCTCATGTCAGGCTGAGCACGCGAATTCGGTCTGTCTCGCGGGTACGTTCAACGATTGGAATGCACAGTCGACGCCGATGAGCAGAAATGGCTCGGGCGAATGGAGCGCCGATTTGGAACTGGCTCCCGGCGCGTATGAATACAGGTTGGTTATCGACGGCCAATGGTCCAACGAACCGGGATGCGCGAACCACGAAGGCTGTCCGCATTGCGTTCCAAATCCGTTCGGCTCAAAAAACCAAAAGCTTCAAGTGGAATGATGATTTGAGATGAGGCCATCCGTCAGAAGAATTGCCTGCGCTTTCGCTGTCGCGGGGCTGCTGATGTGGTGGTCGCCGCATCGGTCTGCGGCGGACGAGCATGCAAGCCATCACGGCGGAGGGTCCAGTGGCGGCATGGGAGGCGAGATGGGCGGAATGGGTGGGGAAATGGAGGGTGAGCATGGCGGTCGCACCTCCCAATTTTTCCCATCGCTGATCAACCTGCCTGAGCTCAACGCCGATCAGCGAGCGCAACTTGACCAAGCCGCTCAGCAGCGCATGAGCGACGGTGCGAGCCTGATGTCGCGCGGAGTTGACCTGCTATCTAATCCGGAAGACGCGGCCTCTATCCGAGAAGGAACCGCGCTAATCCGCGAAGGTATCGACCAGTTCCAGAGCGGATTTGCGGCACGCGAGGCGTTGCAACAAGGGACGCCCCCTCAGACGGTTGCGTTCAAGTGGTTCAGACAGCAACTGAACCTCGCGGTTCCAGGGGAAGAAGCGGAGCCGCATACTCTGTTTGGCCTTTCACCGTTTCATCTCTTTTCCATGGCTTTTTTGATCGTCATCGGCACCGCCGCAATCTGGACTTACTTCCTCAGGATGCACCGTGCGCGGGCTTTGATGCTGAGCTTGGCGACGGGGGGCACGCCGCCCGCGGGCGGAATTTCCCAACCACCCCCGCCATCTCTCGGCGGAGGGAGCGGCTCGTCTCCGAGCGCGCCGGCGGGCCCCGCGACGACGGCTTCTCTCCAGAGCACGAGTGTCGATGCTACTCCGGCCATCGAGCAAGGAGTTCCGTCCGTGCTGTCCTCGCTGAGCACCGCCAAACCAGCGAAATGGTCGGGCAAGCTCAAGGTTCTGCGTGTGTTCGGCGAAACCCCAAGCGTCAGGACCTTCCGGATGGGCGACCCGGGCGGGGGAACGCTGCCCTTTGACTATTTGCCCGGGCAGTTTCTCGATCTCACGGTCGCGATCGACGGCAGGTCGGTTAAGCGGTCCTATACGATCGCGTCGTCACCCGTTGAACGCGACTACGTTGAGATAACTGTCAAGCGCGAAGCCCAAGGCGTGGTCTCCGGCTATCTGCATGACAAGGTAAAGGAAGGAGACGAGCTGCAGATTTCAGCGCCATCGGGCCGGTTTACGTTCACTGGGATCGAGGCGAACAGCATTGTTCTGATCGGGGGCGGTGTGGGCATAACACCCCTGATGAGCGTGATTCGATACCTCACGGCGCGGGGATGGCCCAATGAGATCGTGC
>WNFC01002917.1_pt1 | contig 18429 bp, 21 predicted proteins | sample 5400541 | NCBI WGS metagenome assembly WNFC01 (sample SAMN13153342, study PRJNA577476) | soil metagenome | isolation source: 120 cm saprolite under Douglas fir tree site 2 hole 2 replicate 1 | place: USA:California | collected 2015-04-18 | reverse complement strand
AGCACGGCCACCTGGAACGCATGCTTGTGGATGTCGATCGCTGCGTACACGATCACGGACCTCCTCTCTTACCGACACCGAGGCCCGATCGTCCTAGACCCGTCAGGACAGAGCCCTTATGACATCCAAAACACGACAGTTGTCGCGCGTTCGCCCCCACGCCCGTGAGTGTGTGCGTGGCTCCTCGATTTGCACGGGCGACAAGATCGCCCGCCGGTCGGGGGGCCATCCGGTCTCGGAACTACGATCGTGCGGACTCCCACAAAGCGGGCGCGATGCGCGCGTGGACGTTCGAACGGCGGGGCGCGCTGGCAGGCCTCGCCTTCATCGGGTTGAGCCTGATCGGTGACCTCTCTTCAGGTAGCCCACCCGGCACCGACGATTCGGCCGCGAAGATCGCGAGCTTCTTCGAGAATCACCATCGCGGCGTGATCGTGAGCGTGATCCTGACTGGGATCGCCGGCCCATTCTTCATCTGGTTCCTCGCAGCACTCGTCTTGCGGATTCGAGCCGCGGGCGAGACGGCCTGGGCGGTCGCGGCGTTCGGCCTCGCTCTCGCCGCGCTCGCGGCTGGTTTCGCCGCGGACGCCTTCTACAGCTCACTTGCCCGCATCGCGACCTACAGCGATAAGAGTCTCGCGCGGAGCGTCTACCAGCTCGACGGGTTCTTCACGGTCAAGTCGTTCTGGTTCGCGGCTGGAGCGGTGCTGGCGGTTGCGATCGCGGCGCGGCGAGCGCTCCCTCGGTGGTACGCGCTCATCAGCCTCGCGGCCGCCGTCGTCTGCGCACTCGGCGGGATCGCGGTGAAGCAGACCGGGTTTCTGGCACCGCTCGGCGGACTAACCGAGATCGCCTTCATCGGACTCCTCGTCTGGATCGTGGCCTCGGTCGTGTTGCTCTGGCGCGCACCGGAATCGGGGCTCGCCGCCGGAGCGGCGTGACGTAAAGAGGCGAGCTCCTCCGGCTAAGTGAAGTCGATCACCCTGCGAATGCCGTCCTAGGCCTCCGTCAGCTCGAAGCCGCGATTTACCTCGCCGAGCGCCAGCTTGTGCGAGACGAGCGCGTCGACGTCGAGCTCGCCGCGCGGTAGCGCTCGACGAACTGCAGCAGCTGGTCACGGCCCTTGACCCACGGGCGTCCGACGATACGTCGCCCCTTTCCGGGAGGCGCGGCAGAGTGGATCGCTGTCGCGTTTTGGCGGAAAGACGACAGGAACTCGCAGCTGCCCCCAGTCGTTCACCCCGCAGCCCCTCCGAAAGCGGCATTACGCCTCAGCTGGTAAACCGATGAAACGGCTCGGCCGCCCGCGCACTCACGATATCCTCGCGATCGAAACAGGGCTCGGGGCTTCGTGGTATGACCCTCGCATGCCGGGGGCTGCCGACGGGCTCGTCGGCGGGCGGAATATGCTCGCCGTCGCCGGGCTGGTCTTGCTCGGTCTCGCGCTGACTCTCCCGGCGGGCTCGATGGGAGGAGCGAGCCCGTCCGGGCCCGCGCCGAAAGCAGCCCGGCCGTCGCCTTCGCAGGACACGCTCGCCGTCGAGCGTCTCGCACGGCTCGGCGAACCGATCTATTGCGCCGGCCATCGTGGCAACGCGATGGCGCTCACGTTCGACGACGGGCCCGGCGTCTACACGCACCTGGCCTTGCGGCTGCTCCGACGTTTCCATGTCCGCGCGACCTTCTTCCTCGTCGGCCGACTTCTCAAAGGTTGGCCACAATTGCCGGCGCGCGAGCGGGCGTTCGGCGCGCTCGGCGACCACACGTGGACGCACGCCTACCTGCCGGCGCTGTCGCCTTCAGCCGTCGCCGCGCAGGTGACCGACACGAGACGTGCGATCGACGCCGCCGCCCATGTCGTCGTCCGTCTCTTCCGCCCGCCGTACGGTCTCCGTAACACGGCCATCGACCACGAGATCAAGCGACTCGGCATGCTCGAGGTGCTCTGGAATGTCGACAGCCTGGACTGGGCGGGGGCGGATGCCGCCCAGATCGCGAGAAACGTCCTCAGACACATCAGTCCCGGGGCGATCGTCCTCATGCACGAGAACCGCGGCCAGACGATCAAGGCCCTGACGTTCACGCTGCTGCCCGCGCTTCGCCGCCTGCACATCCGCCTCGTGAGCGTCCCGGAGTTGCTCGCTTCCGACCCGCCGAGCGCTGCTCAGATTCGCCGCGGTCTCGCGGGCTGCACGCACAACACCCCGAGCGTCGTCGGGCACGGCGCCTGATGTTCGGCGCGGTAGCGTCCCGAGTGTGGCCGGCCTCGCCTCTCTCGCCGCCGCGTTCGCGCTTACGAGTCCCGCGTTCGCTTCAGGACACACGCTGCCGTCGCGCTATACGTGCGACGGCGCCGACGTCTCGCCGCCTCTTCGCTGGTCGGCCCCGCCCAGTGGGACGCGCACGCTCGTGCTGCGCTTCGTCGACCTCGACACGCATCCACGATTCCTGCACTGGTCCGTCACCGGTCTCCCGCCGGGTCTCCGCGGGCTCTCGCCTGGTGCCCGAGTCGGCCGCCAGCACCGCAACGACTTCGGGCACATCGGTTACGGCGGCCCGTGTCCGCCGTCGGGACATACTCACCACTACATCTTCCTCGGCGTCGAGGCGTTGGCATGACGAGGTTCGTCGGAACCGTGACAACCGTCGTGGTTGCTGTGGCGGTGGTGTCGCTCATCGGTTTCTCGACCGCGGCGACAGTCGCGCGACCAGCTGTACGGGAGGAGACGGCGGCGCCTTGTCCGAAGTATTCCGTGCGTGCACGCGTCGCGGGAAAGGCGATATGCCTTCGAGACGGCCAGGCGTGTCGAGCGCGGCTTGGGCGGCAGTACCAGCGATATGGCTTCCGCTGCCAGGCCGGAGCCCTGACCGCGACCTGGCGGCGGCTCAAACGCCCCCTGCACATTCCCCGCCTCATTTCAGGAGAGCCGTGCCCAACTACAACTAGCTCGTGAGAGGCGGGTGCCGAGCGATGCAGGTCACGTCCCTGCTGGCGAGCCCGAGCCTCCGGAGCTCGTCGTCTGGCACGAGTTGCTCGATCAGCGGAAAGAGCTGTCGCTCCTCAAGCCGGATGTGTGCGTCAAGCAGTCCCCCCGCCGCATCCAACGTCTCTCGATCGAGGATGCCGGCCGCCTCGGCGATGTCGAGTTTGCGAGCGAACCCCCCCGAGCTGCATGTGTTGGACGCGTGCCTCGCGGAGGAGAGCAGGCTGCGACTGGACGTGCCTCAGCAAGCGGGACGCTGTGAAGGAGGGACGTCATGTACGCACGCGTTACTTCTCTGAGTGGTTCGCCTAGCGAGGTTCACGCGGGGATTACGGATTTCCGCGAGAAGGTTGTGCCCTTTACGCACGAGCAGGGCGGTAAGGGCGGGATCTTGTTGGTCGATCGACAGAGCGGCGAAGCGATTGCGATCACGCTTTGGGAGGATGAGCAAGCGTTGCGCGCGAGCGAGGAACGAACGAATGAGCTTCGCGCGGCTGTGGCCGAAGAGATGCGTGCGAGCAAGCAGCCTACCGTCGACCGGTACGAAGTCGCCGTCTTCGAGACGTAACTAACTGGACAACCGCGGCTGGTTTAAAGGAGGCCGGACGGCGACTTGCAGGGCCAGCACCTGAGGACGCCCGTCGCGTGGGGCCGCGAGGGGCGTCCACTGACTCAAGCTTGGTCCATTCGCATCAGTCGAGGAGCTCCAACTCGAGACCTGGGTGGTGTGCTCGCCAGATCTCGAGGGTAGACGTGGAGCTCGCGGCGCCCCTGGCGCTCGCCAGCAGCGTCGGGGACGATGACCTCGATCGCGTCACCGTTGACCTCGAAGGTCACGCAGCCCCAGCGATGGAAGAAGTCCCGTAGATCGGTGCTGAGGGCTAGATCGGGGAGTCGAACGCGCATGGCGAAGAGTCTCGCTCTGCATTCACGGCGCGTTCAAGTCCCGGGCTCACAGCCGACGGCTGCCCAGCACGACTCTCCCAAAGAGGTTTTGCGGGGAGGGGGCGGGTGGCGCACTGTCGCCCTGCGGCTCTCGACAGTCCGGCTCCCCCGTTGCCTGTTCCGAAAACAGGCTCGTGGGTTGCGCGACTACGGGCCAGCACTGCGGTATGTCAACGTCTCGCCCCAGAGTTGCGCAGAGCGCCGCGACGCGCGACGATCCCCGTGCGGATCACCTCGAAGAGGAGTTGGCGTGGCGCAGTTCACGAGTCGCCTGGCGATCTCGGCGGATGTCCCAGCGCTGAGGGTGCTGATGGACGCTGCGATCGCCGAGCTGCAGCGCGCCTTCCTCGACGACGCCCAGATCGCGTCCAGCCGGACGATCATGGGCATCGACAGCCAGCTGATCGACGACGGGACGTATTTCGTCGTCGAGTCGGACGATTACATCGCCGGCTGCGGTGGCTGGAGCCGTCGAGCGACGCTGTACGGCGGCAACCAGACGCCGGGCCGTGACAGCCAGCTGCTCGACCCGACGATCGACCCGGCGCGTGTGCGGGCGATGTACACCAATCCGGCCTATGCCCGCCGCGGCGTGGGCCGACTGATCCTCTCGCTCTGCGAGGCGGCCGCCGCCGCCGAAGGGTTCACGCGACTCGAGCTGATGTCCACGCTCTCCGGCGAGCCGCTCTACGCCGCCTACGGGTTCCACCCACTCGAGCGGCTGGAAGACGCCACCGGCGGGGCCGCCGTGCCGCTCGTCCGGATGGAGAAGCCGGTCGACCCAGGCCTGCTCGGCTGACTCACCGCGGCGGCCCCAGCCCTCCCGTGCGCCACCGGCCACAGGGTCACCGTCGCAGTTCCAGCAAACCGCGACATTGGATGGAGGATCATCGGCGAGCGTGGGCCTCGGCGCTCGAAGAGCCGGTTCCGAACACGGGGGAGCAGGACGAGCGGCGCGGCACCCGCGGAGCGCTCATCCTGAAACAAGTCCTAAGTGCGCACGCCATCGGGGTCTGGGTGCCGCGGCTGTCGCGATCTGGCGGTAGTGCGACAGAGATCTCGGCCCGGCGAGGTCGTTATTCCTCGACGACCACGGTGCGCTCCTCGGCCTGTGCGACCGCGTCGGCTGCGGCCTCGGCCTGTTCCCGGCTAGTGTGGTCTTCGGTCTCGCCTTCGCCGTAGTCGACGTGCCACATGTCGTGTTCCTCATAGACCCGGATCGGTAGTCCGCTCTCGGGCATGTGTGCCCCTCTCTATGAGCTTCGCCGCTCGACACGGTCGTGCGGCGTATCAGGGCGACCTTCGACCTCAATCCTGACGATCGCGCTCGCGCGTACACGAGAGCACCCGCCGGCCGTCGAAAACCAACTGCGATCGCCGGCCTTCTCGATCTTTTCCATCAGGTCTTGGGCTGAGCCTTCTCCAAGGTCGAGATCGCACTCGTGGCCGCCTGCAAGCCACGCCCTCAGTCGCTTTGCCATCTCGGCACCTTAGACCAGTCCAAGCCAACAGCAAGCGCTCGGCTTGCCCGTCAGCCCTCTCACGCGTCGGGCGCGAGTTCGGCAGGTTGAGCACGAATACGGGCTGGCACCACTCCGCGTCCGCGGTCTTGACCGGGTCGCGCTTACGCACATCAAACAACTCCTCGAGCGCAGTGAACAGGGTAAACATCACGCCGAGCCCCGCCGTTCGGACGTGTCGCGCTTCCGCCAGATCACGACATCGCCAGAGCACCTGTTGGGTTCATCCGCCTGCTGGTCGACCGTGTCGGCGCAACGCTCCTCCAGACCCTGCTCCGTTCCGTCGACGAGACCGGCTCTGCAATGGCAGGGTTGAAGTCAGACGAGCTCACGTGATATTCGCGCGTGTCACGTGTAAAGAGCTCGACTGTGCGTATGCAGCGCCATCCACAAGGCGGGCGCGTGCACGAGCCACTCGCGAGGATCGAGAGGGCTGTTGGCGGGCTGCCCCGGCGCGCGGCCGACTCGTGCCGCACGGTCGGCATCTTTGCGGTCGAGGAAGCCGGAGAAACCCTCGCGTGCGGGTGGCGGCTCGGCGGTACCCGGGAGCGCGACGCTGGTTGGTCGTCGGATCGGGCGGCCGGGGCCGGGCCGGGCGGGCCGCGCCTCGCCGGCCGCCGCCGGCCGGCGGCTGGGCGGCGCTGCTCACCTGCACGGGCTGCTGTTTGACTCGCCGCTGGGCGCGCTCTTCGGCCCGCGATCGACGCCCGGAACGGTGCCACACGGCTCAGCGTGACGAGGTCCGGAACGCTCTCTGCCCGCGCAGCGTCCGCCGCTGCTTTACGGGCTCCTCCGGCGGGTCCTCGCCGCGATGCCAGGCGAGCAGCTCGCGCGACGCGACCTTGAGCGCTCCCGCGACCGGGATGCCGAGCAGCGCGCCGACGATGCCGCCCACCTCGGCGCCCATCGCGACGCTGACCGCGACCGCGAGCGACGAGAGCTTGACGGTGCGGTGGTAGACGACCGGCAGCAGCACGTGGTTCTCGATCTTCTGGTAGATCCACATCCCCGCGACGACGATCACCGTCGTCGGCACGCCCTTCGTCAGCGCGACGGCGGCGACGATGATCGTCCCGATCGTCGCGCCGACGAGCGGGATCAGGTCGAAGATTGCGACGATCAGGCCGAGTGGCACCGGATACGGCACGTGGGTCGCGAGCAGGATCAGCGTCGTGACGCCGCCGGCGATCAGGCTGATGAAGAGGTTGCCTGCGACGTAACCGCCGACCGAGTCCGAGACGCCGCTGCCGGCGCGGCGCCAGCGCTCGCGGCTCCCTTCCGGAACGACCTGGAGCACGCCCTCGAACCACGCCCGGCCCCCGAGCGCGAGGAACAGTGTGAGGAACGCAACGGCGAACGCCGCGGCGCCGGTGTTCAGGACGCCGCCGACGGTGTGCAGCGCGGGCCGTGCGAGGAGCATCGCTCCGCCGCGCTTCGAGATCCACTGCCGCGCATGCTCGACGACGTGGAAGCGCGTCTCGAGGAAGCCGAGCCTGCCGTGGCCATGCGTCAGCTTCTGCAGCAGCACGGGCGCGTCGCGGCCGAAGCTCGCGACCTCGTGGACGAGCGGCGGGATGAGGAGATAGCCGAACGCGGCCACCGCCAGCACGGCGCCGGTGAAGACGACGCCGACGGCGCTCCCGCGCTTCGCGCCTCGCCGCTCGAGCGCCCGGACGAACGGCTCGAGCGCCATGGCGAGCACGACCGCCAGGAGCAGCTGGATCAGGATCGCGCGCGCGGCGAATGCGAAGCGAACGAGCAGCAGCGCCACGATCCCGACCCCGACCGCCGTAACGATCGTCCGGGTCGAGATCGCGACCTGCGGCCGGTCAGCCTGTGGTGCCAACTAGGGTTCGGTCCTGCGGCACGAGCCGACCCACGTTCATCAGCACGCCCGCACGAATGAGGGGAGTGTCCGCATCGTCTGACCGTTCACGTCGAAGGCGACCGGGTTCGAGGGGTCGACGACGACCTTGTCCTCGAGCAGGCGCGCATGCTGCGGGATCAGTTCCTTGATGGTGTCGAACCAGAGGGCGAAGATGACGGCATCGGCGTCGGCGATCGCGTCTTCCACCGAGGCTGCCCGTGCGAGCGGACCGAGCTCGTCCGCGAGCGCTTCCGCGCGCGATTCATCCTTCGCGGCCAACACAACGGACTCGCCACCGGCTACCAGGTGCCGGGCGAGGGCGCCCCCGATGTTGCCGACGCCGACAATTGCGGTTGTCAACCCGACTCCTTTCCGAGACGCGGACTCAGCCATCGTTGACCTCGTCCGAGAGCAGCCCGAGGGACTGGTAGGCCCGCAGCCTCGGCACTGTTGGAGGCAACCCCGACGACGTCCAGCCCTCCACGTCTGAGCAGGTCAGCGGCGCCTCGAGAAAGGGGACGTTGTCGTCAACGATGAGGCACCTCAGCGGCATCTCCGAAAGATCGACGACCACGAGGGCGCCCGCATCCCCGCTACCGGCAATCTTTAGGGAGGGCGAACTGTCGGTCTAAGACGGGCTGCTCCAAGTCGAGGTCGAGCGGCAGCTGGGCAACGATCTGCGTTCCCTCGCCGGGCCGACTGTCGACGTGGAGCGAGCCGCCGAGCGCCTCGACCCGGTCCTTGCGCTCGTCGGCACCGTCAAGTTGGCGTGCTCGGGCGCGATGTCGAGTTCGTCGGTGGCAGGCAGGGACCGAGCGCCCCCTTGTAGATTCCTTGACGCATGCGAGGCCGTCGCCGGACTCGCGTCAACTGCTCCCAGGCGATGCGAACTGATCAACTTCCGGAGGCGCTCCAGTGACGCCCGGAAGATCCACTTCGCGTCGACTCCGCTAGGAATCGGAGTGCGGCGGAGGTGCGCGGCTTCGCCACCACGACGTTGAAGGGTGGCGTCATCAATGCTGCGGCGAGGACATCGCCGCCGTCTTCGACCGTCCAGAGATGAAAAGCCGGGTACGCGTCAGGTGTCTCGACGAGCGTCGCGCAGATCCCGAAGATGAGGTTGTGCCGCGCCTCGTCGCCCAGTAGGAAGGGAGAAGCGGCAGCTTGGAACAAATCGGGACGGCTGGGTTCGAGCAGCTCCATGTCTCGATCCTAGGCTAGGGGCGCGCGGCGGACACAGTGGTGTGACCGTCAGCAAATCGTCAGCAATGCGCCCCGGCGCGCTGAGGCTCAGCCAACACTCAGCGGCTCACCTTACGAGCACCTCGTGGTGTGCGGAATGTCTGGCCCTGCCCGGTGAGACACGCTCGAACCGTCGCTCGGCGTCACACCGCAGCCTTAATCAGGTCGCAGCTTCTCCAGGTACGCGCGCGCGAGGTTTGCGGCAACCCCCTCGTTGAAGAACGTAGGTGAGCGTCGTCCTTGTCGCCTTCTGGCGGAAAGGCGACACGCTCCGAGCTGAGGCTGAGACGTGGTCTGCGTTCGGGGCGAGGCTTTGCGTTTGCTCAGCCGTTGAGTGGGAGCGTCAGTGTTGGCTTGGTCAGGTCGTGTTCGGCGTCGAGGGGCACGATTGCGGTGCCGACGGCGAAGAATTCGATCACGTGTGATCCCCAGCCGTGGGAGCGTTCCTCGAGCCGGACGGCGACGACGCCTTCGGCTTTGACCTGTTCGGCCTCGTGCTGCATGCGTTCCATCGCGAGCTCGCGCGCGTCGTAGAGGGCTTGGGTGAAGTTGGGAAGCTCGACGTTCTGGCCGATCTGGCGCATCGCTTTCCACATTGATTGGTGCGCGACGTGGTAAACGCAGGAGCCCATCACCAACCCAACCGGACGATGCCCAGAGGCGAGCAGTTTGTAGAAGTCTTGCCCGGATAGATCGGAGGTGAACGGCCGTCCGTTTGGAGCGCGGTGGAGTTCGCCACCGGCGTGCTTAACGGCCGTACCCAAAGCGATGAACTCCGCCATCTCGGCGCCCCACTCATAGCGGCCGATGTCGAGTCGCACGCCGACGACGCCGTCGGCGCCCAGCTGGTCGGCTTCCTCCTCCATCCGGGTCATCGCCAGCTCGCGGGCCGAGTACATCGCTTGCGTGAGCACGTCCATTTCCTGGCTCTGTTTCCAAGATGCCTGTTGATATCCGATGTGGTAGATCGAGCTGCCGACGACGAAACCGAGCGGCTTGAAGCCCGCTGCCTTCACGAGCAGGAACTCATCAACCGAAAGATCGGAGGTGAAAAGCCCACGCTTCAACGCATCCATGCGCTCACGGCCATGCTCTGGGACACCAGCGAGCGAGTCGGGGTCATAGCTCATCGGTCGGATCCTCCTTGTCTGATCGTCACTGAATCGTCGGCGGCGTTACGCGGCGAACCGCAGAGCGGACTCATCGGCCGGGTCGCACGCCCAGCAGCCGCTCCAGGGCCCGCCGCCCCTGCTCTGAGCTGCGCGCCTCGGCGGCAATCGCTCCCGCCAGCCCCTCGATCCACTGGTCGAGCGGAACAGGCTCAGACTTAAGCACGATCCCGCGGACAGTCGTCGCACGTCGCGTCTCGACTACACCCCGCTGACGGCCGAGCAGATAGTTCTCCTCACCGACGGTGACCTCGATCTGCTCGACTCGCTTGCGCTTCGTGAACAGGCCGGGCGCGCGCCGGCGCACACGCGTCCGCTGAGGAAGAGCCTGCTCCAGTTTGACCGCGAGCGCTTCAACGAACGCGCCAAGATCGCCCGCACCCGCACGCAGCGAGGCAGCCACAAGTTCGAAATCGTTTTCCCCAGCCATCGCCATCGACAGCAGGCTAATCCAGGCCACCTGCGTCTCGCTCTCCGTCCGGCGAGCTGTCAGCGGAAGAGGCCGAACCACCTTCGTCGCCGGCGCACTTCGTCCTGCTTATGGGGTCTTGTCTCCGGTTTCGCGGAGGTCGTTCTGGAGTCGTGGACCGGGTTCTGCTCCGGCTTTGCCCCTGTTCGGCGGGGTCAGCCAGCGGCGTCGGCGGGCGTGTCGGATCCATGAGCTGACCGTGTTTGGGCTGAGGTCGGCGTGTCGTGTGGATTGGCGGAGTTCGTGTGTCAGGGCTTTGATCGGGTCGCGGGGATGGTCGGGTAGTACGAGGAGATACGCGCGGCTGATGTCGCGGTAAAAGTCGTCTGCGTTTCCGCGGTTGGGTGCGCGACGTTGGAGGCTGGCGATCAGCTGGCGCAATTCCGAGTTCCGCTCTTCTCGGTCTTCGGCGCCGCGCGGTGGCTCGCCGGCAAACAGCCGCAGCAGTTGGTTCGCGTTAGCGGCAGACGTCAGTTGATCGAGTAGCGCAAAATCGCGCAGGTCTTCAAGGATGCGCGCCCGTAGCCCTCCCAGCCGAACCGCTTGCAGGGACCTCGCGCTGAGCCCTTGCGTGCAGACGAGCGTGAGCTCGCGGATCAGCAGCAATGGGGTCTTCGCAATCCCCGTGCCTCCCATCGGCGAGTGTAGGAAGCCGCTGCTCTATCCACTGAGCTCCGGGCGCCGGATCGGAGGGTAGCGGCTGATCAAGCCGCGAAAGTGCGCGTGGAAGTCGCTTCGTTCATGACTTCGAGAGTTCTCGTCTTCAAGGCCGGGCGCACAGGTGGCGACGCGAAGAGCGTGTCAAGGCTCTAGGTCCGAAGGCCGAATCAAGCGGCGTCGGTGGGCGCGGTGCCGGTGGGCGTCCAACTGACCGCGGCAGGCGCACGATGGCCGTTGCCGAGGACCCGGGAGGCTACGACTAGCAGAACGACGAGGAGCACCGATGCAGCGCCGTAGTGGACCCCGTCCATCACAGCGGGCGTGGTTAATCCGTGGAACGGATCGGCGGGGATCAGCGTGAGAGCGAGGACGCCGGTCACGAGCGCGCCCACCAGAAGAAGCGCCTCGTCTGCGAGGAGCCCGAGGAACGGCGCGAACCACGCTGCGTACCAGGGAAGGAGATACGGCATCGACAACGCGAGGAGCAATAGCGCGACCCCCCAGGCGTCGGCGGGAGAAGCCGGGTTGGAGGCGCGGGTACGGCGGGCCAGACGCCACACGAGGACGACGAACACCAGAAGGAACGCGGCCTCGACGGCTCCGGCTGCGTCGGCGCCTGCACTCGATCCGGCGAACGAACCGACGATTGCCTGCGCGGCGCGGCCGACGAGATGCGAAGGGCTGGCCCACGCCTCCACCCCGCCCAGGGTCGCGAACGGCGCCAGCGTACGCCACCCCGCCAGGAACGGCGTCACCGACGCGAGCACCGATCCGGCGATCACGGCGAGGTGCGCGGTGAGGATCCGACCGCGATGGGCCCGATCGGTGTGAACAATCCACCACACCCACAACGCGAGCGCCGGCACCATCGATGCCTTGACGAGACATGTCACCGTTAGCAGAACCGTGATGGCGATCGCTGCGGCCGACGCCCCACGCGGACGGGTCACGGCGATTGCCATCGCGGCCGCGAGCGGGGCGGCGATCAGCGCGTCGACATGGCCGCCTCCCACCGTGTGCACCACGAGCACAGGGTTGAGACCGACGAGCGCTGCAGCCAGCGGCGCCCGGTCCGGCCGAATCCGCGCTGCGGTTAGCGCCACGAAGCCGGTCGCCGCCGCGATCGCGACGCCCGTCAGGAGCTTGAACGCAAGGATCGTCGCGCCCGCCGACCCTGTCCACGTCCGCGCGATCGCCGCGCTCGCCAGCGTGAACAGCGGACCGTAGTGCGAGTGCGTGTGCAGCCATTGTCCCGACGTCACCGCCACGAACGGGTCGTGCATGAACGACGACAACGTCGCGACGTAGGGGTCGTGCTGATACAGGGCCTCGATCCGTCCGTACGCCGCGTACGTGTAAACGTCGCGGGAGAGAAGGAGAGGCTCCGCAACCGAGATGGCCAAGCTGATCCCGGATGCGACGAGGACCGCGGAGAGCCGGATCCTCCTCGACCACGCCTCGCCGAGAACGAGGGCGAACGCCATGAGGACCACCACCACGAGGATCCATGACACACCGATCAAGCCGGCCCGCCCGACCTGGTCCAAGCCAACGCCCCTCGCGAGGTCGGTCGCCCACAAGGGAGGCCGGGCCCCCGTTGGCAGAGGGACGGTGAGCGGGGACCTCGGGGCGCCGGCGACCACGGCGATCGCGAGGTACCCGGCCACCAAGATCCCCAGGCACCACTTGGCCCGAACGGACGTCCGGTCCGACACTCTCTGGGTCACGACGACATCGACCGCGATCTTCTGCGCGGTGCTCCTCCCAAAGCTCCTCCCCCTCGGGCGTGGTCGGATCCTCGCGAGCAGCCCCGCAGGATATGAACAGACGTTCCGCGACCGCCTACCGATAGCCGACTGACTCAACTTCGTCGCAGCTCGCGGCCCGCGTCGATACCCAGCAGGCGGGCCCAGCGGTCCCGGTGACCGGCGACGTAGCAGTAGGCGCTTTCCGTGAGGCCTGGAAAGGCGCCGAAGACGGCGGCCAACGGACGTCCCCAAGGAAGGATTCGAGCCAGCGGCTCGGCCGCAGCACCGGCCGAGAACAGCTTGCCGTCGCCGCTGACCAGGTGCCAGGAGTCGAGGCGCACTTCTGGATCCACCCCGGCGAGCAAGCGCTCGCCCTCCTCGCTCTGGATAGGGACGGCCCGCAGGCGCTTCGAGCGATCCCAGGCGAGGATCTTGTCCAGCGACCACTTGCAGAAACCGCAATCTTGGTCGTAGAAGACGACGCTCTGGCCCTCCGCCGTCACCTGCGCGCCTCCCGCGGCGCCGGGACGAGCGGGACCGCGCGCCGAAGCCGCAGCCAGGCCACAACTACGGGCCAGTTGACGAAAACGATCAACACCGTCAGCCATTGCGCCGAGTAGTCGAGTCCGATCGCGAGGCGGACCCCGACGTGCATCGCCACCACACCGGGGATGAACAGCCAGCGCAGCCTGCGAACCAACAGAACCAGCGGGAAGCAGGTCTCGAGCAGCAGCGATCCCGCCGCGAACACGTGCGCCAGCAAGGGCCGATCGGCGATGAACAGCGCCAAGCTATTTGGGTGCGATTGGCTGTCGCTCGACGTGTAAAGGATCCAGCGGAGGTTGTCGCTAGTCACCCAGGGGAGCCCCGAATAGCGCCACTTTTGAAATCCGACGAAGAAATATGCGAGCGCGATCGCGATCATCGCAGTGCGAATCGGCCATCCATAGCGCTCGCCGCTGGAGGTCGGATTAGGAGCGATGGCGGGCTCCGGCACCCGGCGGCACCTGTGCAGCGCCCGCCGCAGAGGCTCGCGAATGCTCCAGGCCTCGCTGGCCGCGGCGCCGGACGCCAGGAGAACCAACAGGCAGAGCGTCAGCACGACGTCGTTGTAGAACTGCACCGGCAAGGTGATCTGGAACATCCCGTTGAGGACCAGGGAGCAGACGAAGGCCAGCGGCAGGCTGACCCTGAGCGCCAGCCCGGCCGCCGCCACTACGGCCGCGACGATGCCGCAGATCTGGAACGTAGCAACGACCTCCTGCGAGGGCATCCGCTCGAACAGCTTCATGTAGGAGAGCGGCTGAAAGAACGCCGCCGGCTGACCAGCGACCACGCCGTAGTGGGTGATCGCCAGGCGCAGCGTCAGCAAGGCGCAGAGGCCGATCCGAACCGCAGCCAGGCGCCGCGCGTCCTCCGGGGCAAAGACCCAGCCGTCGGCGCGACGTAGGAGAGTCTCAGCTCGCCGCACGCGCGCCTTTCGCGGTGCAGATCCAGGCAAGTGCCCGATGGGGCGGGGCAGCCCGGCTGCCCTGCCGATCGGAGAGCAGCCACTCGAGGTGATTGATCCTCAGGAGCCGCGTGTCCGATCCGAATCGTGCGGTTGCGCCGCGCAGCCAGGCGGCGCAGATCGCGTCCCGCTCGGCGGCTGAGCGCTCGAAGAAGTCGGCCATGATAGACGCGAAGCCCCGGTAGCCGCGCGGAAGTGAGGCGATCGGATAGTGATGCTCGCGACCGGCCAAGTCGACCGCGACGGCTTCCCAGCGGGTCTGCTGATCGGTCCGGAGGCGGCTGAACAGCTCCCAGTTGGCAAACGGCCAGGGGTTCCAGGCGGCCAGGGCGCAGACGACAAGCGTGGCGAGGAACAGGGCCACGAATGGTCGGGCGGAGCGTGGTGCCCCCGCGCTAGCCGAGGAAGGCCCTGCCACCCTTGTTGTCCTCAGACGCCGCGGTACCCAGGTCGGGCGCCGCACCTTGAAGCGAAAAGAACCTATCCGGGCCCCACGAAGCGCCGGCATCGTCGTCGTAGTGGCTCACCAACATACGTAACGCTAAGGGGAGATCAGCGGGAGCGTCACGACAGCCGCCGCGAGCAACGCAGCGCTGAATACCGCGATCAACCTGAAAGTCCATCGCCGACTGGTTAGGGCGGCGAGGCCCCAGTATGCCGGCAGTGCCAACAGCCCGAAACGCGCATCCGACTCGAATGAGCCGCTGCCCAGCGGCAGCAACACGAGCATCGCTCCGAGGAGAATCCAGCCCAGAGGCGCACCCACTCTCCGCGCGAGGCTCAACAGCAAGAGAGTGAAGATGCAAAGGCCGATGTCTCGGGCTGCCCACGGGCTCCGGCCGAGGTGGGTGCCGACCCCCGCCAGGGAGTGCCAGGCGCCGTCGACTCGGAAAGACCGGCCCCATGCCTGCTGCGCGTCGCTCCAAGCCAGCGGATTACGCAGCGTCCAGCCCAGGTACACGGGAAACGAAATCGCCGCCGCGGGGGCTGCCAGCACTGCGGCGATCCCCCGGCCGCGCGTTTGAGGCCCGATGTATCTCCAGCGGGTGGCCAAGCATCCGGCGATCGGGAGAAACAGCAGTACGCCCTCAGGACACGCGAGCGCAGCAACTGCCGCCGCGGCCGCGCACGAAAGCCATCGGCCCTCGACGGAGAACAAGCCCACGAGTGCAAAGGCGAGAAGGGCGAGACTCGCCGGATAGACCATCGAACAGACGTATCCCATCGGAAAAACCGCGAGCAACAGCGTCGCCCGCCGTGCAAGCGAACTTCCAACGATTCGACGGCCGAACGCGTCGAACGCGAACAAGGCTCCGAGAAAAAATGCGTTCGAGAGGAGAAGCCCGGCGACACCGAGCGGCAGACCCGTGGCGCCGACCAGCTTTAGGAGGACCGAATAGAACGGAAAGAAGGCCGGGTCGCTTTGGTGTCCGGGAATGAGGAGATAGCCGCGCTCCGCGACCTGGCGATACCAAAGGCCGTCCCACGCCTCGAGCGCGCCGAACGGATGCGCGAATACCGCTTCTCCGAAATATCCGCGCGGAACGCGGAGCACGTGGAGCCACAGTGCCGCAACGAGCACGATGCCACGCGAGCCCATCCACCACACCACAAGTGTCCGCCGCCCGGCTAACCATCCGAGAGCCTGTGTGCGAATCGGTGCCCGCGTGTCGGTGAGGGTCGCCGCTCGCTCAAGCATGCGGATGCCTCGCCGCGTGGTTCTCGAAGGCACGCCGCACGCGCACGATCGCCGCGAACGTTCCACCGGGAGCAAGGTCGCTGCTACCTCGGCCGTCTTTGCCCGAGAGCGTCAGCTCGATGGGTTTGTAGACGTGCGCGTCGACGTAGAGGTCGATTGGCGAGCGTCGATGCCCGAAGCGAATCGCCACCGCCGCTCTGCCATCGGCCGAGGCGGCATCGGCTTCAATCGATGATTCCCGAAGTCGCGTGCTGATCAGGTCCGCGAGGACATTTGGGCAGCCGGCGAGCAGGAATCGCACCTGATCTGCACGGTCCGATCTTCCTCTACGGCCGACCTCTCGCACGCCGTGCCCGAAGTCGTAGAGACGCTCGCCGTTCCCGAGCAACACACGTGCCCCGAGCTCCGGCCGGCCGGTCGCTCCTGTGAATCGACCCTGTACGCAGACAGCCGAGACCCTGCGGCCGCCGATGTTCTCTGTCGCGCGCATCTCGCGGTAGCGCAGCAGCTTCCGCAGCATGTCCGCGGTGAGCAGTGACTCGGCAGGTGGCCGCGGGAACGCGGCAGCCTGCAGGCCTAAGCCGAGCATGGCGATGCACACGGGAATCACGAAGGCGGGCAGCAACCAGCGAAAGCGGATCAGCGCTCGCACCGGGACGATGTTCGCGCGTCCGAATCGCCAGGACTTGGACTTCCCGGTTGCTTAACGAACGCATAACCATCGCTGAACTCGCATTGAGGCCGGTCGGCGACGGATCCCCGGCGACTACACCCCGCTTCCGGCGTCGTGCACCAGACGCACAGGACGGCTTCGAGTAGCGCAAGAAGCGTGGTAGCGCACCGAGGCCACGCATGCGAGCACCGATGCGAGTACGGCCTTGCCTCTACTCCTTGCCGTCAGGTTCAGTTCGTCGCGGTAAAGATCTATGGCAGTTGCAGCCAGATTCAGCCAGCCGCATCAGGGCGCAACCGGCCCGGCCGGACTTTTAATCCCAAGGTCGCAGGTTCGACCCCTGCCCGGCCCATAGCGGAAAGCCGTGGAGCGAGCTGTGATCCAGTTCGGCGGCGCGCGCACCGTGGCCGGGCCAATCCAGGCGGTCGCCTCGAGGACCTGCGATGGTGCCGCCTGGTTTCAGCACGGCCAGGTCGAGGGCCGCGCTGGTTCCCGCGGCGACCTCGTGTGGGGTGCCAAAGTTCGGTCCACACTTCGAGAAATCGCAATTTGCAGGGAGGACGCTAATTTTCGCACTCAACAGGCTGGGCGTGAGCCAGCGGATTGGTGTGGTCGTCGTCGCAGATGACGCCGTTTCGAGACCACGACCAGCCGCTAGCCTGAAACACGTGCCTCACCACTCGGGAGGGAGGCCAAGCGCAGCTAAGGAGGGACATGGCATGGCTGAGATACACAAGAGCGTGACCATTGACGCGCCGACTGAAACGGTGTTCGACCTAATCGATAATCCCAGCGCCATCCCGAGCTATACGCCGAACGTCGAGCGTGTCGAGGAGGTGCATCAAAGCGAGCAGCGCGTCGGCGACACGTTTCGGGTGATCTACAAGGCCGTCGGGAGGACGTTCGAGGAGAAGTTCACCATCACCGAGCACACGCGCCCGACCCGGTTGGCAAGCAGCTTCGAGAACGGCATGAGAGGAACCTTCGTGTACCAAGTCGAGCCGCAGGGCCAGGAGACGACGCTGACCGTCGACGTGCAGTACGAGCTGCCTGGCGGTGCGCTTGGGAAGGCGGTCGACGCGCTCCTTCTCGAGCGGACCAACGAGAAAACGATCGAGAGGCAGCTCGACAACCTCCGACAGATGGCCGTGCAGGCATCGACCTCGACCAGCGGGCCTTAACAGCTCCCGAGACCGCTTTCCGGCAGCTCCGGTGCTTCATCATCCGGTGGCAGTCCGGGTGACGCGCTCGGCGTCTTCGCGCGCGAGCAGACCGACGAGACGACCATCGGACGTGGTGACTGGCAGGTTGCTGAGGTCTGCTTGCGCAAGGGCGGGCTACGTGCCGGCGAGCAATGCGGACAGAGTCTTCACTCGTGAAGGCGATTCGGGTTCGACCACGCAAGCCGATCGAGTATTCAGTGCGGTGATGCTACGAACCGAACCCTCAGATCGGCAGCGACCGCGCGGCGCCCAAAGCAGCCGCGGAGCTGCCGCAGCTACCTCGCAAGCGCAGGCGACGCGAGCGAGCCATTCGCCCATCGGCCGGCCTCGCCGGCTGGATCGACGCTACTAATCGGAGACGACTTCGACGCGAGCACCACTGTGTTGCGCTTTCCACGACTCGACGTACCGATCAGAACCGCCCGGTCGTGCCGTTCGCTCACGCTGTTGAGCAGCTGCGTGTCGATCTCGGCCGCCCCGCGCTTCACGGCGAGACATGACGAGGCTTGAAGAAACTCGAGCAGGTCGTCTCGCAGATCCGGTGGATCGACGCTCAAATGCAGCAATTCAGGGCGCTTCCACGTGTCGCACTTCCGCCTATCTAAGGATGGTCAGAGTGGCAAGACAAGGGCGCGGTGGCGACCTGGACGCGTGCGGGAGGCGGAAGCAGCCCATGCCTATCTCGGCGCGCGATGATGCGCGGCGCAGGTTGTCGAGTCG
>WNFC01005684.1_pt1 | contig 18433 bp, 23 predicted proteins | sample 5400541 | NCBI WGS metagenome assembly WNFC01 (sample SAMN13153342, study PRJNA577476) | soil metagenome | isolation source: 120 cm saprolite under Douglas fir tree site 2 hole 2 replicate 1 | place: USA:California | collected 2015-04-18 | reverse complement strand
CGTTCGCTCGCCACCCAACGCAAACAAGCTCTTCTGCTCGGTCTGGCCTACAATCTCTATCGCCTCTGGCGTCAGCAAGCTCCTGCGCTCGAACCCCGCTGCATCTAACAAGCAATCCTCTAACCTTTTCAACAGTGCCTCAGAGGTTCTAGGCTTTTTCTCCGTCTTTATCCTGTGCAATCGCTTCAAGACTTGTTGTTCCCACCACCAATTTTTCGCGCGTTACTACAGGAACTTCGGCGACATTTGCGTCGAGCATAATTTGCTCCGCCTCCGCAACTGTCTGGTCTTCGAAGCAATAGGCATTGTTTTTTTCCACGTGTGGTTCTACCGGTTCTGTCTTCGGGTCGTGCCCCATACCACCCACGTTCCGGTTCAGTTCGTTCTTCGACACAGCACCCAATAATTCACCGCGTTGATCGGTTACAGGCGACGAATCGACTCCCCGAGCCTGCAGTTCGTCCAACGTTGCCTTTACAGAAACCTTGCTAGGAACGGTCTTCGCGGGCTCGATGATGTCCTTGACTGGGCGCGCTTCGCGATTCGCGTCCTCGGAGGGGTTGGGTCTCTGTTTCATAGGTGTCTTTCGGGTTTTGTCTTTCTTTTTTGTGATCATAGCGATGCTCCTTTTAAAGTATTTTGGCCCCTGTTTTGGCAGAGGAAAAACCCTTCCTCACCTTGGAGCAGGCTTGCCAAGTCCAAGCCACTGACCGGCACATTGATTTGAAGTTTTATTTGCGATTTTTCCTTTCTTCTTTTGCCTGAACCTTCACGCACGCTTGATGATCGCCAGGTAACTTAAGTTGCATTTTTATGGCCTCATTTGTCGCGCCCGGAGCGACGAATCGGAAGCCTTGCACTTGCGCGGCCCTGTGCCCCTAAAGCGCGAAATCCTGATTGCCGGGAATCGTCATAGGCGCCACCGGCATCCGTGTGCGCCCCATAGGGGGCCGTAGGACTCCCCTTCCGATTCTGAAAGCATTCTTGCACGCGGGCGCATGAACGGCAAAGCCGTCGCGAGACAGGGTCATGGAAAACGCCGAAGAACAACCACGGGCTCAACTGGGATCGAGCTGCCAACGAACACTAGCCGTCTCGACGTTGTATCGACAATGGGGCGAGGCGCATCGCAAAAACCAATGCTGCGTGCCGAGCCTCCGGCTAAATGGGAAATGGCTGGCCGCGCTCGGCTTTGCGCCCGGCCAGAAAGTCCACGTCGTCACCGACGGCGCGATCATCACAATCGCGCCCGTCCGCTTATGAACGCTGAAATTAGTCGCCTCAAACTCGCCAACTCGTATGACGCATTTCTATTGAAGATATTTCTTACGATCGGGACGCGCGTTTTCCGTTGCGTCGCGGTAGCCTCTGCAGGCGGCACCGGCATTCGCATCCCCACAAATAGGGGTAGGACTCCGGGCCGCTTATTTTGAGCCGAAAGGGACAACTTGTGACACCGAATTTACCTATGAGAAGTGATTTAAACGCTGTCACCATAGGGACAAGTTCTATTGGCTGTTTCTGTCACTCCACGGGGACATTTTTCCCTCGATAATTTGTCCCCATTGGACAACGTGACGTGACGGTGACAAGACAGCTTGGACAAACGCGCCGCCTTGCTGCCTTGTTCCATTGTTGCCGGGACAAAAACCATGGGGATGCTCTTGATTAGTGGCCAGAAAGTGGCCAAGTCAGTAAAGCTCGGCATGTGCCGCGACTGCGTCTTAGTGAGCGTAAACTACTGTCTATAATATGTTTATATCAAGTGCACCGTATAGGACTTGAACCTATAACCCAGTGATTAAGAGTCACTTGCTCTGCCAATTGAGCTAACGGTGCAAAATGAAATTCGAAGGCTTGAATTTCGAAGCTCGTAAGCGGTTGGCAATCCCAAAATTACGCTTGGGTGTGCCGCGCGTAATGCAGCTCCACGCCCTTTGGCAGCAAGCGCTTGCGGCCCCGCTGACGCCGCCGCGCGAGAGTCGCGCGTCCACCTTTGCTTTTCATGCGGGCGCGAAATCCGTGCTGACGTTTGCGCGTGCGTTTGGATGGCTGATAAGTGCGTTTCATATTCGCAGAAAGGTGAGCGCGGCCGGCTACAGTAGAAATTCGGGCGAGATTGTCAACGTAAACACACGCGGATGCAGCCCGCACGGCTGCCACCACAGAGGACCTCATGGCTTCGGGCATGCGTGCGCTACCGGGACAAACTGCTTGCGGCGTCTGGCACCGCCACGAACGTGACGCGCAATGTTTGAACTTCTTGCACAAGATCGATCCGGCGGCTGCCGGACGCGGCGGGGACGGCTGACGACTGTGCATGGCGTGATCGAGACGCCGGCGTTCATGCCGGTAGGAACGCAGGCGAGTGTGAAAGCGGTGAGTCCGTGCGAGCTGCGGGAGTTAAACGCGCAAATCATTCTCGCAAACACGTATCACCTGTTCGTTAGGCCGGGAATCGAACTCGTTAGGCAATTTGGCGGGCTGCACAAATTCATGAACTGGAATGGGCCGATCCTGACCGACAGCGGGGGCTATCAAATTTTTTCGCTGGCCAAACTGCGGAAGATCACGGAGGAAGGCGCGTATTTTCAGAACCACATCGATGGAACACCGGCGCTTATTTCGCCGGAGATCGCGATGGAAATTCAAGCGGCGCTTGGCAGCAGCATCGCAATGGCCTTGGACGAATGTCCGCCATGGCCTTGCGAATACGATTACGCGGCGCGGAGCGCGGAAATGACGACGCGGTGGGCGCGACGATGTAAAGAATGGAAGGAAGAAAACGCCCAACGTTCAACGTTCAACGTCCAACGCTCAACGACAGAAGCTGTAGAGGCAGGCATGTTGCCTGCGAGGTCACGGAGCGCAGCCGGCACGGCTGCCGCCACAGAAGCGACTGGGTCTATCAACTATCAACCACTTGTCGCGCCGAAGCAGCACGAAGGTGGATCAACCATCAACCAGCTGCTCTTCGGCATCATTCAGGGCGCGACATTTCATGATCTGCGGAAAGCGAGTGCGCAGGCGATTGTCGATCTCAAGTTCGATGGTTACGCCATCGGGGGGGTAAGCGTGGGGGAACCGGAAGAGGAAATGATGCGGGCGGTGGAAGCGAGCGAGCCGTTTTTGCCCAACGATAAGCCGCGGTATGCGATGGGACTCGGTACGCCGCCGCAAATGCTGGAGATGATCGCGCGAGGCATGGACATGTTCGATTGCGTGTTGCCGACGCGGCTCGCGCGCAACGGCACAGCGTTTACATCGACAGGCACGCTGAACTTAAAAAATGCGGAATTCGCAATGGACAAACGGCCGATCGAAGAGAATTGCGCGTGTCTGAGCTGCCGCGAGTTTGCGCGCGGTTACGTTCGCCACCTTGTGAAAGCGGAAGAAATTCTCGGTCTGCGGCTGATCACGCTGCATAACTTGCATTTCTATCTGGATCTGATGGGGCAGGCCCGGGATGCGATTGAAAACGGAGGCTTTGATTCGTTTCGAAAACAGTTCGTCGGGAATTACAAAACCCGAGATCTCGATGTTGTGAAACTGTGATTTTCCACTGAGCACGCGAAATGATGCGAAAATTTCTCGCAGGAACGTTAAGCCTCAGAAATCTTCGCGTAGGTTCCGGTGTTTAGCGGGCAAGCTCTGGCTCAGACTCTTGCCATAACAGCCTACGAGCCGCTGGTCTTCGCTTGCGCGACGTAGCGCTTCACTTCTTCGATATCGGTGCCGATGACGGTGCCGACGAGGTGGCCGCCGCGATTGTAAACATTCACCTGCGGAATCGCGTGAAGGTTGAACTGTTTTACCACTGGTGTTTCCCAATTAACGATGTCGATTTTACGGAACGGAAACTATTTTTAGTGCGATTGCAATTCAGCCGTAGGTGTGCTCAATAAGACACTCGCTTTGGCAGTTGCGCCGCGTGGCTGAAGCGCGGTTATTGTCGATCTAACGAACGGTCATGCTCTTGCTTTTTTTCGCTCAAGCACAACCGGGCGCACCACCGGGGCCTGGCGGCGGACTCGGCTTTTTCGTGCCGTTCATTTTTATTTTCGTCATCATGTATTTCGTGCTCTTTCGGCCGCAGAAGAAACGGCAACAAGAGCAGCAACGGCTGGTGGCAAGTTTGAAAACGGGCGATCGCGTCGTGACCAGTGCCGGCATTCACGGATTGATCGCGAACGTGAAAGACACAACCGTGATGTTGAAGGTGGCCGATAATGTGAAGATCGAGATGGAGAAATCGGCAATCACGAATGTGCTGAAAGAAAGTTGAGCAGTTGAGACGTTGAGGAGTTGAAACGAAAATGATCGAGGCACACAACATCCGACCGAGAACTCAACCGCTCAACCACTCAACCTCTCAACCGCCAAGATGAGTCCCGCGCTAACATTCTTCATTGGTCTCGGCCTGCTGGTTTTGTTCGGCTGGTATTTTGCGACCGATATCGGATTGCGAAAACGGTTGCTGGCGATGACGCTGATGGTGCTGCTGGTCGCGTTCAGCATCGAGACCATCTGGCCGCCGCAGAAGAAAATCGCGCTCGGCCTAGATATTCAGGGGGGCACTTCATTCCTCATTCGGCTGGTGAAAGGCGAAAAAGATGTGACCAAAGCAATGCTTGATCAGGCGGTCGAGGTCATTCGGAAGCGCGTCGATTATTTCGGCGTTGGCGAACCGATCATCAGCCCGGTGGGAACGGATCGCATTCTGGTGCAAATTCCCGGCCTCGACACCGCAAAAATTCAGGAGGCACGTCAGCAACTCTCACGCGTAGCCAAGCTCGAGTTCCGTCTGGTTTACCCGGATAACGGCGAGCGGCTAGATAAGATCGACAAGGGGCAGGAGGTGATCCCGCCGGATTATCGTATTGAGACTTACCAGCCGCATGCCGGTGAGAACGGGCAGAAGCCGAAAGAAGAACGGTTGCTCGTCAAAAAGAAAGCCGATCTGGGCGGCGACCGTGTGAAGGAATCGCACGCCTACTATGGCAATGAGGGTTGGACCGTCGCGCTGAAGTTTGACGCCGACGGCGCGAAGCAGTTTGGCAAGATCACCGAGCAATACAAAGGGTACCGCTTCGCCATTGTGCTCGACGGCATAATCCAGTCTGCGCCCGTCATTCGTGATGCGATTTACGGTGGTGAAGCTGTGATCACGGGCAGGTTTACCGAGCAGGAAGCGCGCGGACTTGCCAGTGTGCTCGAGAACCCGCTCCAAACGCCGGTGAGCATCGAAGAGGAACGCAGCGTCTCGCCCACTCTCGGAATGGACTCGATCCGCGCGAGCATTATCGCCGGACTTGTGGGACTCGTCATTACGTTGGTTTGCGTGTCGATCTATTACAAATTCGCCGGCCTCGTCGCCAATCTGGCGCTCATCGTCAATCTCATTCTGCTCATCGGCGCGCTGACGATGTTCCGATTTGTGCTGACGTTGCCAGGAATAGCGGGCATCATTTTGACGATTGGCTTGTCAGTCGATGCGAGTGTGCTGATTTACGAGCGGTTGCGCGAAGAAATGGCGCGCGGCAAATCGCTCAAAATCGCGGTGCAGACCGCGTACGAAAAGGCATTCAGCTCGATTCTCGACGCCAATGTGACCACGTTTATTACGGCGGTGATTTTGTTCTTGAATGCAAGCGGTCCGGTGCGGGGTTTCGCCATCTCTCTCACGTTCGGCATTCTCGCGTCGTTGTTCACTGCGCTCATTTTTGGCCGTAGCCTGCTGGAATGGTTCATCGACTCCGGGAAAATCAAAAGCATTTCCATGCTGCACCTGATCTCGTCGCAGAACATCAACTTCCTCGGCAAAGGTTTCCTGGCGTGCATGTGCTCGCTGGCGCTCATCCTCGCCGGCGCGACTTCGTTTTACGTTCGCGGCGAGAAAAATTTCGGCGTCGATTTTCGCGGCGGCGACTTGGTGACGTTGAGCTCACCTAACAAGATCGACATCGGACAAGTGCGCGATGCGCTAAAGCCGATTGGTCTGGCGGACGCGTCGATTCAGGAATCAGCTCAAGCCGGCAAGAACTACATTACGATTCGGAGCCCGCTGAACACGAGTGACAAGGTCGAGAAGCAGGTCACACAAGCGCTGCCGGCTGCCGGTTTTCATGTCGAACGTTCTGAGCGCGTAGGCGCGCTGGTCGGCGGTGAGCTGGCCAAGAATTCGCTCATCGCGCTCGGGCTCGGCATTCTTGGGATTTTGATTTACGTCACATTCCGGTTCGAACTGTCGTTTGCGGTTGGCGCAATTGTTGCACTGCTGCACGATGTTATCATCACTGTCGGGGTCTTCTCGCTGCTCGGCCGCGAGCTAACACTCACGATGGTGGGCGCCGTGCTCACAATAGCCGGTTATTCGATCAACGACACGATCGTTGTCTACGACCGAATCCGCGAAGGCCTGGCCAGCGGCCGGCGTGGAACGATCGAGCAGATCATGAACGAAAGTATCAATCAGACTCTCAGCCGCACGATCCTCACCAGCACTGTTACGCTCATCCCGATCTTGTGTTTGTTCCTGTTCGGCGGCGCCGTGTTGCGCGATTTTTCGCTGGCCATCATCGTCGGAGTAGTGGTCGGTACCTACTCGTCAATCTTTATCGCCTCGCCCATTGTGCTTTGGTGGACCCGCGCCCGCGGCGGCAGCACGAGCTCACTCCGCCGCGAAATCACGCAAAAGGCCACCACCGTCAATCCAGCCGCGCCTTAGAACCTATCTCACAAATAGGGAACGGGTGCGTTGCTAGAGATTTTGGCGCTGCGTCAAGGCGCGAGGAGGAAGAATATCCTTCATGGATCTTTGACCGACGAGCAACGCCGCCGCAGCGGCAAAGATCCAGCAACTCTGCGGGCTAAATTCTGGCGGGCCGCTGGCGGCGTTGCTTCTCAGTCACAGAGCGTTCCGGCTATGCTCCTTCGTCGCGCCTTGCCAGCCGCCCGCCAGAACTTAGCGCACTCGTTCCCTATTTATGAGATGGGTTCTGGGCAATTTTTCGTAAAAGTTGACGGCGGAAGCGGCGCGGATTAGGGTCGGCTCCTGCTTCAAGGAGTTGATTATCGATGCCAGAGGTGATTGTTCGAAAAGGTGAACCGGTGGATCGGGCGCTGAAGCGGTTGAAAAACAAACTGGATGCCGAGGGAATTCTCGAGGAGGTGCGGCGCTTGCGTGCGTTTGAGACGCCGAATCAAAAGAGCCGCCGCAAAGCCAAAAACAATGCGAAACGTGGGCGAACCAAGTTCCGATTCAATCCTTCCTAGAGAGTAGCGCAAGCTTCCCAGCTTGCGTCTGTGAAAAAAGCAAGCTGAAAGTTTGCTCTACCATCAATCGCATTCGCAGACGATCCGAAAGCCGAGATCATTGCACGAAAAACTCGAGGTATTGGAACTGCGTGTTGTCGTTCGCAAACTGTTAAAGCGTGATTTCCAACTGCCGCCGCGGTAGATGCGTTTGCTTCCGGCGGCCGAGCCGCGCGGATTCACTTTGTGACCGCCGTGGTAAGGTTCATAGTAATCGAGGCACCACTCCCAAACATTGCCGGCCATGTCTTCAATGCCGAACGGGCTGGCTCCCAGCGGGAAGGCGCCGACGGGGGAAGTTTCGGCATAACCGCAGTCGATCTCGCGATCGCTCCACGCAAAAACGGTGTTGCGATCGGCGAAATTGGCGAGGTCGCCGCGGCCATCGTAATTTCCCCAGGGATACTTACGACTGTCGTTGCCCTTGGCTGCGTATTCCCACTCGGCTTCGGTGGGAAGCCGGTATTTCTTGCGTTCACGCGTGCTGAGCCATTGACAAAACTTGATCGCGTCCAAGCTGCTGACATACACGACCGGATGCCGATCGCCCGCGCCGGGCGCGCGCTTGCGTATGTGGGACCGATCGAATTGCTCATACTCGGCGTTCGTAATGAGATGCCGCGAGATATAATAACGGCTGAGCGTTACATGGGTGAGCGGGCGCTCGCTTGGCGCGGCGTCGGGTGCCTCGCTGCCCATGACGAATTCGGCCGAGGGAATGAAAAACATCCGGCCGCCGAGCGAGTTTTCAAAGTTGGGATAGCGAGACCGCTCCGAGTCGGCGTTAATTTCAATCTTTACGGCCGGCGCTGGCGATTTCTCCTCTTTTGGTCGCGGAGCGAGTTTCGGGATTTCAATTTTAATCGGAACCGGTGGCGCCGCTGCCGCTGGGCCGAATGATTTTTCGTCCGCCTCTTCCAAATAAAGATCGACAAGGTCCTCGGCTTCGCCCGGCTCGATGCCCAGGCTCTCGGCCATGTTGATGAACGCGTCGCGTTGATCATCAGTCATGGTGGCGCTGTCCAAACCGCTCAAGCGCAACAATCGAAGAAATTCCTCCTGCGGATTGGCCGCATGTCCGTTCTGCGATTGGGAACGTGGCGCGGGCGGTGGCGTAGGTTCAACGCGTTTCACGCCGCGTTCCTTCAATTCCGCCTCGATCAGCGAAGCGATTTCCTCCGCGGCGACTCCGTGCTCAGCCCCGAAGCGGAGCAGGTTTTTTTCCTCCTCATTGGTGAGAACACCACTGGAAATCGCGAAGTCGAGATATTTGTGAAACTCGGCGACGGCTTCCGCGTGCTGTTGCGCCGTCAGCGTTTCATCCACGGCGCGGCGACGTTCTGGATCGAGCAGTTCCACGCGCGCCTCGGTTATATAGTGTGATGATTCTTCCAGACCGGACCAAAGCATTTGAGCCAATGGATTGCTCGGCTGGTTTTTGAGCGGCAGTTTCTTCTGCCACCAGCGTAACAGCTCCCGGGAATGCTCCTCGACCAGTTCGTTGCTTGGATTGGCGCGCGGATCGAGACAGAGCCGCTCGTAAAAATTCGGCGACTTGTAATTGCTCCAGCCTTCCCACTTTCGCGGATCGTCGGGCAAAGGAAGCGGGAAGCTGATGTCCGCCTTCACCGCGATCAACTGACATCGAGTTCTTGTAAACGGCAGGCGGCCTGCTGAATTTCTTCGGGTGCCAGGCCGGTATTCCTGTCGATGCAAACTCTGGATTGATTGCCAGCGGCTTGCACTTGCACTTCAAGCACCTGGTTGGCGTTGTATTGGTAAGTTAGCTCGACCGGCGAACTCTTGGGTAAAAACGGCGGCAGTTGGACGTCGCAGACACCGAGCGGCGTACACTCTTCCGGCAACGTGCTTTCGCCCTCGACTATCTTCACGACCGCGCGTTGCATGTTTGCGTCGGCTGTTCCAAATGAATGCTTCACCACTGCTGGAATGGCCGTCATTTTCCGAATCATCGGAAAAACGTATTCCTGGAGTTGCTTTTCATTCCACAACACAACACCGAGCGTGTGCGAGGTGATGTCGGTGACCTGGACCAGGCCTCCTTCCGTGGACGAAAACCTTTGCCGTGTCTCTTCAGCAATCAGTTTCTCGCCTGACAGGTCTTCCTCGTTCAACATCGACAGAATCGCCTGAATGGAAGCGCCCATCGCCACTACCTCATCAGGGTTCACATGGTCAATCAGCGGCTTGGCGGACAATTCCGAAATCATCGCGCGAATCATCGGCATGCGTGTCATGCCACCGACCAAGAGAACCTTGTCGATCTTGTCCCACCCCATCTTTGCCTCTTGCATGACCATCTCGCAGATGGTTTTGCATTTTTCGACAAGGTGCCGCGTGCGTTTCTCAAATTCCTTGCGGGTCAGGTCCAGCTTCACGCTCTTGCCGTTGTGATGTTGGACAACGGTGGTGCTTTTGCGGCTGGTAAGCTGGAGCTTGGCGCCCAGTGCCCGGCTCTGTAAATCTTGATAACTTTGTAAATCGAGCAACGGCGTTTCGCCGTGGAGACTGTTGAACTCATCCGCCACCCGATTGACGATCACGTCGTCCCAATCTTTTCCTCCGAGTCGGTGGTCGCCGTTAGTGGCAATCATCTCCATCTTCTGATCGGCGATGCGCATGATTGTCACATCGAAGGTGCCACCGCCGAGATCGAAAACGAAAACCGTTTGATCTTGGTCGAGCTTATCGAGTCCGTAGGCCAAAGCGGCGGCGGTGGGTTCATTGATGAGCTGCAAAACGTTCAGCCCCGCGAGCTGCCCCGCCGTAACTGTCGCCGTGCGCTCGGCATCATTGAAGTAAGCGGGTACGGTGATGACCGCGTCGGTGACTGACTCATTAAGATATTTTTCCGCGTCGGCTTTTAGTTTTTTGATGATTAGCGCGGAGAGTTCTTCCGCCGAATAAACCTTACCGCCAAATTTGCGATGAAATTGCTTCTTTGGCTTGCCCATTTCGCGCTTGACGAAATCGACAATTCTCTCGGGCTCGGCCACAGCGTTGTTTTTCGCCACGGTCCCAACAATGACATTCGCCCCGTCAAAGAGGATCACCGAAGGAGTAATCCGTTCGCTTTCGGCGTTTGGGATAATGTGCGGCTTGCCGTAGGCATCTATGTGCGCCACGGCGCAGAAAGTTGTGCCCAGGTCAATTCCGATTGCTTTGCGTGTCATATCGTAAAAAAGAAGTGCTTAAAAGGAACCCGGAGAAATCACTACCGTCTTGAGTGCATTTTCCATGCCGGAGAACGAAGGAAAGCTTAGTTTTCAGCCCGTCTGTGAGGAACCCATCCAGAATATGGTTCAATCGACAATGCGCGGCTGGTGCAAGGATCGACCGTAACGAACGCAACCATCAGCCAAAACGTTTCACAATTACTTCTTCCGGCCGGATTAACATGCCTCGCCAGAAAAAGCCCCGCTTCACCCGCATCACGATACAGCCATCTTCTTCCGGGAAATCCGCCGGTTCGTAGCTGACAACTCGGTGATAAGAACGATCGACGCGGTCCTTTGGCTCAACTTCCATGACTTCGAACCGATGGAGAATTTCGACGAGGGAATGGATGGCGTTCTCCAAATTATTCCGCCATTGCGCAATACGTCCGCGCTTACCGCCCCGCTCCTCTGACGCGTTGCGCAATTGCTGGCCGAGAGCGGTAAGATCGTCATACAAATTGACCAGATCGTGAATGAATGGTTTCTGAAGCGATTCGTGCAGGAAATTGTCGCGATACTTCAGTAATTCGGCATGCAACGAGTCGAACAGCTGCTGGTTGATGCTCTCGGTACTGCGGATCGCTGACAGTTGTTCGTCGATCTTTTGACACTGCGGTGCGAGGTCCACTGCGTTAGCGGCAGAAATCGCGCTCGCCAGTTTGTCCAGCCGCTCCGAAAGCGCAGTCTCTAATCCCTGCACGCGACCCTCAAGCGATTCGAATTGCTTGCGAACGTCCGCCGTGTCCTTTGCGCCAACGGACCCGATGGAATCACTCTCGTACAGGGTGGGCAACACCTTCTCCGCCTCGGCGCTCAACTGCTGCATCGCCGCAGCGAACTCATCCGATCTTGCAGACGCATTAGTCATTGCGATTTCCTTTTTCAAAAAAGTTCCGGATCGCTTCGACCAAACCTTCGATATCGTGGCGCTCCGCTTCGATGTCCACCTTTAATCCGCGGTCGCGCGCGGTCTGCGAAGTCACCGGTCCGATGCTCGCCACTTGCATCCTCGCTGGCCACTGGAGACCGAGCGCAAGAAAGTTTTCCACCGTCGAAGAACTGGTAAACGTGATCAGATCCGCGCCTTCCTCCAAAAACCGGCGGCGCGCACCTGTGACGTCGCGCGTTTCCGGTTCCGTCCGATAAGCAAAGCCTTCGTCCACAATTGCTCCCAGCCTCGAGAGTTCCTTCGGTAGCACGTCCCGCGCCTTCTCCGCGCGCGCCAGCAGAATTCGCAAATTTTCCATGCTGCCCTGCTTCTGGAACTCCCGGACAACAGCTTCGGCCACAAATTCTTGTGGCTGAAGATCGACATGCAAATGAAAGTCTTTCACCCGCTGCGCAGTTGCCGATCCGATTGCCGCGATTCGTGCACCACCGATCTCCCGCGCGTCGTCATAAATCTTGTAGAAGAGCTCGAAAAATGCCTCCACGCCGTTCGGGCTCGTGAACACGATCCAATCATAAAGATGCGCGTCTTGCACGAGTTCCGCGAACTCACGCAAATCGGTTGGTGGTTCGATTCGAATCGTGGGTAATTCAAAAACATCCGCGCCAAGCGCGCGCAACTGGTTGCTCAAAGCGCCCGCTTGTTTGCGCGTGCGCGTCACCACGATTCGCTTTCCCGAAAGCGGGCGCTTCTCGTACCAGCTCAAATTCTCCCGCAGCAGGACGACATCGCCGAAGACCGCGACCGCGGGCGCTTCAAAACCCCCGTCGACAACCCGCTGCGCGATATTTTCCAGCGTCCCGACGAGCGTTTCCTGGCGGCCAGTGGTCGCCCAACGTACGAGTGCGACCGGCAAATTAGCGCGCAGGCCGCGCGCCATCATTTCGCGAGTGATCGCCTCAAGGCGTCCCACGCCCATCAGCATCACTTGTGTCCCGCCGAGTTTCGCCAGCGCGGCGAAGTCAATCGTGCTCTCCGCTTTCGTGGGGTCCTCGTGCCCGGTAAAAAATGTGACGTGCGAGTTCTCCCCACGATGCGTCACTGGGATTCCTGCGTAAGCCGGGCCGGCAATCGCCGAAGTAATTCCAGGAACGATTTCAAATTCGATTCCTGCGTCGACAATCACTTTTGCTTCCTCCGCACCACGCCCAAACACAAACGGATCGCCACCTTTTAACCGCACGACTTGTTTGCCTGCGCGCGCTTTTTCGACAAGCAGCACATTGATCTCCTCCTGACTGAGCGCGTGTTCCCCCGCGCGCTTCCCCACGTAAATAATCTCCGCGTCGTCGCGTGCCCAAGCCAGCATTTCCGGATTCGCCAGCTGATCGTAAACAATCACATCCGTGCGCTCGATGCACTCCTTCGCCCGCAGCGTCACCAGGCCCAGATCGCCCGGTCCCGCACCCACGAGATAAACTTTCCCGTCGGCCCTCTTATTCTTGATCGTGCTCTTGCCCTCCATTGATTTGTCGCAATAATTCGGCAGCGAGCTTATCAGCTTCCGCACTTCGGCCTTCCACTACGCCCTCGCGGGGCGTGGTTGCGTCCGGCTCAAAAACTTGCGCGCGGATCTTCATTTTTGTTCCATCGATAACTGCGAGCACACCCACCGGTTGATTGCAATCCGCTTGCAATAATCGCAGGAATTCGCGCTCGGCGCGCAAACAAAGTCGCGTGTCAAAATCATTCAGTGGGCTAACCAGCGCCTTGGCCCACTCATCATCGGTGCGCATCTGAATCGCGATCACGCCCTGGCCACCTGCCGGCAGGAAAATTTCGCGCGGCAAAACATCGATGGAAAAATCGCGTCCCTCAAAAACCACCCAATGCTCTTCGGTAATCAAGCCCAGCCGCTCGAGACCGGTCCGCGCGAGGACAATCGCATGCCATTCGCTGTTTGCCAGTTTGTGCAAACGGGTAGGCACATTTCCGCGAAGATCGACAATCTCCAAATCGGGACGTGTCCAGCGCAGCTGATGCTTTCGCCGTGTGCTGCCAGTCGCGACGATCGAATTCGCTGGCAACGAACGCAGGTCGCATGGAATCGCCGCGACCAAAACGTCATCCACATTCGCGCGCGGTAACACGGCGGCGATTTCGGTGCCCGGCGTCAGCAGGCTCGGCAAATCTTTCGCGCTATGCACTGCGTAAACAATCCCTTGCGCCCGGCGCGCCGATCGACTGGTCGGAAAGCAGTCTCGTCGCCTTCCGTGCTAATCGTTTTGATTTCAATTGCGACATCTGGCCAGCGCGCCCGAAGTGCGCCGATGACCATGTGCGTTTGCGTCTGCGCCAGTTGACTGCCGCGGGTACCGATCACAATCTGCGGGCGTTTCATTGTTCTAGCTGTACCGGCAGCTGTTCTCAGCTGCAACCGAAGGCGAGATTCCAACCAGCGTCTGGGCGTAAGGCCACGCGCCGCTACAGCTCCGATGCGCGCAACGAGGTTTCGCTAACCGGATGCTCGACCACGCGGACACTGCGATTCAATCCACCCGAGATCGATTCACCGAAGTCAGCAACGTGCCGTGAGATGATTGCCTCCGCCGCGGCGATTTGCTGGCGACGAAGGACGAGCGATTGCTCGGCAATGGATTGCAGCGAGTCGATGTCGTAAAGGTAAACACCCTCGAGCTGGTTCACGTCTGAATCGACATCGCGTGGCACGGCGATGTCGATGATGAACAGGGGGCGGTCAATGCGCTGGCGCAATATCGGCGCGAGATTTTTGCGTGCGAGTAAGGGCGCGCTGGACGACGTCGATGTAATTAAAATGTCGATCTCGCGGCATTGCTCCGGCCACTTTTCGAAAGGAACCGCTCGGGCAGCCACAAGCTGTGCGAGATTTTCGGCGCGTTCACCCGAACGATTGCTGATCCGCAGATCGTTGACGCCGCGTGAAACCAGTGCGCGGGCCGTGCGCTCGCTTGTTTCGCCTGCGCCGAGCAGGAGAACTTTGCAGCTTGCAAGATCGCCAAAAATTTTTTCTGCAAGATCGACAGCCACTGAGCCAACCGAAACCGAACCGCGTGTGATCTCGGTGTGGGTGCGCACTTGCTTTGCTACACGGAATGCGCGTTGAAACAGTCGATGCAGGTATGGACCGGCCGCGCCGGATTTCCTCGCCGATTCGTAAGCTTTTTTGGATTGACCGAGAATTTCAGTTTCGCCCACGACCATCGAATCGAGTCCGGAAGTGACGCGAAACAAATGCTGCACGCATTCGGCGCCTTCGTAACGATAGAATGCGGACGTCTCCTCGCCGCCATGATTGTCGATGTTACGCCGAAGGCAGCGCGCAATTTCTTCAGTCGGCACACGCGTTGGCGCCGCGGCATAAACTTCCACGCGGTTACAGGTGATGAGCAATAACGCTTCCGCACAACAGGAGCGTCGCAACACGCAATCGGCCTGCGCATTTCCCGCGAAGCTCTCGCGCGTTTCCACGTTCGTAGTGTGATGACTGAGGCCGACGCAGAAAAGGTTCATCGAGGTGGCATTTGCGCAGTGAAAGTGATTCCCCAAAGGAGTGTGAGCGCGGCGCTGAATCCGATGATGCAGAGCGCAGCCACCCATTTCGGCGCGAGCCGGCGCAAATGCTGGCCCTGCAAGATCGCCGCGTAGAGCAGCCAGACGCCGATCGCACAGATCACTTGCATGGTGGGCAGCGGTTGGCCGACGAAAAAACCACTCAGCAGTCCGAGCGTGTAGAGCCCGAATCCGCACCAAAGAAGCCGCGTGATCGCAGCGAAAAGATCAGTTAGCGGCGGCAAATAATAAAAAATCGAGCGCAACTGGTGTGTCTTCAGCTGTCGTTCCTGCACGAGATACATCACGCCCGCGATGCACGCGAGCGCGAAGGCGCCGTAGGCAACAAGCGAGATCGATGCGTGAAATTCGAGCCATGAATTCGCCGGTAATTTTGCTGTACGTGGCGTATCGATGGGGGCCAGCAAAGCAAAACCTTGAAGCAAAACGACGAGCGGTGCTGTGAACGCGCCCATGAGTGAAAGCCGATACGCTGGGCCGACCAGCATGTAAATCAAAGCCACGGACCAGGCGAGAAAAATAAAAACCTCAAACAAATTTGTGAGCGGGCAGCGCCCAAGGGCATGACCACGTATTGATAGGAACGCTGTTTGGAAGATGAACCCAAGTCCAATCGCAAAAAAGTTAAACCGCCCCCCATGAAATTTCTTCGCGCGCAGTAAGAAAGCCGTCCGGACGACCGCCGCCAAAAAGCAGATTGTCGAAACGATGAGGAGCTGTCGATCCACCGGAAGTGCAATTTAAAAGCTGCATAGAGGCTTGGCAAACCTTGAACACAGTCTCGTTGAGCGATTGACGTTTTAACGCACGGCGTTAGCGTCGCGGGCGATGGATTCCGATCAAATCGATAAGTTGCGCCGGGGCGTGCGCGACGTGCCGGATTTCCCGAAGAAGGGAATCGTTTTCAAGGATATCACGCCGATTTTGAAAGATGGCCCGCTGTTTCGTGTGTCGGTGGATCTGTTTCTTGACCAATGCCGCGCAAGGAAGATCGATAAAGTTGTGGGGATCGATGCGCGTGGCTTTCTTTTCGGTTCGGCGGTGGCATATGAACTCGGAATTGGTTTTGTGCCGCTGCGGAAGAAGGGTCGGCTGCCCTACAAAACCGAGAGCGCAAAATATTCGCTCGAGTATGGCGAAGCCGAAATGGAATTGCACATCGATGCAATCACCCACGGTGAACAGATCGTATTGATCGATGATTTGCTCGCCACCGGCGGCACATCGGCGTCAGCCGCCACGCTCATCAGAAAAGTTGGTGGCGAATTGGTCGCCGCGATTTTTTTGATCGAACTTGAGTTTCTGCATGGCCGCGAAAAACTCGCGCCTACGCCGATCATTTCATTCCTTAAATACTAAGTCGCGGCTACGCTCTGCCGCGAGCGGCCGACAATTACCTCCACTTTGATTTCTTGAAACGCGAGCTGGTCGTGAATGGCCCCGAGCAAATCAATTGCGCGCGCATCGGGCATATGCGCGCAACGTACTTCGATGCGCGCATGTTTGCCGGCAAGTTCCGGATGTGCTTCGGCCAATTCGCCATCGACCAGGAAAGAAACGTAAGCATTAAAACGCTCCTGCAATTCGTGCAGCTCCGCATCCGAGCCATCCCACACGTCCGGCTCGTCCATTACGAGCACGACTGCGTCCGTCTTCAAATCGTGCGCGATCACGTCAATTATAGAAACGCGATTTCTGGTTTTCGATGATTTGATGTTCAAGGCCTGGTTCACCGTTCGATGTTCAATGAAGCCTTGGCATTAGTCGGTGTCCCGGAGGTGCGTTCGTAAAGAGAAACCGGCGCACAATGATTCAGGTTTTTGGAGTGAACTTCGCCAGGTCGTAAATGCGAGCTTCTTCTCGATAGCCGCGACTTTGTCAACCATACTCGGATCATAGCACTCATGGTCTTGCTCGTGCTTGGAATTGAAATTAATTGAATCATGCCGCCTACGAAAACAAAAAGATCTTCTCGGCTAACCTTGCTCGGCCGGAGCCAGGCGAAATTGCCAAAATCGCCTAACGAAGCGCGATTGGAAACGTTTCCCAACCCGGCGCACCGAAATTATTGGATTCACTTTGAGACTGACGATTTCACCTCTGTCTGCCCGATTACGGGCCAACCCGATTTTGCGAGGATCGACATTGCCTATGTGCCGGACCGACTCTGCGTGGAAAGCAAATCGCTCAAGTTTTATCTTGCCTCCTATCGAAACGTGCGCGCTTTTGACGAGGCGATTACCAACCGCATTCTCGACGATTTTGTGAAAGCCTGCGCCCCCCGCGAAGCTACCGTAACCGCGCAATTTTCCGCGCGGGGCGGGATCGCCCTGAGCGTGCGCGCCGAGTATCCGGACAAAAACCCGCCTAAAATTGGCTGCGATGGGGGATGAAGCACGCGGTCGTTCTTCTCAGCGGCGGAATTGATTCGGCCGCGACTCTCGCCATTGCGATGGCGCAAGGCTACGAAACCTACGCGCTTTCGTTTGATTACAGGCAACGGCATCTTCTGGAATTGGAAGCCGCGCGGCGTGTGGCGCAGTCGTTAGGCGCCAAAGAACACCGCGTCGTCAAGATCGACAATCGGCTCTTCGCCGGATCAGCCCTAACTGACGATGTCGATGTGCCGAAAAAGCGAACCAAAGAGCAAATCGGCGCTGGCATTCCGGCCACATACGTACCTGCACGCAACACGATCTTTCTGGCACACGCTCTGGCCTGGGCGGAAGTTATTCACGCGGCGCACATTTTTATTGGGGCAAATGCGATTGATTTCAGCGGATACCCCGATTGCCGCCCGGAGTTTATCGCGTTGTTTGAGATGCTGGCCAACACCGGGACGAAAGCGGCAGTTGAAGGGATGCGCTTTCAAATTCACGCCCCGCTGATCAAGCTTTCAAAAGCGCAGATCATCCATAAAGCGGTGGAACTCAATCTCGATCTTTCCCTCACGCACAGTTGCTACGATCCGGCGACGGACGGTCGCGCCTGCGGCGAGTGCGATTCCTGCCAGTTGCGCTTGAAAGGCTTTCGGGAAGCGGGCATAAACGATCCGATTCAGTACGCGGCACCATGAAAAATCTGCGGCAAATCTTTGTGCTGACCAAGGGCGACCAACGCGTCGTTGTCGTAATGATGATCGTCCTGCTTGTTGTGACGTTCGCAGAACGCTATCGCCATGCCTACATGCAAATTGCACCGTTAACATCGAGATCGGTAACGACGGCGTCCTCCCACGTCGAAGAAGAGCGAGTAACGACAGACGACCGGCCTTAGATCGACAAGTTACTCGCCGCGCAACCCGGGAATCGGCGCATACCCGACAAACATTGGTCCGGGTTCATTATCTCTTTTTGAATGCGCGCGGCCGACTTTGAAA
>WNFC01008670.1_pt1 | contig 18444 bp, 19 predicted proteins | sample 5400541 | NCBI WGS metagenome assembly WNFC01 (sample SAMN13153342, study PRJNA577476) | soil metagenome | isolation source: 120 cm saprolite under Douglas fir tree site 2 hole 2 replicate 1 | place: USA:California | collected 2015-04-18 | reverse complement strand
CTCGTCGGCGATCACCTTGCTGCTCACCTCGCGCTGGCGGCCGATCACCGCCGGCACGGCGTGCTTCAGGATGCCAGCCTTCTCGGCCGCGATCCCTTCGAGCTTGTCGCCCAGGAAACCGGTGTGGTCGTAGCCGATCGGCGTGATGGCCGAGACGACCGGGGTGGCCACGTTGGTCGAATCCAGGCGGCCGCCCATGCCGACCTCGATCACGGCGAGATCGGCCGGCACGCGGGCGAAGGCGAGAAAGGCCGCGACCGTGGTGATCTCGAAGAAGGTGATGGGCTGTTCCTGGTTGGCCTGCTCGCACTCCGTCAGGACGGCATCGAGCATGTCATCGTCGATCAGGCGGCCGGCGACCCTGATGCGCTCGTTGAAGCGCACCAGATGCGGCGAGGTGTAGACATGCACGCGATAGCCCGCCGCCTCGGCCATGGCGCGCAGGTAGGCGACCAGCGAGCCCTTGCCGTTGGTGCCGGCGACATGGACCACCGGCGGCAGCTTCAGATGCGGCGATCCGACAGCGGCCAGGAGGCGCTCGGTGCGCCCCAACTCAAAGTCGATCAGCTTGGGATGCAGCCGCGTCAGGCGTTCGAGCAGCGGATCGATCATGGCCGGCGCCATGGCAATGAGCTCAACCGGCCGCGACAGCGAGGCCGCGGCTTTCGGAGGTAACGGGATCCATGAACAGCGAGACCAGCCGGATCAGCGTCTCGCGCAGCTTATGGCGGTGCACGACGGCATCGACCATGCCGTGCTCGAGTAGATATTCCGAGCGCTGGAAGCCGGGCGGCAGTTCCTGGCGGATCGTGTCCTGGATGACGCGCGGGCCGGCGAAGCCGATGATGGCGTCAGGCTCGGCGATGTGCACGTCGCCCAGCATGGCGAACGACGCCGATACGCCGCCCGTCGTGGGATCGGTCAGCACGACGATGTAAGGCAGGCCCGCCTCCTTCACCTTGCGCACGGCGATGGTGGTGCGGGTGAGCTGGATCAGCGACAGGATGCCCTCCTGCATGCGCGCCCCGCCCGAGGCGGAGAAGACGATCAGCGGCGCCTTGCGCGCCACGGCGAGGTCGGACGCCATCACCAGGCCCTCGCCCACGGCGGTGCCCATCGAGCCGCCCATGAAGCCGAAATCGAGCAGCGCCATCATGGTCATGCGACCGCCCATCAGGCCGCTCGCCACCACCAGCGCATCGGTCGTGCCCTCGGCCTTGGCCTGGGCTTCCTTCAGGCGCGCATCGTAGCGCTTGGTGTCGCGGAACTTCAGCGGATCGACGGTGACGCGGGGCAGCGGATGAAGCTCGTATTTGCCCTCGTCGAAAAGGTAGGGCAGGCGCTTTAGCGGAGCGATCCGCATGTGGTGGCCGCAATGGGTGCAGACTTCCTGGTTGGCCTCCCAGTCGCGCATGAACAGCATCTGTTCGCACTTGACGCACTTCAGCCAGAGATTGTCGGGCGCCTCCTTGCGCGAGACCAGCGCCCTGAGCTTGGGCCGGACGAAATTGGTCAGCCAGTTCATGGCGGCGGTATCGCATGAAAGACCGAGCCGGCCAAGACAGCGCCGGACGCTCGACGCCTCGGCGGCTAAAACTTCAGCGCCAGAAGACGCCGAACGGCGGCACGAACTCCTCGGGTTTCTTCACTTGGCAGAACAATTTTCGCTGCCCGTAGTCGGCGCAAATTCTCTGCGCGGCGCCGGGTTCGAGGTCGGCGATGATGGCGGCCTGTTTGGTCACCTTGTTGGACGTGACCGGCAGGATGTACTCCTTGCCGAGCCGCGTGACGCCGAGCCGGGCGAGGTCGGCCTGGCCGGTGTCGAAAGCAACTCGCGCCGTCTTCCAGTCGCCGTAGGTGCCGAGCCAGGCGGCATCTCCGGGCATGTCGTAGTGGATCGCGCCGCACTCGCCTGGCGCGAACACCGTCCCCGGCCCGCCCGCGCCGTTGCGCAACTGCCAGACCTTGGGCCGGCTGCCGCCGGTCTTCAGCAGATAGGCTTCGTCGAGCAGGCGGATGATGAATTCGTCGCGCAGATCGGCACGGCGGAAACCGAACGCGACGGCGATCAACCGCCGGCCGTCGCGCACCGCGCTGCCGACGATGTTGAAGCCGGAGGCGCAGATGAAGCCGGTCTTCAGGCCGTCGGCATAGGGCGCATAGAGATCGAGGAATTTTATGCCCGGCCCGACCCGCATCTTGCCGAGCATGAATTCCTGGGTGTGGAAGTAGCCATAGTACTGCGGAAATTCCTTCGCCAGCGCCATGGCGAGAATCGCCATGTCGCGCGCCGTGGTGATCTGGCCCTGGTCGGGCAGGCCGTGGGCGTTGCGGAATTGCGTGGCGTTCATGCCGATGCGTGCCGCCGTCTCGGTCATGCGCTGGGCGAAGGCGGGCGTCGAGCCCGAAATCAACTCGCCGAACGCCGCCGCGACGTCGTTGGCCGAGCGCGCGACCAGCGCCAACAGTCCCTGCTCCACCGTGATGGTCTGGCCGGGGGGCAGGCCGAGCTTGGACGGCGGCATCGAGCGGGCATGCTCGGAAAACGGCAGCGGGGTGGACAGCGTGATGCGGCCGGTCTTCAGCTCCTCGAAGACGACGTAGATGGTCATCATCTTGGTGAGCGAGGCGGGATACCAGAACGCGCCGGCGCTACGCTCGAGCAGCGTCTCGCCGGTGGCGGCGTCGATCACCACATAGGGGCCGGCCTGGACGGGGCCGGAGGGCGAGGAAACAGGCGCGATCTGGGCGCGGGAGGGAAAAGCCGAAAGGCCGAGCAGGCCCAGGATGCACAGCAGAAGACGCAGGTTCATTGCCGTCGATACGTGAGGGGCCCCAGCATACGCCCTTCCACGCGCCCACGGGAGGCATTAGATCGATACCATGCTCAAGGTCATGATCGCTCCCGTCACCCGGTTTCAGCAGAACTGCTCAATCGTCTGGTGCGACGAGACCATGGAGGGCACCGCGGTCGACCCGGGCGGCGATTTCGACATGTTGAAGGAAGCAATCGCCCAGCAGGGCATCAAGGTGACGAAGGTGCTGCTGACCCATGGCCATGTCGACCATGCCTCGGCCGCCGGCACCATGGCCGACCACTACCAGGTCAAGATCGAGGGCCCCCACCGCGACGACCTGTTCCTGATCGAGGGCTTGCCCGGTTCCGGCCGCAAGTACAACTTCCCGGCCTACAAGCCCTTCGTGCCCGATCGCTGGCTGGAGGGTGGCGAGCAGGTAACGCTGGGCAATCTCACTTTCGATGTCGTGCACTGCCCCGGCCACACGCCGGGCCATGTCGTGTTCGTGCACAAGCCGTCGAAGGTCGCCTTCGTGGGCGACGTGCTGTTCCGCGGATCGATCGGCCGCACCGACTTTCCGCGCGGCAATCACGAGCAGCTGCTGGAGTCGATCCGCCGGCGGCTATGGCCGCTGGGCGACGACATCACCTTCGTGCCCGGTCACGGCCAGACCTCGACCTTCGGCTGGGAACGCAAGACCAATCCGTTTGTCGCCGACCTGTTGTTCGACGACGACGAAGAGCAAGCGAAAGCCTAGCGCGACGGCGCGGCGAGGGAGGACTGGAAGTCGAGCTGGCCCGCAGCGAGCGCCGGCGGCACGTCGAGGTCGGCGACCTGGGGCTGCCCGTAATGTTGCTGCACGTAGTCCAAGCCGTGGCGCAGCATCGCCTTGGTGAAGCGTGCGGGCTTTGCCGCAAGGGTTGCGATCACCTCGGGTGAACGCTCGGCGAGCGGTCGCCTGAAGGCGGCGAGTTCGACCTCGGCGACCAGATACATGCCGCAAGCCATCGCGCCCAACGCGTAGGACAGGCATTCCTCTTCCCAGCGATCGGGTTCGCGTTGCTCGGCATCGAGAAGATCCAGCGCGGCGACGAAGTTCTCGTGAAGCCTGTCTTTGCGATCGATCGGCCCGCCCTGCATCGTCTTCTCCTCAGCCATTGCGTCCAAGCACGCATATGGGGGCATGATCGTGACCCGACCATGACGACGCGCGTGATGGCCAAAATGGTCACAGCACGACATCACGCGTGATGCAGTGAGCTATGCCTTGCGAACGCCGCGCACGCCGTCTGCAAGTGCCTTGATGTAGGCAAAGACGCCCGGCACGAGATCGGGCTTGGGCTTGCCGCCCTCGTCGAGCCCGGCCTTCACGCGATCGACGATGGCCGAGCCGACGACGGCGGCATCGGCATGGCGCGCCACGGCAGCGGCCTGGTCCGGCGTCTTGATGCCGAAGCCCACCCCCACCGGCAGCTTGGTGTGGCGCTTGATGCGCTCGACATGGGTGCGCACCGCTTCCTCGGTCGCCGACTTGGTGCCGGTGATACCGAGCACGGAGACGAAATAGACGAAGCCCGACGAGTACTTCAGCACTGCCGGCAGGCGCTTGTCGTCGGTGGTGGGCGCGGTCAGCAGCACCGTGTCGAGGCCGTTGGCGGCGGCGTGCGGCTTCAGCTCGTCGGCCTCCTCGGGCGGCAGGTCGACCAGGATGAAGCCATCGACTCCGGCCGCCGCCGCCTGCTTGCAGAAGCGTTCGGCGCCGCGCTGATAGACGAGATTATAGTAGCCCATCAGCAGGATGGGCGTGTCGTCATCGCCGGTCTCCCGGCGAAAGCGGCGCACCATGTCGAACGTCGCGTCGACCGTGATGCCGGCCTTGAGCGCGCGCTGGCCGGCCAGCTGTATCGAGGGGCCGTCGGCCATCGGATCGGTGAACGGCATGCCGAGTTCGATCAGGTCGGCGCCGGCGGCGGGCAGGCCTTTGAGGATCTGGTAGCCGATCTCGGCGTTGGGATCGCCGGCGCTGACATAGGTCACGAGACCGGCACGCTTGTCGGCCTTGAGTTGGGCGAAGCGCTGGGCGATGCGGCTCATCGATCAGATCTTCATGCCCAGCCGCTCGGCGACGGCGAATACGTCCTTGTCGCCGCGGCCGCAGAGATTCATCACCAGAAGATTGTCCTTGGGCAGGATGGGCGCGAGCTTGGTGACATGGGCCAGCGCGTGCGCGGGCTCGAGGGCCGGAATGATGCCTTCGAGCTTGCACAGAAGCTGGAACGCGATGAGCGCCTCGTTGTCGGTGGCCGACACGTACTCCACCCGGCCCTGCTCCTTCAGCCAGGAGTGCTCTGGGCCAATGCCGGGATAGTCGAGGCCGGCCGAGATCGAATGCGCCTCGGTGATCTGGCCTTCCTTGTCCTGCAGGAGATAGGTCCGGTTACCGTGCAGCACGCCCGGCCTGCCGCCGGTCAGCGACGCGGCATGCTCGCCGGTCTCGACGCCCTTGCCGCCGGCCTCGACGCCGATGATGCGCACGCCCTTGTCGTCGAGGAAGGGATGGAACAGGCCCATGGCGTTGGAGCCGCCGCCGATGCAGGCGACCAGCGTGTCGGGCAGGCGGCCCTCCATCTCCAGGATCTGCTTGCGCACCTCGTTGCCGATGACGCACTGGAAGTCGCGGACCATCGCCGGATAGGGATGCGGGCCGGCCACCGTGCCGATGCAGTAAAAGGTCGTCTCGCAGGTCGCCACCCAGTCGCGCAGCGCCTCGTTCATGGCGTCCTTCAGCGTGGCCGAGCCGGCCTTCACCGGGCGCACCTCGGCGCCCAGCATCTTCATGCGCACGACGTTGGGCGCCTGGCGGTCGACGTCGACCGAGCCCATGAACACCACGCAGGGAATGTCGAACAGCGCGCAGGCCGTCGCCGTGGCGACGCCATGCTGGCCGGCGCCGGTCTCGGCGATCACCCGCGTCTTGCCCATGCGCTTAGCCAGCAGGACCTGGCCCAGCACGTTGTTGATCTTGTGGCTGCCGGTGTGGTTCAGCTCATCGCGCTTGAAATAGATCTTGGCGCCGCCCAAGTGCCTGGTCAGCCGTTCGGCGTAGTAGAGCGGGCTCGGCCGGCCGGCATAGTGCGCCAGGAGATAGTTCAGCTCGCCCTGGAACTGCGGATCGGCCTTGGCCTCGGTGTAGGCCTTCTCCAGCTCGAGGATGAGCGGCATCAGGGTCTCGGCGACGTAGCGGCCGCCGAAAAGGCCGAAATGCCCGCGCTCGTCGGGGCCGGTGCGGAAGCTGTTGGGTGAACTGCTCGGGCTCGGAGGCATCGCTGGTTCCTGTCGGGACGCGGGCTTAGCAGTCCCGACAGGGGTCGGTCAAAAGCCCTAGCGCCGCTTGCTCTTGGCCGATTTCTTCTTGGTCTTGGGGCCCGCCTTGCGCTTGGCGGCGGTTTTCGCGGCCAACCGGCGAGCCGGCCCATCCTCGATCTCGACGATGACCTCGATCTCGACCGGAATGCCGCGCGGCAGCGAGCCCATGCCGACCGCCGAGCGCGCGTGCCGGCCGCGATCGCCGAACACGGTGACGAAAAGATCGGAGCAGCCGTTGATCACTTCGGGCTGCTCGCCGAATTCCGGCGTGGCGTTGACCATGCCCAAAAGCTTGACGATGCGCTTGACGCGGTCGAGGTCACCCAGCTCGGCCTTCATGACGGCGATCAGGCTGAGGCCGGTCTGGCGGGCATATTCGTAGCCCTGTTCGCGGGTGAAATCGCGACCGACCTTGCCGACCGGCAGCGGATGGCCCGGCAGGCCGGGCCCCTTGCCGGCGAGATAGAGCAGGTTGCCGGTGCGCACGGCGTTGACATAGTTGGCCATCGGCGAGGTCGGCTTGGTGACCTCGATGCCGAGTTCCTTCAGCCGCTGTTCGGTCTTCATGCGCAGGCTCCCCTCAGAGCGCCTTCACCCGATCAAGAAAGGCGCGGATCAAGTCGATCGATTTCACACCCCGGCTCAGCTCGACGCCAGAAGAAACGTCGACGGTGCGCGCGCCGGTGACGCGCACGGCCTCGGCGACGTTGTCGGGCGTGAGCCCACCCGCCAGGAACCACGGCAGCGGCACGGTGCGGCCGGACAGAATCGTCCAGTCGAAGGCCCGCGCATTGCCGCCGGGCAAGATGCCGTCGGCCGCATCGAACATCAGCCGGTCGGCGACGGAGGCGTAGGCTGCGATGCCGCGCTCGACGTCGCTCGCTTGGGCGACCGTGATCGCCTTCATGACGGGCTTTCCCGTGCGCGCCTTGATGGCGGCAACGCGCTCGGGCGTCTCCGCGCCTTGGAGCTGCAGCATGTCGATGGCGCCGGTCGCCAGCCGTTCGTCGAGCAAGGCGTCGTCGGGATCGACGAACAGGCCGACCCGGCCGACGCTTGTCGGCACGCGCGCGCCCAGCGCCTTCAGCAGGTCGTTGGCGGCGACGTGGCGCGGCGAGTGCGGATAGGTGACGAAGCCCACCCAGCGCGCGCCGAAGCGCACGGCGGCGTCGACCGTCTCCGGCGTCGACAGCCCGCAGATCTTGGCCTCGACCATGGCTTTCAGCGTACTTCCAGGTCGCGGGCGATCGCGTCGGCGGCGGACGCGGGATCGGCCGCCTCGGTGATCGGCCGGCCGATCACCAGATGATTGGCGCCAAGCCGCACCGCCTCGCCCGGAGTCATGACCCGCTTCTGGTCGCCGCTCGCCGTCCCGGCGGGGCGAATGCCCGGCACCATCAGCACGAAGTCCCGCCCGCACGCCTTGCGCAAGGCCGCGATCTCGAGCGGCGAGCAGATGACGCCGTCGAGGCCGCTTTCGCGCGCCAGCGCGGCCAGCCGCAGCACCTGCTCGGACGGATCGGCCTTGACGCCGGTGGCTTCGAGATCGTCGCGATCGAGCGAGGTCAGGACGGTGACGCCGAGCAGGCGCGGTCGGGCGACGCCCAGGCGCCTGGCCTCTTCGGCCGCGGTCTCGGCGGCGCGGCGCATCATGGCCGGCCCGCCCGCGGTGTGGATGGTGATGAAGGTCGGCTCGAGCTCGACCACGGCGCGGATGCCGCCCGCCACGGTGTTGGGAATGTCGTGCAGCTTGAGGTCGAGGAAGAAGCCCACCCCGGTCGCCCGCACCGGCGCGGGAAATGCGTAGCGCACGCCGGGCGCACCGTGCGCCAGGAAGAATTCCAGGCCGAGCTTGATGCCGCCGACCGCCGGCCGGGCGCCGCCGGCCACCGAGCGGATCAGGCGGGCGGCTTCGGGAAGGTCGACCGTGTCGACGGCGCAGTAGACGGGATTGAAGCGGCTGGTCATGGCGGGCGCAACCTAATGGCCGCATTCGTAGGCAGCAATCAGGAACTGCGCGCCCTCAACTCCGAACCCGGCGCACCGCGTCCTGCCAGCCGGCATAGCGGCGGTCGCGCGAGGCGGCGTCCTCGGCCGGCTGAAAGGCGCGATCGAGCGCCCAGCTCACCGACAGCGCGTCGAGCGATGGCCACAGGCCGGCCTGCAGGCCGGCCAGGAAAGCAGCACCCAACGCCGTGGTCTCGGTCACTTTGGGCCGTTCGACCGGCGTGCCGACCGTGTCGGCCAGGCGCTGCATCAGGGAATCGTTCACCACCATGCCGCCGTCGACCCTGAGCTCGTCGATCTGCGCGCCATCGCCGCGCATGGCGTCGACGAGGTCGCGTGTCTGGTAGCAGACCGAATCGAGGGTGGCGGCGGCGATCTCGGCCGGCCCGCTATCGCGGGTGAGTCCCAACAAGGCGCCACGTGCGCCGGCATCCCAGTAGGGCGCGCCGAGACCGACGAAGGCCGGCACCATGTAGACGCCGTGGCCCGCCTTGGCGTCGCGGGCGACCGCCTCGACATCGGCCGACTTGGCGATGAGATGCAGACCGTCGCGCAGCCACTGCACGGCAGCACCGGCGATGAAAATGCTGCCTTCGAGGGCATAGGTGCGCCGGCCGGCGAGCTGATAGGCGATGGTGGTGAGCAGGCGATTGTGCGAGCGCACGGCGATGCTGCCGGTGTTGAGCAACGCGAAGCAGCCCGTGCCGTAGGTCGCTTTCACCATGCCCGGCCTGATGCAGGCCTGGCCGACGGTCGCGGCCTGCTGATCGCCCGCCATGCCCAGCACCGGCACCGACGCGCCAAGGATGTCGGTCGTGGCGATGCCGAGCTCGCCCGAGCAATCGACCACCGTCGGCAGCAAGGCGCGCGGCACGGCGAACAGTTTCAGGAGATCGGAGTCCCACGTCCCGTTGTGGATGTCGAGCAGCAGGCTGCGGCTGGCATTGGTGGCGTCGCTCGCATGCACCTTGCCGCCCGTTAGCCGCCACAGCAGGAAGCATTCGATGGTGCCGGCGGCGAGCGCGCCTCTTTCCGCCGCGGCCCGGCTGCCAGCCACGTGATCGAGGATCCAGGCGATCTTGGTGCCGGAAAAATACGGATCGAGGATCAGGCCGGTGCGGGCCGAGACCTCGCCCTCATGCCCGGCCCGCCGCAGCTCCTCGCAGCGGTCGGCGGTGCGCCGATCCTGCCAGACGATGGCGTTGTGAATCGGCTTGCCGGTGGCGCGGTCCCACACGACCGTGGTCTCGCGTTGGTTGGTGATGCCGATGCCGGCCAGCACCCCGGCATCGAGCTTCGCCCGGGCCAGCGCCCCGCGGCAGACCTCGAGCGTGGCCGACCAGATCTCCTCGGGATCGTGCTCGACCCAGCCGGATTTGGGAAAGATCTGCGGCAGCTCCTTCTGCGCCGATGCGACCGGCCGACCCGCGGCGTCGAACACGATGGCGCGCGTGCTGGTCGTGCCCTGGTCGATGGCGAGAACGTGCCTGGCAGCCATCGCGTGCCGGCGGCTCAGTGCGCGCGGTCGATGGCGAAATCGACCGCTTCGAGGAGCGCGGCCTTGAGCGGCGTGTCGGGGAAGAGGCCAAGCGCATCGCGCGCCATGGCGCCATAGTGACGCGCGCGCTCCAGCGTGTCGGCGAGCGCGCCATGACGGTCGATCAAGGTCTGCGCCTGCTCGAGATCGCCCGTGCGCTGCTCGAGCTTCTCGATAGTGCGCTTCCAGAACTCACGTTCGACAGTGCGGCCGCGCAGGAAGGCCAGGATCACCGGCAGGGTGATCTTGCCCTCGCGGAAATCGTCGCCCACCGTCTTGCCGAGCTGAGCCTCGCGGCCCGAGTAGTCCAGGGCGTCGTCGACGAGCTGGAAGGCGATGCCGAGGTTGAGGCCAAAACTCTCCAGCGCCACCCTCTCCGGACCGTTGCGCCCGGCGACCATGGCGCCGACTTCGGTGGCCGCTGCGAACAATTTGGCGGTCTTGGCCTTGATTACCTCGAGATAGGTCGCCTCCGGCGTGCTGGTATCGCGCTGGCTGGTGAGCTGCAGCACCTCGCCCTCGGCGATGGTCGAGGAGGCGCGCGACATCACGGCCAGGATATCGAGCGAGCCGACATCGACCATCAATTCGAAAGCGCGCGTGAACAGGAAGTCGCCGACCAGCACCGAGGCCTTGTCGCCCCACACCGAATTGGCCGACGGCCTGCCGCGGCGGAGCGCGCTGACATCGACCACGTCGTCATGCAGCAGCGTGGCGGAATGGATGAATTCGACGCAGGTCGCGAGCTTGATATGGCGATCGGCGGCGGAGGCATAGCCGCACAGCCGCGCCGCCGCGACCGTGAGCAGCGGCCGCATGCGCTTGCCGCCGGCGCCGACCAAGTGGTTGGCGAGTTCGGGAATCAAGGCCACCGGCGAGCGCATGCGCGCCAGGATCTCGCGGTCGACCTGCGCCATGTCGTCGGCGCAGAGCGATAGCAGCGGCTCCAGGCTCGGCACCTTGCGCTTGCCGTCGAGGGAGACGACCGTGGCCATGTGTTAGGATAATCCCCCGCGTGAGGCCGGTTGTGCGACACGATGTCGTGACATGATCCCTAGCATGGAACCGGGCCTGACCGAAGACACCTTGCTGGCCGGCCGCGTCAGGGTGCTGCAACCCGAACGCGGTTATCGCATCGCCGTCGACGCCGTGTTGCTGGCCGCCGCGATCGATGCCGCGCCCGGCGAGCGCGTGCTCGATCTCGGCGCCGGCGTTGGCACCGTCGGCCTTTGCCTTGCCGCGCGCGTGCCGCAATGCACGGTTGTCGGCATCGAATTGCAGCCTGCGCTGGCGCAATTGGCCGTACGCAACGCCCTACTCAACGGCGTGGCCGGCCGTTTGCAAACGATTGTCCACGACATCGCCCGGCCGCTGCCATCCGATCTCGGCCCGTTCGATCACGTTGCGACCAATCCGCCCTATCTGGCGGCTGCCGCAGCCGATCCCTAATCGAGCGCCGACCTGGCGCGCTGGCTTGGCGTTGCAGCAGGAGCGGCAAAACCTGCAGGCACCCTGCTGGTCATCCATCGCAGCGACCGGCTGGAGGAGGTCGTAAGTTGCCTTGTCGGGCTGGGCTGGGGCGACGTGACGATCAAGCGCCTGCCGCCCGCGCCACGCGTGTTGGTGCGCGCCCGCAGGTCCGCCGCGGCGCGGCGGCGCGAAGCCGCGCCCTTCGTGCTGCACCGTCCGGACGGCGGTTATACCGACGCGGCCGAGGCCGTCCTGCGCGGCGCCGCGCCGCTTGCCTTCTGAGGCGCGCGCCGCGACAGTGCCGCAATGCTGGATTGGCTAAAAGACCGTTTTCGCCGCGGTCCCGTCGTACCCGTCGTCCGCCTGTCCGGGGTCATCGCCTCGAGCGGCCTTTTAGGCAACCGCAGCCTGTCCATCGAGACGGTGGCGCCGCTGCTCAAGCGCGCCTTCGACATGCGCGGCGCCAAAGCCGTGGCGCTCGCCATCAACTCTCCCGGCGGCTCGCCGGTGCAGTCGGCCCTGATCGGCCAACGCATCCGCCTGTTGGCCGACGAGAAGAAGCTGAAGGTGGTCGCCTTTGTCGAGGACGTCGCCGCTTCCGGCGGCTACTGGCTCGCCTGCGCGGCCGACGAGATCATCGTCGATCCACACTCGATCGTGGGCTCGATCGGCGTCATCAGCGCGGGCTTCGGCTTCCAGGACCTGATCGGCCGCATCGGCGTGGAGCGGCGCGTGCACACGTCCGGCGAGCGCAAGTCGATGCTCGATCCCTTTCGTCCGGAGAAGTCCGAGGATGTCGAACGGCTGGCGCGCCTGCAGGCCGAGATCCACGACGGCTTCAAGGATTGGGTGCGCCAGCGCCGTGCCGGCAAGCTCAACGGCGATGAGCAGTCCCTGTTCAGCGGTGAATTCTGGACCGGCCGGCGCGGCGCTGAGCTCGGTCTGGTCGACGGTCTGGGCGAATTGCGCGCCACCCTTCAGGCGCGCTACGGCACCAAGGTGCGCCTGCCGGTGATCGGCCCGCGCCGCCGGCTGCTGTCGCGCTTCGGGCTTGGCCTGTCGGTCGACGGCATCGGGCCCGGCACGCTTGCCGCCCTCGAAGAGCGCCTGCACTGGCAACGTTTCGGCCTCTAGGAGCCTTGCCGCGATGAAGCTTCGCAATCCCGTGAATCCCGAGGACCTTGCTGCGGTCCGGACCTGGTTCGACAGGCTCGCCAAACACTGCCGCGCGGTCGACTACGAAGGCGCCCGGCCGATCTTCGCCGAGGACATGATCGCCTTCGGCACCTTCACCGACTTCATGATCGGCCGCGAGCCCGCCGAGCAGAAGCAGTGGCGCAACGTGTGGGGCACCATTCGCAACTTCCGCTACGACCTCGACAAGGTCGAGGCCATCGTCTCGGCCGACCGGCTGATGGCGGTCGGCATGGGCGTTTGGCAGTCCGACGGTTACTATGCCAACGGCGATCGCTTCGACCGGCCGGGCCGTACCACAGTGACGCTCGCGCGCCAGGCGACGGGCGATCCCTTCGTCGCCACCCACACGCACATGTCGCTGTTTCGCGGCACGCCCGACCAGAGCTTCGGCAAATTCGGCTGACAGGTCGGCTGATCAGTCGAACAGCCGCAGGAAGGCGTAGAGCATAGCGGCGAACAGCACCGAGCCCAGCGACATGCAGGCGGGCACGGTGAGAACCCAGGCCAGCACGATGTTGCGCAACGTCGCGCGTTGCAGCTTGGAATGGCTGGCGAACATTGCGCCGGCGACACCCGACGACAGGATGTGGGTGGTGCTGACCGGCACGCCGGAGACGTCGGCGGCGCCGATGGTGAGCATGGCCACCAGTTCGGCCGAGGCGCCCTGGGCGTAGGTGAGGTGCGACTGGCCGATCTTCTCGCCGATCGTGCGCACGATGCGCTGCCAGCCGATCATGGTGCCAAGCCCCAAGGTCACCGCCACCGCGAGCTTGACCCAGAGGGGGATATAATTTGTGAGCGGCAGGAACTTGGCCCTGAGCGCGTTGAGGGTCACGGCATCGGCACCGGCCACGAAGCCACCATTGATCAGCTTCAGGATGCCGGCATCGACGAGGTAGATGTCGCGCCGCAGGCGCGAACGCTCGGCCGGCGACAGCTCGTCGATCGCAGCGGCGCTGCCCAACGTGGTGGCGACATCGGCGTTCCTGAGCGCCATCGCCGGCAAGGTCCTGTCATCGGGCTTGCCGGTGGTCAGGAAGCGCGAGATGTCGTCGTCGGCCGCCTGGTCGTCGAGCGGACCAGCGGCCGGTGCCCTGGCGAAGATCGGCTGGGCGGCCTGCGAAGCCACGATGATCGCCTGCAGCTTGTCGGACGGCAGCGGCAGGTGCAGCGCATAGGTCGCCGGCACAAGGCCGATCAGGATCAACATGATCAGCCCCATGCCCTTCTGCCCGTCGTTCGAGCCGTGCGCGAAGCTCACGCCGGTGCAGGTCAGCAGGAGGACCCAACGGATGCCCCAGGGCGGCGGCGCTTTGCCTTTGGGCGCCTGGTAGATAGCGGGCTTTGTGATCACCATCCTGGCCAGGAGCAGCAAGGCGGCGGCGCCGAAGAAGCCGATCAGCGGCGATGTTACCAGCGCGACCACGATCTCCTCGACCTTGCCCCAGTTCACGCCCTCGCCGAAGCCCTGGCCGGCGATCAGCGAATTCATCAATCCGACGCCCACGATCGAACCGATCAGGGTGTGCGAGCTGGAAGCCGGCAGGCCGAGATACCAGGTGCCGACATTCCAGATGATGGCCGACAAAAGCAGCGCCATGACCATGGCGAAGCCCGCTTCGGTGCGGACATGGAGGATGAGCTCGACCGGCAGCAAGGCCACGATGGCGAAAGCCACCGCGCCCGACGAGCTCACGACGCCCAGGAAGTTCCACAGGCCCGACCACACCACGGCCTGGGTGGGGGTGAGCGAGTTGGTGTAGATGACCGTCGCCACGGCGTTCGCCGTGTCGTGAAAGCCATTCACGAACTCGAAGCCGAAGGTCAGCACCAGGGCGAACAGCAGGATGGCAAGCCCGATCGTGCCCAGCGAACTGTCCGACAGAAACTCCATGGCCCCCAACCTGCCCCACGGGCTTTACGCCCGACCGCCCCGATCACCCTAGTCGAGTGACATGCCGATTTTTCGGATCCCAGCGCCAGTCCGGCGCTCCCGGTCCGGCCGGTATGCCGCCCACCCAACGCGGCAGCGGCCGCTCGGCCTGCCAGTCGAGCTTGCCGGCCATCAGCGCGCGACCGGTCGGTGTCAGGCGCAGCACCCGGCGTGGCCACGCCATGCGACGTGTGGCGGCGCTGACGGCGACCGGCGGCCGCGGCGCATCGATCAGGTCGCGCACCACCGACCAGAAGAACCGGTCGCCCATGAAGGGCAGCGGATCGCGTTTCATCTGAGTCTCGGCAAAGAGCTCGGACACGGTCAACGGCCCCCGGGCCAATGCCGCAAGCGTCTCGCGCTCGGTGAGCGACAGGCCGTCGGTCGTCCAAGGCAGCTCCTGCAGGTGGCGCTTCAAGGCGGCCTTGAGAAAGGGCAGCGCGCGCAAGGCGGCCCACGCGCGCGTGCCAAGCGCGAGCTGGCGGCGGCTGATGCGCTTGCGCTTGGGCCATAGCGAGGCGAGCTGCTGGGCGGTGAGTTGGCCGAGGCCGATGAAGCGCTTGATGCCGCGAAAGCGATCGATCGATATGAGCTCGACCCGCGGCAAGCCCGTGCGCTGGGCGAAGTTTGCCAGCACCCGCACCAGAGCGGCTTGATCGTAAAGATCGTGCTCGAACCACAGCACGATGTGACGATAGTCGGCGGGCGCCCGGGCCAGCCGCCAATAGGCCTCGCCCAATTCGGCGCGCACCTTGGGCTGCGGCAGGCCGCTACGGTCGGCGATCAGCGCCGCGCGGCCGGCAAGCCAGGCATTGAAGGCGGGCGGCGGCCCAAGCCATGCCGGATCGGCGAACGACAGATAGTCGCCCGCAAGGCCCGCTTCGGCGAGCTTGCCCTTGATATCGTCGCCGCAGCGGATGTGGAGGACGCGTTGCGCATCTTTCATGGCGGATCCATTGCGCCCTTGCGCTCGACGATCATGCGGTAATGATCGGGCTGGCGATGGATCGCGAAGTTGAACGTCGTGCGCTTGTAACTTTGGCCGGCGTCGAGGTCGCAGCGATGCACGATCAGTTCGTCGCCATCGCCAGCCGCCCGGGCCACGACCTTGCCCGAGGGCGCCACGATCATGCTGTCGGCGAGCGATGGCACATCCTCCTCGGTGCCACCCTTGGCCACGCCCACCACCCAGGTGCCGTTCTGATAGGCGCCGGCCTGCATGGAGAGCTGGTTGTGGAACCACGAGTGCTGGTCGTGGTCGGGCGACGGCGCGTTGTGCAGCGGCGTGTTGTAGCCCAGCAGCACCATCTCGACGTTCTGCAGGCCCATGACCCGATAAGTCTCGGGCCAGCGCCGGTCGTTGCAGATGCACATGCCCATGTTGCCGCCAAAGGCGCGATAGACCGGAAAGCCGAGATTGCCGACCTCGAAGTAGCGCTTCTCGAGGTGCTGGAACGGCCGCTCGGGCTCGTGCTCGGCATGGCCCGGCAAGTGGACCTTGCGGTACTTGCCGACGATTAGGCCGTCGCGCTCGACCAGGATCGAGGTGTTGAAGCGGCGGATCGTGCCGTTCTCGTTGGCGAGCTCGGCGTAACCCAGGCAGAAGCCCAGCGCGAGCCGCTTGGCCTCATTGAACAATGGCGCGGTTTCGTTGGATGGCATCTCGCGCTCGAAGAACGAATCGATCTCCGCCTGGTCGGTCATCCACCAGCGCGGAAAGAACGTTGTCAGCGTCAGCTCGGGGAATACCACCAGCTCGCAGCCCATGCGCTTGGCCTCGCGCAAATGGGCGATCAGCCGCTCGACCACGTCGCGGCGCGTATCGCTGCGCTGAATGGGGCCCATCTGCGCCGCACCTATTGTCACAAAACGAGTCATCGTCACCTTCCTCGGCGATTATTGCCGCGGACGGCGCATGCTCCAAGCGCTAAGGGCCGGCGCGTTTTACATCGTTGGTGAACTCGGCCGAGCAGAAAGTGCCACCCTGGAAGAGATCGCCGACAGAATCGGGCCCGATCTTTGCTTGCTCGGCCTCGGCATGCGCGCGGTGATCCTCGGCCTTGCCGGTAGGACGATAGCCGAGCTGGCGGGCGCGCGAATTGTCCCACCACGCTGCCGCGTTGTCCGACGCACCGTAAAGGATGTCGAAGCGGATGTCGGGATGCTCCAACCCGATGCGGATCAGCTGCACGATGTCTTCCGGCGAGATCCAGATCGACAGCCGCCGCACATCGAGCGGCCGCGGCCCGACATTGCCGATCCGGATGCAGGTCACGACCATGCCGTGCTTGTCGGAATAGAGCGCCCCCAGCGCCTCACCGAATGCCTTGCTGACGCCGTAGCGGCTGTCGGATCGCACCGTGACGTCGGTGCCGATCTTGCGCTTGCGCGGATAGAAACCGACGGCGTGGTTGGACGAGGCGAAGATCACCCGTTTGACACCGGCCTGGCGCGCCGCCTCGAAGAGATTGTAGCAGCCGATGATGTTGGCCTGCAGAATGGCGTCCCACGGTCCCTCGACCGAGAAGCCGCCGAGATGGATGACGCTGTCGGCGCCTTTGAGCGCCGCCGCCACTTCGTCCGGCTTGGTGAGGTCGGCGGCGACGAAAGTCTCGCTGGCCAGCAGGTTCTTGGGCTTCACCTTGTCGCTCAGCACCAGGCCGGGGTAGAGCGGCGCCAGCAGCGGGCGGATCATGGTGCCGATGCCGCCTGCTGCGCCGGTGAACACGACGCGGCGCGAGCCGTCCCTAGCGTCGGCCATTCTTGCTTCCTCCCATCAGTTTTCGATAGCGCTCAAGCGAGCGCGTGAGATGGTCGCGCATGGCCCGCCGTGCCTCGGCCGGATCGTGGCCGGAAATGCCGGTCACGATGCGCGCGTGCTCATGCTGGATGCGTTCGAGATAGGCGCGCCGTTCGGCCGGCGTGTCAAGCGAGAGCCGTACGCTCTGGCGCGGGATCACGTGGCTGCCGAGAAAGGCCAGGAAGCGCGGGAACTGCCGGTTGCCGGTGGCCTCGGCAATGGTGCGATGGAAGGCGAAATCTTCGGCGACCGCGCCCTCGCCGGCACGCAGCGCACGGTCGATGGCGCGCCAGGCGGCGCGGATGGCGGCGATCTGCCGCCGGCTGGCGCGTTCGGCGGCAAAGGCTGCGGCCTCGACCTCGACGGCAAGACGCAGCTCCATCACATCGAGAATGTCGCCCAGGGCAGCCGCACGAGCGGCACCAATGCGGAACGGGCCCGCCGCCGGATCGGCGACATAGGCACCCGAGCCGCGTCGCGTGACGAGAAGGCCGTCGGCCCGCAGCGCTGACACCGCTTCGCGCACGACCGTTCGGCTGACGCCCATTGCCAGGGTCAGGGCCTGCTCGGTCGGCAGGCGCGCGCCCCGTCCCAGCCTGCCGCTCCTGATGTCGGCGGCAAGGCGCGCCATCACCTGTTCGGCAAGATTGCCGGAGGCGGACGGCGGCGCGGGGATGGCGGGCTTGTCGGGCATGGGAACGGGGTGCTAAAGGAAGGTTGTCAGACAACTTTAAGGCAATCGTGGAGGAAAGGAAACCATGCGTCCGACCGCCATCCTGATCGCGCTGTTCGCGGCCTTAGCCGGCACGGCCGCCGAGGCCAAGGAGTTCCGCTCCTCCGACGTCCATCCGCTCGACTATCCGACGGTCCAGGCCGTCGTCTACATGGGCAAGCTGATCGGCGAGCGCACCGGCGGCAAGAACAGCGTCAAAGTGTTCGGCCAGAGCACGCTCGGTTCGGAGAAGGACACGATCGAGCAGACCAAGATCGGCGCGCTCGACATGGTCCGGGTCAACGTGGCGCCGTTCAACAACATCGTGCCCGCCACCATCGTTCCCTCGCTGCCCTTCCTGTTCAAGTCGACGACGCACATGCGGCGCGTGCTCGACGGGCCGATCGGCGACGAGATCCTGGCCGCCATGGAAGCCCAGGGCTTCATTGGCCTGTGCTTCTACGATTCGGGCTCGCGCTCGTTCTATTCGGGCAAGAAGGCGATCAGGAACGTCGCCGACACCAAGGGCATGAAGATCCGCGTCCAGCAATCCGACATGTGGGTGGCGATGATGCAGGCGATCGGCGCCAACGCCACGCCGCTACCCTATGCCGAGGTCTATAC
>WNFC01004111.1_pt1 | contig 18447 bp, 13 predicted proteins | sample 5400541 | NCBI WGS metagenome assembly WNFC01 (sample SAMN13153342, study PRJNA577476) | soil metagenome | isolation source: 120 cm saprolite under Douglas fir tree site 2 hole 2 replicate 1 | place: USA:California | collected 2015-04-18 | reverse complement strand
CGCTTCTGGAAGTAATGATCGACCTCGCCCTTCAGCGTCACCCAGCCCTGACTGACCGTCACCTCAACTTTGCCCGCCGGAATAGCTGCATCCCACCTCAGGGCGCCCAGCACAGCAGCGGCGAGATCGGCATCGGTGCGTTCGGCAAAGCCGGGCAGGCGCACCTCGATATCGTTAGCGACCGCCTTGACGCCAAGAACGCGGTGCGCAGCCTCCTCCGCTACGATCTTTTTCAGGTACGAATCGACCCAACCCGTCAGGGTAACGATCCCATCTTTGACCACAACCCCGATTTCGTTGGGCCAGACACGTATATCCCACTTCAACTCTTCCAGCACATTTCTCTGTGTATTTTCATCAATATCGAAATCAAATGCCATGAATGCCATGTGCGTGGCTCCTAATTCTCTTACTTCCAACGCCGCCTTACGTCATCGGCAAAGCTTGTATACTCACGTACTGGCACGATTTCTTCCCACTCCAGATACTGTGCCATTGGCAAGCCAGCCATCACTATCTGATCCAGTTCATCGTGAGACTCTACATTGAAGATACCTACGACGCGCCGCTGTCCAGCAACCTTATATGCCGCGACCACCTTCCCTGCAGCCATCGCTCCCTGTGTAGCATCAGCCTCTTTCTCCCAGATATTCCAGAGATCATCTGGTGAGAGATCCTTGTATTCGACACGCACTTTAAAGAAGAGCAACATGATGGATTTCTCCTCTCACGTGAAAGAACGCTTCTCCCCATCAGAGAGAAGCCACCGAGTCGACATAAAGCAGTTCAACCATGAGAGGGTGAGCACTTCTCCACCCATAATCATAGTACAGAGGGCATCTCATAACTCAAAGGCCCCTACCCAACTGACGCACCACGTCCTCTCTGGTAGTAGTGTAAAAAGGAAGCGCCATGAAAGCGTCATGAGCATCGTCATGGGGAGCTCTCACGCGACAATACAATGATTCACCATGAGGGCACTTCCTAACGCTGATCCCTCCCACAGATGAGCTAAGACGCATTTAGGAGAACGGATCAGATCAGGACGGTGGGCTTGCCAAGCGGCCAAGGCCACAACGATGGTGGCCAGCCCATACCAGCAGCAACCGATCCGCGCACGTTGCCCCGTCAGGATATATTGATTGGTACTCCTGATACGATCATCAAACGCATTCAAGGGCTGCAAAAAAAGGTGCCTCTTACCGAGTTGTGTTTCTGGTCGCACCCACCAGGAATTCCACATGATACCATCATGGCCCACTTGGAACGTATAGCCAAACAAATCATGCCTGCCATTAAAAATGTGGCAGCAGCGCCTGCTGATGATTGAAGCCAATCAGGGAGTTCTATGTGCAACCTTCCTCAACCGTATATAAGGACATAGCCGAGCAGCACCGCGACAAAATCGATGAGGTCGTAGTGAGCCATCCGCGGGCATGGGCAAACCGTACCTGCTCCTGAATCGTTTTCAGGATGCCTGTCTGGATAATGGTCGTGGTATTCCTCGGAGGCCTTCCACCGTCATGGGGCCGAGATCTCCCTCCTTATGGCTTCTTACTGCAATCGTCTTCGCTTGCTCTTCCTTCCCGCCTACTACCAGTACGTAGGGGACCTTTTGCATCTCCGCATTACGGATCTTGGCCTGCATGCGGTCTTCGCCCTCGTCAACGACAATGCGCATACCAGCCGCCCTCAGGTTTTGAGCTACCTCGTGAGCATATGGTTTATTACGATCAGCGATGGGAACAATGACCGCCTGCTCAGGGGCGAGCCAGAGTGGAAAGGCTCCTCCGTAGTGCTCAATCAGCATGCCGAAAAATCGTTCGGCGCTCCCAAAGAGCGCACGATGCACCATATAGGGTCGATGCGGCTGGCCATCCTCTCCGATATATGCCAGCCCGAAGCGCTCTGGGAGATTGAAATCAAACTGGATGGTGCTTAACTGCCACTCCCGTCCCAACAGGTCCATGACCTTCAGATCGATTTTTGGCCCGTAGAATGCACCGCCGCCTTCATCGATATCATAGGACAGACCTACATGCTCCGCTATCCGTTTGAGCGCGGTGGTCGCCATCTCCCAATCCTCGAGGGAACCGACGGCCTTCTCCGGTCGGGTAGAGATATACCCTTTGAAGTTCTCCAGGCCGAAGGTGCGCAGGATGTAGAGGGAAAATTGCAGGGCGTGCCGGACCTCATCCTCAACCTGGTCTGGTCTACAGAAGGTGTGAGCGTCGTCCTGGGTGAACCCGCGCACGCGCGTCAATCCATGCAATACGCCGCTGCGCTCGTAGCGGTAGACCGTGCCGTATTCAGCGTAGCGTTTGGGCAACTCCTTATAGGATCTGGGCCGACTCTTGAAAATCTCGATATGGAACGGGCAATTCATCGGCTTGGCGTAGTATTCTTCTCCCTCGATATCCATCGGCGCGTACATGTTCTCGCGGAAGAAATCGAGGTGCCCTGAGGTTCGCCACAGTCCAGCGCGCCCGATATGCGGGGTGTAGACCCATTCATAGCCGTTGTACAGGTGCGCTTCCTGGCTGAAGCGCTCGGCGAGAAAGCGCACCGTCGCCCCGCGGGGATGCCATAAAATCAAGCCTGGCCCCACCGCCTCTGAGGTGCTGTATAGGTCGAGCGATTTCACGCAGTGCCATAGATGCGCTGCAACATCGGCCGGTGCTCATCGCCGCGCCAGTAGGCACCCGCGACGCGCATCAACTTGAACGGTCCGATTTGACCGGTGTTCTCTACGTGCGGCCCACGACAGAGATCAAGAAAGGTATTCTGCCGATAGATCCCCACTTCCTCATCTGGTAGATTCTCTATCAGCTCGACCTTATAGATTTGCCCCCTGTCACGGAAGTACTGCAGCGCTTTTTCACGAGGCCAGCGCTCTTGCAGAAACGGGTACTTCTCCGCAATGATGCGAGTCATGCGCCGTTCGATCTCGGGTAAATCACCGGGAGTGAGTGCTCGCGGCAGATCAAAATCATAATAAAAACCGTCTTCGATGGCCGGGCCAATGGCTAATTTTGCGTCTGGAAAGGTCTCCAGGACCGCCTCGGCCATCACATGTGCCGCGGAATGTCGCATACGTTGAATCGGCGTGTAACTCACCGACTCCTCAAGCTCCGCTTCGACAGACATCGTTTGCTCCTCCTTTAAAAGCATCTTTCACCGCTCAAAGTATACGTCGTGCCTGTTGTCCTGTCAAGTATTTATATTATCTCATCGGTAAATAGTTGATGAGATAATATAAATACTTGACAGGACATCTCCCCCAACCTATACTTGGTACTGTGAAGACAAGAAGACCCGGCTGTCACAACCGGGCAGTCTGCTGGTAGAGGGTCTCTCGTAGCAGGTTCGGCACCACCTTACCGGTGTGCCCAGTTGTCCTAGTCGGTCTAGGACAGGAGCAATGCCTCTGAGCGAGCAGACCTCACAATAGCTAAAGCATGGAAAGGAGATATGCGACATGGCCATTAGCATCCGTACGGATGAAGAAATCCAGACAGATGTCCTGGAAGAATTGCAATGGGATACGCGCGTGCGGCCCAATGAAATCGGGGTCGCGGTCAAGGATGGCATCGTCACCCTGACCGGCTGGGTCGATTCGTATTTGAAAAAAATCGCTGCCGAGGAGGCCGCTCGCCGCGTTCCAGGCGTCAAAGCAGTTGTCAATGACATCGAGGTGCGCCTGCCCAGCTCTGCCGAACGCACCGATGCCGACCTTGCCGCTGCCGTGCTCAACGCCCTGAGGTGGGATGCAGCTATTCCGGCGGGCAAAGTTGACGTGACGGTCAGTCAGGGCTGGGTAACGCTCAAGGGCGAGGTCGACCACGGCTTCCAGAAGCGAGCCGCCCTACGTGCGATCTGTCGCCTGTCAGGGGTCAAAGGCATCACCAATCTCATGATGGTCAAGCCTCGTGTGTTGCCCTCGGATCTGAAGCAGCAGATCGAGCGAGCGCTCATCCGCAATGCGGAAACCGATGCCAGGAATATCACGGTTGAGATGGAGGGTAGCAGAGTCATCCTGCGCGGGACGGTGCGATCCTATGCGGAGAAACAGGCGGCGGAGGAGAGCGCCTGCTGGTCGGCGCCAGGTGTCACTGAGGTTGATAACCGGATTGTGATCTCGCCGCTGATGTAATCCTTTCTTGTCATAGGTGGAGGAGATTTTATGGCTATATCGATTAGAGATAATCTCTCGCCAATAGTTCAGGAGCCGACCGGACCAGTGGTGCGCAATGAAGTCGGTCATTCCAGCTTCACACTCACCATTGATGGCAAGACCGTCCAGGCCTATGAAGGTCAGACTCTCCTGAGCGCTGCTATTGATAATGGTATTACTGATATTCCAAATCTGTGCGATGACGAGAAACTGGAGCCAGCCGCCACCTGTCGCATGTGCGTTGTGCATATTGAAGGCGAGCCACGTCCCTTGCCTGCGTGTAGCACAGCAGCACTTCCAGGCATGGTGGTAACAACAAATTCAGACCAATTGTTCCACATTCGTCGCACCAACCTCGAAATGATACTCTCTGACCACAATGCCTATTGCCAGCCGCCTTGCCAGATAGATTGTCCCACACACATCGATATCCCCGGCTATCTTGAACTGATTGCCAAAGGGTCGATGAAGGAAGCAACGCGCCTGGTGAAAGAGGTGTTGCCTTTCCCATACATCTTGGGCCTGACGTGTCCTGCTCCTTGCCAGAAGTCCTGCCGTCGTGCTCTGGTTGAAGAAGAGATCGCCATCAGCCGTATGCATGGGCATGCCGCCGAGGCGTGCCTGCTTGATCCCCCTATACCCTTCGTTCAGGACCCGCCAACAGGCAAGAAGATAGCCCTTGTCGGGGCTGGCCCTGCCAGTCTCACCTGCGCGTACTATCTTGCGCTCAAGGGCCACTACTGCAAAATTTACGAGATGCAGCCACAGCCCGGTGGCATGCTACGTTACGGCATCCCTGAGTACCGTTTGCAGAAGGATATGATGGACCTGGAAATCAACCATGTCTGGCAGCTTGGCGTAGACCTGCAATGCAACGTCAAACTCGGCGTCGACTTCACCATCGATGACCTGTTCGCTGAAGGCTTCGATGCTGTCTACCTTGGCATTGGAGCCTGGACAAGTAACCCATTAAGTGTCCCCGGTGAGGATGCAGAAGGTGTAGTAAACGCCATCGCATTCCTGGCGGAAAAGGTGGAAGGTAAACCCGTACCTGTCCGGGAAGGGAGTGAGGTTGTGGTGCTCGGGGGTGGGTTTACCACGTTTGACTGCACGCGAACCTCTCTACGCCTGGGGGCAAAGGTTCGTACTGGCTACCGTCGTTCAGTTAAAGAAATGACGGCGACCTCAGAAGAGATTGAGGACAGCAAGGCTGAGGGCACAGAATTGATGTTCTATGTTCAGCAGACGCGCGTCATCGTTGAGGACGGAAAGGTAGCAGGCATCGAATTTATTCGCAACAAGCTCGGCGAACCGGATGCCAGTGGCCGTCGCCGTCCGGTTCCTATTCCCGGCTCGGAATTTACCATCAAATGTGACACTATCATCCCAGCCTTCGGTCAGAATCCGGATACATCCGTTCTTGATGAGAAGTCTGGTGCGAAATGGACCAAACGGGGAACCATCCAAACGAATCCATATAGCTTTATGACAGATCGCTGGGGGGTCTTCGCCGGCGGCGATGCGCAGATGGGCGCAAAGACGATCATCGAGTGTGTTGGCCAGGGTAAGCTCGGGGCGCGTTCGATTCATGCCTTCCTCAACGGCGAGGATATGAAGGAAGTCGCCCGTCGCCTCGAACTGGAGGAGCGCAAGCCTGACCTCTTTGACATCGTGCCTTATAAACCTGTCGAGCCGCAAGTCAAGATGCCCATGTTGCCTTACGAGCAGCGTAAACGCAACTTTAAGCTGATCGAGTTGGGCTACCTTGACGAGCAAGCAGAGCGTGAATCGGCTCGTTGCTTACAGTGCGCCTGCCCTGCTGCCGGGCAGTGCGACTTGCAGAAGTATAGCATCGAACATGGCCTGTCGAATAACCGCTTCCATGATGGCGAACCCAGCGACTACCACGACTATGAAGTCGACCTATCGCATAGTTTCATCCTACGTGACCCCAACAAGTGCATCAACTGCACGCAGTGTGTACGTGTCTGCCATGACGTGATAGGGCCAGACTGCTATGGTATGTTCGGCAAAGGCTTTGATACTATCGTTTCTACACCCTTCAACGTCAGCCTGCACGATACCGACTGCGTCTCCTGTGGCGCATGTGTCCAGGTATGCCCAACCGGTTCGCTGATGATGGCAGAGCGCCACCTCACACGTTATGCATTCGCACTCGATCGCTGTATCTTCTGTGGAGACTGCGTTGAGGTTTGCCCCCATGGTGCCCTTGGTGAGACCCCCAACTTCGAGTTGTCTTTCTTCAATCGCTTCGGTTCTGACGTAACCTTAGAGAAAGGCGATCTGGCGGTTGCGCCAAACTACCTGGTGCGCCAGCGTCTCCCACGCGGGAAGAAGGACCTGCCGGTGTTGAGTCCGCTGGTGCGTCCGTTACCTGCGCGTGGCATCCGCGAATAAGAGAGTAGATGTATGCCAATACAGGGTCCCGACATGTGCGCTGCATCAACGGTAGAAACTGAGTGCGAAAGCACGGATTACCGGAATACCCGTTGCACATTTGACACATCCTTACAGAGAGGCGCATCTGCTCGGCTTTATGAATGCCTACATAGAATACAATTTCATGCGCGCAGAGAGGAGCAATCTATGTTTGAAGCAGTCTTCAGGATCACCGCCCTGGTCAATAGCGACGGGCAAGGGCAGCGCGTCTTTCGCGTCTCGGAGCGAGAAGCACCCGCTAACGACGCGGAGTTCTTGTCCCGCCTGGCGACGCTGTGCCAGCAGGAGGTGTACACCATGCTGCGGGCCGGTGATGACTTAACGGTCGCGGTGCGGCTCGACCTTCCGCCCAGGGAGGTGGAACGAACCGTCCACCTGCGCGAGGACCGGCTCTTTGAGGGAGAGGGGATGCCACAGCCGACAGCGGACCCGCTTCCCTTCATGCAAGCGTTCTATGAGCCATTGATCCAGCGGGTGGAACCAGGTGTTGTCTTCACGATCACGATCCGAGTACAGCGCCCCTAACAATTCGTTGCGTGGCGCTGTACTCGGATCGTCTCATCAAAGGTCGTGCGCGTCCGCTTGTCTCCCATCAGCTGGTGATAAGGGGCTACATAGTTCGTCAGCGGATCGTTCCAGGTGGTCTTCCACTCCATCTCTCTTCCCTCCTCAGGATGTCTCAGGTCTCTTTTTTCTATTACGTTTCAGCTCGTCCTGGGATATGAGTGGATGTCAGCGTTAAGTTACCTGACAAAATATGTCAGATGAAATATATAACTTTTGGAATAAATACGAACTACTTGTTGTTATATAGAGTAGAGAGGAGAGTGACCAGAGGAGTTGCTCCTCCTTCCCTCACATTCATTGTTGTTTCACAAACGAGATACTGGCACGTACTACATTGATGTGTTTTGATTCCTTCCGTAGTGCTGATGCCAATGGCCCCAGGCACCTGGTAATGTAGAGAAACAGCCATTATCTATTTTTTCCGTTCCTAACTGTAAAGAGGGATGCGATCTGACGTATCTCTCTTGGTTTCCTCTGTAAATAGTGAGAGGAGAACATTGAACATGGCAGTAAGCACAAAGGCCGTTGCTCTCCATGAGCGCGTCTCTTTTGCACGTATTCCCGACATACGGCCCATGCCGGGCTTGATCCAAATTCAACTTGATTCTTTTGAATGGTTTAAGAATGAAGGTCTGCGCGAACTTTTTGAAGAAATCTCACCTATTGAAGACTTTACTGGCAAAAATCTGAGTCTGGAATTTATCGTGCCCCCTGATCCCTTTGGCAAACCGAAGTATAGCGAGGATGAGTGCCGTGATCGCGATGCCACCTATGCTGCACCTCTGCACGTCAATGCGCGGCTGACCAACAAGGAAACGGGTGAGATCATCGAGAAGGAAATCTTCATGGGTGATTTTCCCCTGATGACTAAGGAGGGCACCTTTATAATCAACGGTGCCGAGCGTGTTGTAGTGAGCCAGCTTGTGCGTTCACCGGGTGTCTACTTCACTGCTGATGAGGATGCCACCACAGGCCGCGAGCTCTTCGCCGCCAAACTTATTCCTAACCGGGGCGCCTGGTTGGAATTTGAGACCAGTAACAAGAACCTGCTCACGGTCAAAATTGACCGCAAGCGTAAACTGCCCGTCACAACACTGCTGCGTGCTCTCGCCAGCCTGGCGAAAGATCAGACGTATGGGCAAATGATGTCGTTGGATAAATCTGGGACATTTGATTTGGCTACGGACCAGGGCATCCTGGATGCATTCCATGATGTGGATGATGATCCGGATGCGCGCTACATCCAGACGACGTTGGACCGTGACCCGGTCAAGCGAGAAGGAGAGGCGCTGCTAGAGCTCTATAAGAAGATGCGCCCAGGTGATCCGGCCACTATTGACAACGCCCGCTCGCTCGTCAAGAGCCTGTTCTTCAACGCTCGACGCTACGATCTGGGGAGTGTGGGTCGTTACAAATTGAATAGGAAGCTGGACCTGTCGATTCCGCAGAGTCACCGCACCTTGACGCTGGATGACCTGGTGTGCATTATTCGCCGCCTGATTCAGTTGAACAACGGTCATGGACGCAAAGACGATATTGATCATCTGGGCAATCGGCGCGTGCGCTGTGTAGGCGAGCTGATCCACACACAGTTCCGTGTAGGTCTGCTGCGTATGGAGCGAGTCGTGAAGGAGCGTATGAGCATCCAGGAGCCTGGACAGGCAAACCCCAATGCACTCATCAATATTCGCCCAGTCGTAGCGGCAATGAAGGTGTTTTTCGGTGGTAGCCAGCTCTCCCAGTTTATGGATCAGACGAATGCCCTGGCGGAGATTGGCCATAAACGTCGTCTCTCGGCACTTGGCCCTGGCGGTCTATCGCGTGAACGAGCGGGTTTCGATGTGCGTGACGTGCATCGCTCGCACTATGGTCGTATCTGCCCAATTGAGACGCCGGAAGGTCCAAACATCGGTTTGGTCGGTAACCTGGCAACGTATGGACAGGTCAATCCTTATGGATTCATCGAGACGCCATACCGTAAGGTGTACAAAAGGCTGCGTGCAAATGACACGAACCTGATAGGCCGTGAGTTCCGCGGCATCTATGGGCGAGAACGAGAGGATGTGAAGGATGCCGACGGTCAGGTGCTGATTCCTGCACGTACACGCGTGCGTGTCGATGAGGTCCTATTCGCACGTTTATCCCAGGCGTTGGGCGATTCAGAGGTGAGAATAAAGCCGTTTGTCACCAATGAAGTGGAGTACCGCACCGCCGACGACGAGGAAAACTTCTACATCGCTCAGGCCAACGCGAAGTTAGCGGAGAATAGCGAATTTGCAGAGGAGCGTGTCCTGGCCCGCTATCAGGGTGACTTTGTCATGGAAAGCGCGGATAGCATGGACTATATGGACGTGTCGCCGCGCCAGACTGTGAGTGTGGCTACGGCGCTCATCCCTTTCCTGGAGCATGATGATGTGAACCGTGCATTGATGGGGGCGAACATGCAACGCCAGGCAGTGCCACTTCTGCGCCCGCAATCACCAATCTGCGGTACAGGCATTGAGCGCCAGGTGGCCATCGACTCTGGCCAGGTGCTTGTGAGTCAGGTCGACGGCGAGGTTGTCAGTTCCTCCGCCCGTCAGATTGAAATCATAGACGGGCAGGGTGAAGTCCATACATACTGCCTGCGCAAGTTCGTACGCTCAAACGCTGGTACCTGTATCAATCAGCGACCGATTGTGCGTAAGGGTGACCGGGTAAGCGCTGGGCAGGTCATTGCTGACTGCTCATCGACCGAGAACGGTGAACTCGCGCTTGGTCAAAATATTCTGGTGGCCTTCATGAGCTGGGAGGGTGGCAACTACGAAGATGCTATCCTCATCAGTGAGCGTATTGCGCGCGAGGACCTGTTCACATCTATTCATATTGAGAAGTACGAGATTGATGCTCATGACACGAAGCTCGGACCCGAAGAGATCACGCGAGATATTCCCAACGTCGGCGAGGAAGGATTGCGCAACCTCGATGAGCACGGCATCATCTATGTGGGTGCCGAGGTAGGGCCGCAAGATATTCTTGTGGGCAAAATTACCCCCAAGGGCGAGACGGAACTGACGGCTGAGGAAAAGTTGTTACGTGCCATCTTCGGTGAGAAGGCCCGCGAGGTAAAAGATACCTCATTGCGCGTGCCGCACGGTGAGCGCGGCAAGGTAGTCGAGGTCAAGGTGTTCTCACGCGAGGCTGGCAATGAGTTGCCGCCAGGGGTCAACCAACTGGTACGTGTCAGTATTGCCCAGAAACGCAAGATTGGTGCCGGCGACAAGATGGCCGGACGACACGGCAACAAAGGAGTCATCTCCCGTGTGCTGCCGATTGAGGATATGCCATTCCTCCCAGACGGCACGCCGGTCGACATCATTCTAAACCCACTTGGTGTGCCACACCGTATGAACATCGGGCAGATCATGGAAACACACCTGGGCTGGGCCGCCGATGCATTAGGGATTAAGATTGCTACTCCAGTCTTCGATGGCGCCACGGAAGAGGATATCGAAGGATACCTGGGCCGCGCTGGTCTGCCTGAGACAGGCAAGATTCAGCTGTTCGACGGTCGCACAGGCGAGCCTTTTGATCAGCCAATCACGGTTGGCTACACCTATATGTTGAAGCTGGCACACCTGGTCGAAGACAAAGTTCATGCCCGTTCAACCGGCCCGTACAATCTGATTACCCAGCAGCCCCTGGGTGGTAAGGCCCAATTCGGTGGGCAGCGCTTCGGCGAGATGGAGGTCTGGGCACTTGAGGCCTACGGCGCATCGAATATCCTGCAGGAGATCCTGACGGTGAAGTCCGACGATGTGGTGGGTCGTGTGAAAACGTATGAGGCCATTGTCAAGGGCGAGAACATCATGGAGCCAGGCGTGCCTGAGTCTTTCAAGGTGTTAGTGAAAGAGTTGCAGAGCCTGGGCATTAACGTTGAGGTACCTAACGAGGATGAACAGAAGATTCAGTTCGTCGAGGATAGCTCAAATGATGTCATGCCAGAGCTGGGTATCAATTTTTCCGGTTTCGAAGGAGATCAATAATGCTCGAAGTAAACGATTTTAACGCTATTCGTATTAGTCTTGCCAGCCCAGAGCAGGTTCGTGGCTGGAGCTACGGTGAGGTCACGAAGCCGGAGACGATCAACTACCGCACACTCAAACCGGAGAAGGATGGGCTGTTTTGTGAGCGCATCTTCGGCCCAATAAAGGACTGGGAATGCTACTGCGGTAAATATAAAGGTGTTCGCTTTAAGGGTATTGTTTGTGACAAGTGTGGTGTCGAGGTAGCGCGTTCAAAGGTGCGTCGTGAACGCATGGGGCATATCGAACTGGCTTCGCCAGTGAGCCACATCTGGTACTTCAAGGGGACCCCCAGTCGTATCGGTCTCCTGCTGGACCTTTCCCCGCGCAACCTGGAGCGCATCCTCTACTTTGCCCTCTACGTTGTGACCAATATCGATGAGGACGCTCGCCAACGCGAATTGATGCGACTCGACGAAGAGTCGGCCAAGCTCGAACAGAGCCTGGATGGCCGGGTCAGCGAACTCCGACGTTTGGAGCAACTGCGGCGTGACCTGGAGGGGTTGAAGAAAATGGATCTGCTGCAGGAGAGCCGCTTCCGCGAACTGAAGGACGCCTTTGGTAGCGTTTTCCGTGCAGGGATGGGCGCAGAGGCGGTGCGCGAGTTGATTGCTAGCCTGGACATGGATAAATTGGCCGCCGACCTGCGCCATGAGATTAGCTCAACTGCGAGCCAACGGCGCAAGAAAGCCACAAAACGCTTGAAGGTGGTGGAGGCTTTCCGGAAGTCAGGAACTTCGCCAGAATGGATGATTCTGACGGTGTTGCCAGTGTTGCCACCCGACCTGCGGCCGATGGTACAACTGGATGGCGGTCGTTTTGCCACCTCAGATTTGAATGACCTCTATCGGCGTGTGATTAACCGTAATAACCGGCTCAAGCGGCTGTTGGAGCTAGGTGCGCCGGAGATAATCATTCGTAATGAGAAGCGCATGCTGCAGGAAGCATGCGATGCGTTGATTGACAACGGACGTCGTGGCCGGGCCGTCGCCGGTTCAGGCGACCACAAACTCAAGAGTCTGTCGGATATGCTCAAGGGCAAGCAGGGTCGCTTCCGCCAGAACCTGCTCGGTAAGCGTGTGGACTACTCTGGCCGCTCCGTAATTGTGGTGGGGCCAGACCTGAAGCTACACCAGTGTGGCCTGCCCAAGCGTATGGCTTTGGAACTGTTCAAGCCGTTCGTGATGCGCAAGCTTGTGGAGCAGAACTTCGCGCACAATATCAAGAGCGCGAAACGCTTTGTAGAGCGGGTTAAGCCGGAGGTGTGGGATGTGCTCGAAGAGGTCATCAAGGATCACCCGGTCCTGTTGAACCGTGCTCCTACCTTACACCGCCTGGGTATTCAAGCTTTTGAAGCGGTGTTGGTTGAAGGAAGCGCCATTCAACTCCATCCCCTGGTCTGCTCGGCCTTCAATGCTGACTTCGACGGCGACCAGATGGCGGTGCATGTGCCGCTCTCTGAGAAAGCTCAGGATGAGGCACGCCAGTTCATGATGTCGACACGCAATCTGCTTGATCCGGCCAGGGGTGAACCATCCATTGGTGCTAGCGGCGAGATGGTGCTCGGCTGCTTCTACCTGACGCAGGACCGGCCAGCGAAGAAAGGACAAGGACGGGTCTTCACTGATACCACCGAGGCGTTGTTGGCTTATGAGCATGGCGTGATTGATTTGCAGGCGCTCATCAAGGTTCGCCTTGGAGGTCGTAGGGGCGGGAGTGGAGCAGGGGAAGGGCTGGGGAGTTTGCCTCCACCCGTAGTGAATGTTTATGATGCTCCACCACCGATTCCGCCGACGTTCCAGGCCGACGGTAAGCTGGTCGAGACAACCGTCGGACGTATCATCTTCAACGAGGCTCTGCCAGAGCGGTTGCGCTTCAAGAACTATCCAATGAAGAAGGAGAACCTCAGGCAGGTTATCACAGATTGCTTCAAGGAGTATGGTCGCACCAAGACGGTTGAATTGGCCGATGAAATTAAGCGTCTCGGTTTTGCCTATGCTACCAAAGCTGGTGTCACCATCGCCATTAGCGATGCAAAGGTGCCATCTGGCAAGCAAGAAGAACTGGCAAAAGCAGACGCCAAGATCACCGAACTGGACGAGCAATATCGCGAAGGGTTGATTACGGAAAACGAGAAGTATCAGCAGACTGTTGATGCCTGGAACGAAGCGACCGACAACGTGACCAAGATGGTTGAGGCATCGCTCGATCCGTATGGATCGATCTACACTATCGCAAAATCGGGCGCGACGAAAGCGAAGTTCCAGCAGATTCGTCAATTGTCGGGTATGCGTGGTTTGATGGCAAGTCCGTCAGGAAAGATCATCGATATCCCGATTCGCGGCAACTTCCGCGAAGGTCTCTCGGTGCTGGAGTACTTCATCAGTAGCCACGGCGCTCGTAAAGGATTGGCTGATACAGCCCTGCGTACGGCTGAATCTGGCTACCTGACGCGCCGACTGATCGACGTTTCCCAGGATGTGATTGTGACGGAGGAGGATTGCGGTACCACGGAGGGTATCCTGATCACCGAAGAAGATAGCAAAGAGATGATGCTGCCGGATATGCGCGTTCGCCTGGTCGGTCGCGTGCTGGCAGAGACTATTCCTGGCTTTGAGCATATTGAGGTCGGCGACGAACTGACCGATGACCTGGTTGACCAGATCGTCAATGCGGGGGTCAAGGCGGTGCGCGTACGCTCTGTGCTTGGCTGCCTGGCCCACCGTGGTGTCTGTCGCAAGTGCTACGGACGCGACCTGGCTGCCAATGCGGTGGTGCGACTGGGCACAGCCGTGGGTATCATCGCGGCGCAATCAATCGGTGAGCCTGGCACGCAGTTGACGATGCGTACTTTCCATACGGGTGGTATTGCAGGAGCGCAAGGAGACATCACGCAAGGCTTGCCGCGTGTAGAGGAACTCTTCGAGGCGCGTGTGCCAAAAGACAAAGCCGAGATTAGTGAGATCGATGGTGTGGTAGAGATCGTGAAAGATGAGAACACAGGTGCCCGCACAGTACGCGTTGTCTCCACCAACATCTTCTTTGACGAGTACCCACTGCCTGAAGGCAGTCAGGTGCTGGTCGAAAATCAGGAACGGGTAAGCAAAGATCAGGTTATCGCGCTCATGCCTGCGGAAGATGGAGGAGACCCTATAGCTGTACGGGCGCGCACCGAAGGTGAAGTGCTCATCAACGCCGATGGTCTGTTGAACATTCGCTTCGAGGAGCGCGAGGAGCGTTCATACTCTATCCCTGCCGCACGGAACATCGCGGTAAGCAATGGCCAGAAGATCCAGGCGGGGACACCGATCACGTCGGGCCAGCGCGATCCACAGGATGTCTTACGCATTCAGGGACGCGAAGGTGTGCAGATGTACCTGGTCAAAGAGGTGCAACGCGTCTACCGTAACACAGGTGTGTACATCAATGATAAGCACATCGAAGTTATTATCCGGCAGATGCTCCGTCGCGTGAAGGTGGACGAACCTGGTGATACCGAGATGTTGCCCAATGACCTGGTTGATCGTTTTGTCTATGCGGATACCAATGCGCGAGTCCTGGCAGAAGGTGGTGAGCCCGCGACCGCACAAACGGTGCTATTAGGTGTCACCAAGGCGTCGCTCAATACGGATAGCTTCCTGGCGGCAGCGTCCTTCCAGGAGACCACGCGAGTCCTGACAGAGGCAGCGATAGAGGCTCAGACGGATCACCTGGTGGGTCTCAAAGAGAATGTCATCATTGGCAAGCTGATCCCGGCAGGGTCGGGCTTTGTTCAACGAAGGCGAGAACTGCAAGCTCGTCAACTCTGAAGCCTCTCCATAGACTGATCTACGGCATTTTTACCCCCAAACAAGCCGTCCTGACAGTGCTTGTTTGGGGGACGACGACGGTGATCGACGCTCCGTATGAACCGGAGAGGCGTCATGAAATGGACCGCAGTTCTTTCCTCAACGCGTCCTCAAAGAAGATTTGGTTCAGGGCGTATACTGCTCTCAGAGGTAAATACTGCTTGTTCGCTGTTAGTTCATGCGCATGGTGGAAGGAAATATACGTGGTGTAGAGATTGAGAATCAGGACCAAAAGATTCGGTACGTTGTAGTAGATGAGGAAGGCAGAAATGCCATACCCAGTGCATGTGCGATCTACAGCGTGGCCTCATAATGCAAAGCGCACGCTTGTGCTTGCATCTCTGGCATATAACCGAGAATGGGTACTCTCCATCACGACACATCAAGGAGACAGCTATGCGTTTACAAGGAAAAACCGCTTTGATTACCGGTGGAACTGCGGGGATTGGGCAAGCCATTGCCGAAGCCTTGTGTTAAGAGGAGATGAACAAAAATGACTTCGACAAACTATGATGCGATTGTTATCGGTAGCAGTCGGGGCGGCAGACTCCTCCCAATCGCATTCGCCAAGGCAGGCCGGAAAGTGGCGCTCATTGAGCGCGGCCACCTAGGCGGTACCTGTATCAACGTAGGCTGTACCCCCACAAAAACGATGGTCGCCAGCGCGCGCGTCGCCTATCTGGCAAGGCGTGGCGCTGACTACGGTGTACACACTGGCCCCATTTCGGTCGATATGCAGGCCATACGCAAACGCAAACAAGGCATCGTCGAGGGCGCTCGCAGCGACCTCGAGAGCCGTATCGAAGCGACGCAAGGGCTGGATCTGCTCATAGGCGAGGCCCATTTTATCGCCCCAAAAACGCTTGAGGTCTATCTCAAGGGTGGCGAGACGCGAGAGATCACCGCGCCAATGATTTTTATCGATACCGGCGACCGACCAGAGCAACTAGCGATCAAAGGCGTCGAGAGCGTATCCGTGCTCAATTCAACCACGATCATGGAGCTGGACACGGTCCCCGAACACCTGTTCATCATCGGTGGTGGCTACATCGGGCTGGAGTTCGGACAGATGTTTCGTCGCTTTGGCAGCCAGGTCACGCTCATTCAGCGCCGTCCGCGCTTGCTTACGCGCGAGGATGAAGACGTGAGTGACGGAATAACGAAGATTTTGCGCGAGGATGGGATCACGGTCCTGACCGGAACCACGCCGCAACAGGTTGAGCAGCGGAGCTCCGGGCGCATGCAGTTGACCGTGCGCACGCCTCAGGGTGAACAGCAGCTTACCGGCTCGCATCTGCTGGCGGCAGCCGGTCGCGTACCCAACACCGAAGATCTCACACCCGAAGCTGCTGGCATACACCTGGACAAGCAGGGGTACATCCAGGTCAATGGGCAACTGGAAACGAACGTTCCTGGCATCTACGCGCTGGGTGATGTGAAAGGTGGGCCAGCTTTCACCCACATCGCTTCCGATGATTTCCGCATTTTGCGCACCAACCTGCTTGAGCATGGCAACGCCAGCACTCAGGATCGCCTTGTCTCCTATACCATCTTCATCGATCCCCAACTTGGGCGTGTTGGCATGAGCGAAAACGAAGCCAGAAAACAGGGGCGCAACATCCGTGTGGCGAAATTGCCCATGAATTCCGTGCCCCGTGCCCTGGAAACCGGCGAGACGCGCGGCTTCATGAAGGCCATCGTCGATGCCGATACCCAGCAAATCCTGGGCTGCGCCATCCTGGGCGTCGAAGGTGGCGAGATTATGACCATCATCCAGGTGGCCATGATGGGCAAGCTGCCCTACACCGCCTTAAAAGAGGGCACATTCACGCATCCAACCCTGGCTGAAGGGCTCAATACGCTGTTTATGACGCTCGATGCTTAAATTGATACCCATGACGCAGCATATGACGCTTTCATGACACTTCCTCCGTATCGTAGGACTAGCAAGATAGTAGGACCAGCAAGGAGATCTTTTGAAGAGGTTAGGAGATGGTATGAAGGCGTTGTTCAGTCTCGCCGAGCGCCTCGCGGGACCGTTCTTGCGCATGAGTTTAGGCCTGGTCCTGCTCTGGATTGGGTGCATACATCTTATCACTCCCCAACCTGTAGTGAAATTGCTCTCTCTATCACTGCCTTTCCTGGCAGAGAGCGCTTTCGTCTATGTGCTCGGCGCCCTTGAAGTCATGGCTGGCATCCTGCTCATCGCTGGGCTTTGGGTGCGCTATGCCGCTCTGCTCTCCCTGGTGCTGTTTGCCGGGACGTTGACCATTTTCGTGATTGCTCCAGGGGTGACAGGCTTGCCCTTGCTCACCCTGATGGGACAGTTCTTGCTGAAGGACCTGGTTCTGGCTTCCGCTGCCATCGCGGTGATGGCAAGGGATGCGGCCACCCACGAGGCGAAACGGGCTCAGCGTCCCCAGCTTTCTAGCCGTTCAGGAGATCCTATCAAATCCCAATGATCACTGCATGCTTCTTATACGCAATCGCCTTGAGAAGTCGGCTTACGGTTATGCAAAGACAGAGTGTTTAAGAGGAGCGATACATTGGTGTCGCTCTTCAATAGAAAAGAGAAGGCGGCTTACACATGAACGAAGAAAAAATGCAACGAAAAGAAAAGATTGCGCTCCTCCTCCATCAAACAGCAGAGGATCATCATGGAGCGTTTAAGGAAACCGACGGCGTTGATCCAGACTGGTCGATCTGGTATGCGGGTCATCTGCTCGAACAGGGTTTCAACACATTGCTCGATGCCAATATGCTGAAGAGCGACTTGATCTACCTGCTGGTCCTGGTGGATAAACAGCAGATGAGCGAGGCCCCGGGGGCGCACTGGGAAAATTATTATGCCGATTTCTTTGTCAACCGCTATCTGAAGTAGACGTTTCAGCCAGGCGGAAAGCATGTATGAGTAGCTTTGAACAGAAGCAGCAAGTGCTGACGACAGATCACGCCGTCCCGTATGACTATCTGGTACTGGCGACGGGGACCTCCAGCAACTACTTTGGTCATGATGCGTGGCAACGATGGGCTCCGAGTCTGAAGTCCTTACAGGATGCGCTGACCGTGCGGCACGCGATTCTCGGGGCCTTTGAGGCCGCCGAAAATGAGCCCGATCCAGAGAAGCGCCAGGCGCTGTTAACGTTTGTGCTGGTTGGCGGCGGCCCGACCAGCACAGAGTTTCAATCCCTTTGTGGAGGGTCGGAAGTAATTCCTAACAAGCGAGCGGTGTATCGTCACAGGGCCTCTTGACAAGAGAAAAGCTTGCAGGCACAGTAGAACTTCCTAACGTCATCTACCTACCCTGCAAGGAGCTTTCCATGACGATCATATC
>WNFC01011187.1_pt1 | contig 18451 bp, 15 predicted proteins | sample 5400541 | NCBI WGS metagenome assembly WNFC01 (sample SAMN13153342, study PRJNA577476) | soil metagenome | isolation source: 120 cm saprolite under Douglas fir tree site 2 hole 2 replicate 1 | place: USA:California | collected 2015-04-18 | reverse complement strand
CACGGGTTGGCTTGCCATCAGCTCCGATGAGATAGTCGCCGACCTGGACTTCTCCCATCGTTGTCCAGCCGGTCGGCGTCGGCAGCGGGGTGTCCAACGCTAGCGCCTTCCCAAGGGCCGGTCTTGCGGCGATCACGATCATCTGGCCCGGGTGCAGCCCGTTGGTGAGCGCGTCGAGGTCGGTGAACCCGGTCGGCACGCCGGTCAGCGCGCCGCTCCGGCTGCCGATCGCCTCGATCTCGTCCAGCGCTCCCGGCATGATCTCGGAGAGGGCGAGGTAGTCCTCGCTGACCCGCCGGTCGGCGACCCCGTAAACCTCGGCCTCGGCGCGGTCGAGCAGTTCGTCGGCGTCCCCGTCGCCGGAGTAGCCGAGCTGCACGATCCTGGTGCCCACCTCGACCAGGCGGCGCAGGATCGCGCGCTCCCTGACGATCCTGGCGTAGTACCCGGCGTTGGCGGCAGTGGGCACGGAGGCGATCAGGGTGTGCAGGTAGGGGGCGCCGCCCATCCGGCCGATGTCCCCTCGCTTGGTCAGCTCCGCGGCGACGGTGACGGCGTCGGCAGGCTCCCCGCGGCTGTACAGGTCGAGTATCACCTCGTGCACGAGCTGATGGGCGGGCCGGTAAAGATCGTGCGGCCGGATCACCTCGAGAACGTCGGAAATCGCGTCCTTCGACAACAGCATCCCGCCGAGCACGCACTGCTCGGCGGCAATGTCGTGCGGGGGTGTCCGCTCGAATTCTCCGTCCCTGGGCGCGATCTCCGTGACGCTCACTGGATGCCACCTCCCCCTTGCCGGTGAGCACTCCCGCAACGGCCCGCGCGGGTGATCACGTCCGTTCTACCGGACGGCTCGGACAGTCTTGCGGCAGCAGCCGCCGGCGTCTAGCCGTGCTGTGCACAGGCCTGTGGACAGCCTGTGCAGACACGCCGCCTGCGCTGTGCGCAGCATGGGGATACGACTGTGGAAATGGCCGGGTGAATCGGCTCGGCTGGGCTTCTGCCTGCGCCTACGTCATCCACCGCTTGTGTGCGAGAAAAAGTTGCGCGCGTCGTGACGCTCCACATCTGCCGGAAGTTATCCACACGGGAAATTTGACGTAGAACGTCACGGGTAAGCCCTTCCCAGGCCGCTGCCTGATGGACCGACGCAGCCAGCCGACGAGCACGGGACGCCTTCGCGCTGCGCCGGCACGCCGAGCGACTGAGCATCGGCAGGGAGCACCGGACGCTGCGCCGCCCAGAGCGTTCCGCCTGATGGATGTCGATTTGGTAGCCGCCGGCGCCTACCCAGCGCGCACATCCATCAGGCGGAACGCTATTCCAGTATCGTTAGAATAGGATATTAGGGCACGAATAGTGACAAACGTACCAAGGTTAGGTCGCACCGGCCAGAACGAAGCCGGCGACCGGCACGCTAGATGGCGGACTCGGTAACCGCGCCGGCCGGGCCCGGCGGATCGGCCCAATTGGCAGGCGCCGGGCGCCAGCGCCGCCTAATGTTCGAGCATGTGTTCGACACCAGGCGAGCGGCTGGCCCGGATCGGCCGGGCTATCGACGAGCTGGCAACCGATTCGCTGGCACCGCGCGGCGCCGAGTCTGACGCGAGCATGCACGCCCGGCTGGCCGGGATCTGGGACATGGTCGCGGAACTCGATCCCGAGCTCGCCAGGCGGGTGCCCGACTACCATCCTGGCTACGACCCCGGCTCAAGCAAGGACGCGGGCACCGCCGACCCCGCCGAAGGCACCAGCTCCGCCGAAGGCACTGGCGGCACTGAAGGCACCAGCGCCGACGGCGCCGCCGAGTGAGAGCGCAGCGGCTCCGCAGCATGCCGCAGTAAGGCTTCCGCGGCGGCCGGCGGAAACAGCAATCCCGCCATCGGTCACCTTCGAACTTACGTTCCGCATGTCGAGCGAGCCTTCAGGCCGATTTTCAGTGCCAGCCTTCGGCCTGGCTGGCGATGCGCAGGGAGAGTTCTTCGAGTTCGCTGAGCAGGGTGCGGAGGGCCTGGGCGTTGGCGAACCAGGGCTGGTAGCGGGCGGCCTGCTCGTCGGTGAGGTTGATGGTGACGGTCTTGCCGTCGATCTTGCGGGTCCACTGGTGGTAGGGGCCGTGCAGCCGGGCGGGGTCGCGGGCGCAGCGGCAGGCGCGCTTGCCGCAGCGCATGGTGCGCTCGGTCAGGTTTCCGGGCATGGCGAAGCCGGCCTGGGCCAGGCGCCGGGCGATGGCCGCCAGTGCCTTGCGGTCCGCTGCGCTGGGCCCGGCCATGCCGCCACCTCCGTGTCTTCTGCTCATCTTGGCGTGTCGTCGTGCCTGCCGGGTCTCCACAGTAGCAGACTGAAGACATGGCGGTGACGGCGGCGACGCCGGCCCCCGGGCGGCTCGCAGCCGACCGGGCGGGCATGGCGGCCAGCTCAGAGCTGATGGCCGGGCTGCCGGTGGTGAACGCCGTGCTGGCGCGGCTGGGCTTCGATGCGATCCTCACCGCCTGGCTGCCCGGGCCTGACCCGCGCTGCGCCATGGCCACTGCGACGGTGATCGGGGTGCTGGTGCGCAACCTGGCGCTGGGCAGGGAGCCCCTGTACGGGCTGGCGGCGTGGGCGGCCAGGTTCGATGAGACCCTGCTCGGGCTGGCCCACGGCCAGGCGGCGATGCTCAACGATGACCGGGCCGGGCGCGCGCTGGATGAGCTGTATGCCGCCGACCGGGCGACGATGACTACCGCGCTGGCCCTGGCCGCGATCAGCGCCTACGGCATCTCGCCGGCCGAGCTGCACAACGACTCCACCTCGCTGAGGCTCTACGGCGCCTACCGGGATCGCCGCGCCCCGCCAGACGGCGGCGCCGGGCCGGAACGCCGGCCGCCGCGGCCGGCCCGCGGGCATTCCAAGGACCACCGGCCAGACCTCAAGCAGCTGGTGTGGATATTGACCACGACGGCTGACGGGGCGGTGCCGTTCACCTACAAGATGGCTGACGGGAACACCGAAGATTCAAAGACCCACATCGCCACCTGGGAAACCTGCCGGGCCATCGCCGGGCGGGCGGGCTTCCTCTACATCGCCGACAGCAAGCTGGCCACCCGCGGCAACATGACCCACATCGCCGGGCACGGCGGCCGGTTCCTCAGCGTGCTGCCCCGCTCCCGCAACGAAGACAAGGCCGGCCGCGCCTGGCTGGCCAGCGGATGCCCCATCGGCTGGGCCGAGATCGCCCGGCGCCCCGGCCGGCGCAAGCTAGACCCGCCCGATATCTGGCAGGCCGCCCCCGCCCCCGCCCGCTCCCAGGAGGGCTACCGGATCGTGTGGATCCGTTCCTCGGCCAAGCGCGCCCTCGACGCCAGGGCCCGCACCCAGAACATCCAGGCGGCCACCACCGCACTCGGCGAGCTCGCCGCCCGGCTGCCCGCCGGCCGCTGCCAGCTCAAGACCCGCGCCGCCGTCGAAAACGCCGCTGCGGCAGCGGCCGGCCACGCCGCCCGCTGGGTCCGCTTCGAGGTCACCGGGCAGACCATCACCAGATACCGCCAGCTCGGCCCCGGCCGGCCCGGGCCCGGCACCCGCTACCAGCAGGAAAACCGCACCCGCTTCACCCTGGCCTGCACCGTCGATAACGCCAAGGTCACCCACGACGCTGCCTCCGACGGCTGCTTCCCGCTGATCACCAACGACAACGACCTCAGCCCGGCCGGGCTGCTGGCCGCCTACAAGCGCCAGCCCCGCCTCGAACGCCGCCACGCCACCTTCAAAGGAGTCCTCCGCGCCACCCCGGCCGAGCTGAAAAATGACACCCGCATCGACGCCCTCGGCTTCTGCCTCTACACCGCGCTGCTAGTCCATGCGCTCATCGAACGACAGCTGCGCCAGGCCATGGCCCAGGCCGGGATCCGCGAGCTACCCCTCTACCACGAAGACCGGCCCTGCACCACGCCCAGCGCCGCCCGGATCCTTCAGATCCTCAGCCCCCTGGCCCGCACCGTGATCCTCCGCCACGACCAGGTCCTCACAGTGATCGAACCGGCCCTCAGCCCGCTTCAGGGCAAACTCCTGGCCCTGCTCGGCATACCAGCAAGCGCCTACCGCGCCGAACCGCCACCATCGCGAAATCCGGCCTGAAGGCTCGCTCGACGTGCGGAACGTAAGTTCGAAGACGACCGGCCGCCGGATTCACCGCCCGCGATGGACCGGCCCGGACGCCCCGCATGGGCGTCGCCGCGCTGCGGGAACTCTGATCCAGCCCAGCGCCGGCCGGCGGGCCCGGCAGCCTCAGCTTGCCGTGACCTCGACGTCAAGCGTGGCGCTGATCTCGGGATGCAGCCTGATCGCCACCTGGTGCGCGCCCACGGTCTTGATCGGGTTCTTGATCTCGATCCGGCGCTTGTCGAGCTCGGGCCCGCCGGCGGCCAGCACGGCGGCGGCGATATCGGCCGTCGAGATCGAGCCGAACAGCCTGCCGCCCCCTCCTGCCCTCTTCTCCAGCCGGACAGTCAGCGACCCGAGCCTGCTAGCCGCGTCCCTGGCGTCGTCAAGGCCGCTGATCTCGCGGACCGACCGAGCCCGTTTGATCAGCTCGATCTGCTTCTCGGCGCCGCGCGTCCAGCGCATCGCCAGGCCGCGCGGGACGAGGTAGTTGCGGCCATAGCCGCCGGCGACCTCGACCACGTCGCCGGGGGCGCCGAGGCCGGTGACCTCCTGGGTGAGGATGAGCTTCATCTGCGTACCGCTCATCGGTCCGCGGCCTCCCTCGGCATCAGCGTGCCGTGCTCGTGTACGGCAGCAGCGCCATCTCGCGCGCGTTCTTGATCGCGGTTGCGACGTCGCGCTGGTGCTGCGTGCAGTTGCCGGAAACCCGTCGTGCCCGGATCTTGCCGCGGTCAGAGATGAACTTGCGCAGCAGCCCGGTGTCCTTGTAGTCCACGTGGGCGATCTTCTCCTGGCAGAACAGGCAGACTTTCTTCTTCGGCTTGCGAATCGGTGGCTTGGCCATCGTGGTGCTCCTTAGCAGAGCCCCGCCCGGGCGGGGATGGTCGTCTCATCGGGGCGGATAGGGCTTGCTGGCTGGCCGCGGGCTAGCGGGCTCGGGCCAGCGGGCTGCAGGCTAGCGGGCCGTGGGCCCGCGGATCTGAGCTGGGCCGGACGGAGCCGGACCGCCGACGCAGCCGGACCAGCGGCAGGGCCGTCGGCCGGTGACAGGTCAGAACGGCGGCTCGTCGGTAAACCCGCCGTCGCCCGCTGACCCGCCGCGGGCATCGGATGCCCACGGGTCGTCGGCAGGGCGGCTGCCGCCGCCCCCACCATACCCGCCCTGCCCGCCAGGGCCGGCCTGGCCGCCGCCGCCACCGAAACCGCCGGTGGACCGCTGCGACTTGGTGACCTTGGCGGAGGCGCTGCGCAGCGAGGGGCCGACCTCGTCGACCTCGACCTCGTAGACGGTGCGCTTCTCGCCTTCCTTGGTCTCGTACGAGCGCTGCCGGAGGCGGCCCTGCACGATGACCCGCATGCCGCGCTGCAGGCTCTCAGCGACGTTCTCGGCGGCCTGCCGCCAGACATTGCAGGACAGGAACAGCGAGTCGCCGTCCTTCCACTCGTTGGTGGTCCGGTCCATGAACCTCGGGGTCGAGGCGACCCGGAAAGTGGCCACGGCCTGGCCGGTCGGGGTATAGCGGAGCTCGGGATCGCCGACGAGGTTGCCGACAATTGTTATCGTGGTGTCGCCTGCTGCCATCGGGGTGCTCCCGGTCTTTCAGATAGGTGGGGTTCTGGCCGCGCGGCCGTCCATTAGCTCAGTGCGCGTCGGGACGCAGGATCTTGGTCCGCAGGATCGCCTCGTTCAGGTTCAGCTGACGGTCCAGTTCCTTGACTGTATCCGGCTCAGCGGTGAGGTCGATGACGGTGTAGATGCCCTCGGACTTCTTGTCGATCTCGTAGGAGAGCCGGCGGCGGCCCCAGACATCAATCTTGTCCACGATGCCGCCAGCCGTGGTCACGACCTTGAGGAACTGTTCAAGGGACGGCTGGACGGTGCGCTCCTCAAGCGAGGGATCGAGGATGATCATCATCTCGTAGTGGCGCATGCGCTTTACTTGCCTCCTCTGGACTGACGCGGTCACGGTCTCTCCGTGACAGGAGGAGCCACGCGCCGCCGGACGGCGGCCATGCGCGGCCGGGTCAGCTTACCAGGGACCCAGGGACAAGCTGCCAGGGACAAACCCGGCAACCATTTTATTACGCAGCCCTCGTCCGTGCTGCCGCCCGAACGTGCGCCCCGCCCGTGGCCGGTGGCAGGATTCCGTTCCGCTAGTGGCGGGAAGACACCCGGTTGACAGATAAACAGCAGAACGCCCTCCGAGGGGGTGGCAGCCGTGCCTGAGACGATCAAGTCCAGCGCGCGCCAGTCGGGCCTCGCCCCGTCCGGTCTAACATCGAGCGCCGAAGGCAAGCGGCATCCGGTGCAGCTCGGACTGACCGCGTTTGCCTTCCTGGCTGGCATCGTCGCGTTCGCCACCGGCCTGATCGTGCGGCAGCACCTTGCCGCCACGGTGCTCGGCCCGGCCGGCCTGGTGGTCGGCATGTACACGCAGCTGATCTCCGTGGCGAGAACGCAGCGGATCGTCCTGATGGCCGGCGTGGTGGCGGCCTTCGTCGGGACCTGCCTCGGAATCGCGCACGGCGGCTTCGGCTGACGGCGCTCCGCACAACCCGCTGGGTCAGTCGGCCCGGGCCGCACTAGGCTCGCTGCATGGTGCGCATCGGAGCTCATCTCCATGACGGTGACCCGCTGGCGGAGGCGCTCGCCGCGGACGCCGACGCCGTCCAGTTCTTCCTTGGCGACCCGCAGGGCTGGAAGGCCCCGACGTTTCCTGGCGACCCGGCCGAGATCCGCTCGGCCTTCGCGGCGGCCGGAGTGGACGCCTACATCCACTCGCCCTACGGGATCAATGTCGCCTCGCCCAACAACAGGATCCGGATCCCCAGCAGGAAGCTGCTTGCCCAGCAGCTGGCTGCAGCGGCGGCCGTCGGCGCGAAGGGGCTGATCGTGCACGGCGGACATGTCACCGCGGGGGTGGATCCGCGCGAAGGCTACGACAGCTGGCGCAAGGCGATCGAGCGGATCGAGCGGCCGCTGCCGATGCTGATCGAGAACACGGCGGGCGGGGACGGCGCGATGGCGCGCAGCCTGGAAGCCATCGCCCGGCTCTGGGATGCCGTCACCGCCGGCCGCGGTGACGGCGACGGCGAGGTGGGATTCTGCCTGGATACCTGCCACGCGAACTCGGCCGGCGAGGACCTGGCCGACATCGTGGACCGGGTCAAGGCGATCACCGGCCGGATCGACCTCGTGCACTGCAACAACTCGCGGGACGAGTTCGGCTCAGGCCGCGACCGGCACGCGGGCCTGACATCCGGCACCATCGACCCGTCACTCATTCTCGCCGTGGTGCGGGCCGCCGGGGCGCCGGTGATCTGCGAAACCCCCGATCCTGCGGCGGACATCCGCTGGCTCCGCGGCCAGATGGCCGGCTAGCCGCCCGGCGGGGCTGTCGTCTGGCACCTTCCCGGCGGGCCGGTGCTGCAGCTGGGCGAAGGGCTGGGACTCGGGCTGGTCTGGGTAGGCGTCGGGGTCGGCGTTGGGGTCGGGGCCGGGGCCGGGGCCGGGCACCCCTTCTTCTTGCCGTGGAACTTGCAGGGCGGGGTGGGCCTTGGCGGGCCGGGGTGACGGTGACGGTGGTGCGCTACGGGCCGGACCTGGACCCACTTGCTGCCGGCGAACGGCGGTACGGGGAACTGCCTGATCGGCAGCTGGGCGAATTCCTTGAGGGCGAACGTATGCCAGATCAGCGCTGGCCAGGTACCGCCGAATCCGCCCGCGCTCTGCCCGCCGAGGCCGTTGAGCGTCTGGCTCTGCTTGTTCGTGAAGATTCCCACGGCCAGCGCGTACTGCGGGATGGCCCCGATGAAGAACGCGGACTGGGCGTTGTTCGTGGTGCCGGTCTTGCCGATGATCGGCCGGCCATCGGGCATCGGGGCATTCGGGTAGCCGGTTCCGCCTGGCTTGGTGTCGAAGGAGAGCGCGTAATCCACGTCGGCGGCCTGGCCCGGCGTGAGGGCCGAGTTCCTGATGATCTTCAGCGGGATCACCGCGCCGCTCTGCGTCGTGATCTTGCTGACTACGTGCGGGGTGACGGACTGCCCGCCGTCCGCGAGCGCGGCGAACGTGTTGGCTTGCTCCTCGACCGTGAGCGATGCCTGGCCGAGCGCGATCCCGGACTGTCCCTTCATCCTCTGCAGCCCTGAGCCGCTCGGGTAATTCGCGGTGTTGACTCCGAACTGCTGGGCCATGTTGATGACATTCTGGGTGCCGACCCGGTGGATGAGGTCACCGTAGGCGGTGTTCAGCGACATCGCGCTGGCCTGGACAACGCTGACCGGCCCGTTGGCCTCGGGGCTGGAGAAGTTGAACCAGCCGTCCGCGGGCGTAGTCGGGCACGGGGAGGTGGAGCTGGCAACCCGGACAGAAAATACTGTCGGGAAGTTGTCATCCGGCGCGCAGATCGCTGCGTATCCGTCGAGGACGCTGGTCTTGACGTTCATTCCCTGTGCGACGGCGGTGGCCAGCACGTAGGGCTTGAACGAGGACCCGACCTGGTTCCTGCTCTGCAGCGCCATGTTGAGCTGCCGCTTGGCGTAGTTGGGCCCGCCGTACATGGCCACGATCGCGCCGGTGCCCGGCTTCTCGAGCACCGCGCCGATGTTGGCGAACCTGGGCAGCGCCATGCCGCCCTGGCGCATCGCGCGCTCGTTCTGCCTGACCGACTGGTAGAGGGCCCTCATCATGGGCTGGCTGAAGGTGGTGACGATCTTCAGCCCGCTGCCGAAGATCTGCTGCTGTGAGTAGTGGTACCTGTTCTTGAGTTCGAGCTCGACAGCCTGCATGATGTAGCCGCGGTAGCCGGTCCAGCCGTTGTTCCGGTGGCCCTTGACGATCTTCGGGAACTTCTGCGCGGTTGCCTGCTGCTGGGTGATGGCGCCGTCCCTGACCATGTTGGTGAGGACGTAGTGCCAGCGCGCCACCAGCGGTGCATATCCCTGGGTGTGCGGCGTCGGGTCGAAGACGCCCGGCTCGTTGATCATTGCCGCGATCATCGCGGATTGCGCGAGATCGAGCTTGCTGGCCGGCTTGCCGAAGTAGGTCTGGGCGGCGGCGCCGGCGCCGTAGGCGTTACTGCCGAGGTAGATCGTGTTGAGGTACTGGGTCAGGATCCAGTCCTTGGACTTCTCGTGCGAGAGCTTGATCGCCACGAAGATCTCTTTTATCTTGCGGCTGAGCGTCTGGCTGGTCCCGATGGCGGAGTAGTAGTTCCTGACGAACTGCTGGGTGATGGTGGACCCGCCCTGGAACTGCCCGCCAGTAAGGTCCTGGTAGGCGGCGCGCAGGATGCCGGTCGGCGAGATGCCGCCCTCGCTGTAGTAATGGCGGTCTTCGGCCGCGATCACCGCCTGCTTGAGAACCGTCGGGATCTGCCCGGACGTGAGCATCTGCCGGTTGGTCCCCGTATTGAAGGTTCCCACCTGGGTCTTGCCGTTGCTGAAGTAGACGACAGACGACTGCTGCAGGGCGGTCGCGGAGACTTCCGTGGGCACCGGGGTCTGCTCATAGGCGGCTACGAAGGCGACCACGACGGCGACGATGAGCAAGGCGCACGCCGCGCCCAGGACCGCTAGCGCCTTGCGCCAGGTCCAGTGCCGCCACCAGCTCCCCTTGACCCGCGGGCGGCTGCCGCCCCCGCGACCGCCTGGCCCGCTGCCGTCGCCGTCACCGGGACCTCCGCTCAGGTCCGCCAGCCGCTGCCGGATGCCGGTCCGGTCGATGGCCCGTTCCCGCAGTCCAGCGGCGCTCCGGCTGGTCGCTGTAGCCGACCGGTATGCCATATCCGGCCGGTGCGCCGCGCCCAGCCGGTGCGCCATATCCGGCGGGCGCGCCGTGACCAGCCCGGGCGCCGTAGCTGCCGGGACCGCCGGGACCGCCGGGACCGCCGGGACCGGCATATCCGGCTGAGCCGTTTGCCGTGCCGCCCTCGTACCGGCCGGGCGCGGCTTCGGTGCCCGGGTTGCGGCGGCCCGGGCGGCGCTGCCTCGCTCGCGGATCCTGTCCGGCCTGCCATTGCTGACCGCCGGCCTGGCCCAGGCGTGCCCCGCCGGTCATGCCCCGGCTCGCCCCGTTCGCCGTCCCGCGACCGCGACCGCGCCCGCTGGCCTGGCCCCGGCGCCCGGCGCCGACGGCCCGCCCGGCAGCGCCGCCCGGGGAATCCGCCCAGGAGTCTGGCCCGCCGGAAACTGCGCGGTCGCCGCCGCGCTGCCGGCCGCCCCTATCCCGTGCCGCGCGGGCGTCCGGTCCCTGCCGGTAGCCGCTGCCGCCGTCCGGCAGCGGCCAGGACGACCCGGCGTAGTCTGGATTACTCACGCGTCCTCGCTGATCGGGGTAAGCAGTCACGGGCGAGCAATGGTCCCGCAAGGCACTCACGGTACCCGGCGGCTGGCATCCTCCAGGCGCGTTTAGGACGACTTTACTTCTGTCCGCACCGCCTGGGTGGCTACCGGATGCGGCCGGCTGGCGCTAGTGGCGGGCTTGAGCACTCACCGGCTCGGGGCTCGCCGACTGCGCCTGGCCGGCTGCTCGCCCGTGCCGAGAATGTACGACGACGCGAGATGATTCCAGGAGCAACTCTGACAGACCTCGACCACATAGACCCGGAACTCAGCGTATTCGGCAGCCATTTCGGCCAATTCAGGCCCTTGCTTCACGCGCCCCTCATAACGCCCGAGCTCGTCTCCATAGACGTAGGTGACATGGGTGAGCTTGGCCTTCCTGCAGATGGGGCAGCCGGTATCGGTGGGCTCCCCGTGGAACTTCGCCGCCCGCAGCAGGTACGGATGGGCATCGCAGACGTCGGTCACCGTCGTACGCCCCGCGAACACCGACGCAAGCGTTGCGCGGCGCGCGAGCCCGTAATCGACGACCGATCGCCTCATGCCCGACAGGTTACGACGGAATAACGCTGAGGCCGAGCCCGGGATCATCCTTGCTGGCCATCGGCCATGCCCGCGCGGGCCGGCCAGGCCTCTTCCGGCAGCCCCAGCCCCCTCCCCAGCCTCCTTCCCCCCCGGCCGCCGGCCCCGGGCCCATCCCCAGGAGTCCCGATTCCTTGATCGCGGAAACTTTGGCGGGCCCCCCCCCCGAATTTCCGTGATCAAGGATGATGCTGGACGGAAACGTGCGATGAACGCGGAGTTGCGCTCTGACAGCCGAGGACATAGCTTTGCGATGTATCGGTCCGATACATCGGAGCGAGACACTGCGTCACCTGGATCAGGAGAACAGCGCAGATGCCATCCATGGGCGGCAAGGAAGTGCGGCGAGCTTGAGCGGTCAGCGGTCGGGCGTGCTTGAACTCGCCGTGCTCGGGCTCCTGCACGAGACGCCGATGCACGGCTACGAGCTGCGTAAGCGGCTCAATGCCGTACTTGGCGCGTTCCGTGCTTTCGGGTACGGATCGCTGTACCCCTGCCTGAAGGGGCTCCTGGCCCAGGGCCTGATCGCCGAGGAGCCGCTTCCCGGTGCTCCGAAGCCGCTGGCCGGACGCCGGTCGAAGATCGTGTACCGGCTGACCGCCGACGGCAAGGAGCGCCTGCAGGATCTCCTTTCCCAGGCTGGCCCGGCGGCTTGGGAAGACGATGGATTCGGTGTGCATTTTGCTTTCTTCGGCCAGACCCGGGCAGACATCAGGCTGCGGATTCTCGAGGGCCGCCGTTCCAGGCTTGAGGAACGGCTGGAGAGCTTCCGCGCGGGCCTGTCGAGGACGCGGGAGCGCGTGGACAGCTACACCCTCGAGTTGCAGCGGCACGGCCTGGAGTCGGTCGAACGGGAAGTTCGCTGGCTCAACGAGCTGATCGCCTCGGAGCGGCAGTCGGACGCTGAGCCCGGAAACCCCCACGGGGGTCATACAGAAGGCGGCGCAGCGGGCGCGGCTGGCTAGGGCCGGCAGGCGTGCGTCGCTGAGCGGCAGGAGATAAGGAGTAATCCTCATGGGTTCGGTACGGGTAGCCATCGTTGGCGTGGGAAACTGCGCGAGTTCCCTGGTCCAGGGCGTGGAGTACTACAAGGACGCTGACCCTGCGGGCCGGGTGCCCGGCCTCATGCACGTCCAGTTCGGCCCGTATCACGTCAGCGACATCGAGTTCGTCGCCGCGTTCGACGTGGATGCCAAGAAGGTCGGCCGTGATATCGCCGAGGCGATCGTCGCGAGCGAGAACAACACCATCAAGATCTGCGACGTGCCGCCCACCGGCATCACGGTCCAGCGGGGACCCACGCTGGACGGCCTCGGCGAGTTTTACCTCCAGGTCATCACCGAGTCCGACGAGCCGCCGGCCGACGTCGTGGCTGCGCTACGGGAATCCCGCGCCGACGTACTCGTCTCGTACCTGCCGGTCGGCTCCGAGCAGGCGGACCGGTACTACGCGCAATGCGCGATCGACGCCGGCGTCGCGTTCGTCAACGCGCTGCCCGTCTTCATTGCATCCGACCCGCAATGGGCCGCCAAGTTCACCGCGGCCGGGGTTCCCATCATCGGCGATGACATCAAGTCACAGGTGGGCGCCACGATCACGCACCGGGTGCTGGCCAAGCTCTTCGAGGACCGCGGAGTGGAGTTGCTGCGCACATACCAGCTCAACTTCGGCGGCAACATGGACTTCATGAACATGCTGGAGCGCAAGCGGCTGCAGTCAAAGAAGGTGTCCAAGACCCAGTCCGTTACCTCGCAGATCCCGCATGAGATGGAGAAGGCCGCCGTGCACATCGGCCCCTCCGACCACGTGCCCTGGCTGGATGACAGGAAGTGGGCCTACGTCAGGCTGGAGGGACGCGCCTTCGGCGACGTGCCGCTGAGCATGGAGTACAAGCTTGAGGTCTGGGACTCGCCGAACTCGGCGGGCGTGATCATTGACGCCGTCCGGGCAGCGAAGATCGCTAAGGACCGCGGCGTCGGCGGCCCTATCCTGTCGGCCGCCTCGTATTTCATGAAGTCACCGCCCGAGCAGTACAGCGACGACGCCGCTCGGGACCTGGTGGACAAGTTCATCCGCGGTGAGGTCGAGCGCTGACGGGGCGCCCGTGCCGTTCGCGGCGAGATGCCCGGGATGCGGCGGCTCCCCGGGCATTGGCGCGACGGGCCGCCTTGCCCTCAGGCGCCCGTCCCCGGGCGCGAGCGGGCCCTGCGCGGTGCGGCCCCGGGCCCGGGCGGATTCGCGGGCCCGCTGCTTCCCCGTAGGCTGACAGCGTGCCCCTCCTGGCAGCCCGCCGCGGCAAGCTGGCGGCATGAACCGTGCGGTCACCATTCCTGACTGACCTGCGCCTGGTGCTGGCCGAGCGGGATTTCCGGCGGCTGTTCGCCACCAGGCTGATCTCGCAGGCCGGCGACGGCGTTTTCACCGCCGGACTGGGCAGCTACGTATTCTTCAACGCCACGACCTACCCCAACCCGGCCTCGGCCGCCGGGGCGTTCGCGGTGCTCTACCTGCCCTACTCGCTGATCGGCCCGTTCGCCGGCGTGTTCATCGACCGCTGGTCGCGCAGGCAGATACTGGTCTGGTCGGCCCTCATCCGCTCTGTCTTCGTGGTACTGACCGCCTCGCTGGTGGCCTCGGGCAACCTGGGAGTCCCCCTGTACGCCGGCGTCCTGCTGGTGCTGGGGGTCAACAGGTTCTTCCTGTCCTCGTTGTCCGCGGCGCTGCCGCACGTGGTAGCGGAGGACAAGCTGGTGATGGCGAACGCCGTGTCGCCGACCGCGGGCGGGATCATGGCAGCGGTCGGCGGGATCAGCGGCCTTGGCGTGCACCTGGCGACCGGCGGCGGCCAGGGCGGCTCCGCGATCACCCTGCTGGCCGGCGGGTGCTGCTACCTCCTGGCCGGCCTGGTGGCCAGGAGGATGCGCCGCGACCTGCTCGGCCCGCGCCGAGTCGCTGGCGAGCGGCAGCCCGGCCAGGTGCTCGCCGAGCTTGCCGCCGTGGCGGCCGGCCTGGCGGCGGGCGCGCGCTACCTCGGGCGGCTGCGCGGGCCGGCTAGGGTACTCGGCGCCACCGGCGCCAACCGGTTCCTGTACGGCATTTTGTTCCTGATGTCGATCCTGCTGTACCGGAACTACTTCTACCGCTCGGCCGGCGCCAATGCGGCGCTCGGCCACTACACGCTGCTCGTCCTCGCCTCGGCGGCAGGGTACGCCTGCGCGGCGCTCGTTACTCCGCCGGTGACCAGGCGGCTGACCAAGCCCGCCTGGATAGCGGTCCTGCTTGCCGCGGGCGCGGTCGTGACCGGCCCGCTGGGCGCGACCTTCGACCAGGCCATGTTCCTGATCATCGGATTCGGCATCAACGTGGTCGGGCAGAGCGTGGCGATCTGCGCGACCACGATCCTGCAGGAAGAGGTGGACGATGCGTACCGCGGCCGGGTGTTCGCGCTCTACGACGTGATGTTCAACGTCACCTTCGTGGCCGGCGCGGCGGTCGGCGCGGCGTTCATGCCGGTGACCGGCAAGTCGTACCAGATGATCGGCCTCGTGACGGCCGGGTATGCGCTCGCCGCAGCTGGCTACTGGCTGCTCGGCCGTCAGCCGGCCGAGCCGCCAGGCACGGCCAGGCCCTCACCCGCCGCCCAGCGCAGCAGTTCCCGAGCGGCCCGCTCCTGGCCAAGCGGGCCATGCTCGGTCCGCAGCTCAAGCAGGTGCGCGTAGGCCCTTCCCACCAGCGGGCCTGGCGGGATGCCCAGGATCCGCATGATCTCGTTGCCGTCAAGATCAGGGCGCAGCCGGGCCAGCTCTTCCTGCCCGGCCAGGATGTCGATGCGGTGCTCAAGGTCGTCGTAGGACCGGGCCAGCCTGCGCGCCTTCGCCTGGTTCCTTGTCGTGCAGTCTGCCCTGGTGAGGGCGTGCAGGCGGGTGAGCAGCGGGCCCGCGTCCGTGACATACCTGCGGACCGCCGAGTCGGTCCACTCGCCTGACCCGTAGCCGTGGAACCGCAGATGCAGCTCGATCAGCCGCGCCACATCCGTTACCACGTCCTTAGGGAACCGCAGCGCGGTCAGCCGTGACCTGGCCAGCTGGGCACCGACCACCTCGTGGTGATGGAAGGCAACCCGCCCGTCCGGCAGCAGTGACCGCGTCCTCGGCTTGCCGATATCGTGCAGCAGGGCGGCCAGCCGCAGCACAAGATCGGGCCGCAGGCTGTACCGTTCCTCCAGCCCGATGGCTCGGGCGAGCACGGTCAGCGAATGCCGGTAGACGTCCTTGTGCCGATAGTGCTCGTCAGCCTCCAGGCGGAGCATGGGCACCTCAGGCAGGACATGCTCGGCGACGCCCGTGTCGACGAGTATCGAGATGCCGCGCGCCGGGCCTCCCGGATCCGCTGCCAGCATGAGCTTGGAAAGCTCGCCGGAGATCCGCTCCGCGGAGACGATCGAGAGCCTGGGAGCGAGCCGCGTCATGGCCACCGCCAGCTGCGGCGCTACCGAGAAACCCAGCTGGGCGGCGAACCTGGCGGCCCGCAGCGCGCGGAGCGGGTCATCGGACAGCGAGTCCTCCGGCCTGCCCGGCGTCCTGAGCAAGCGGGCGGCCAGGTCGCCGAGCCCGCCGAACAAGTCCACAAGCTCGTACGAGGGCAGCCGCGCCGCCATCGCGTTGACGGTGAAGTCGCGGCGCGCCAGGTCCTCTTCCAGCGATGTGCCGTAGCTCACCGCGGGCTTGCGGGACTCGGGCAGGTAGTGCTCGCTCCGGTAGGTCGTTATCTCCACGACCACGCGCCCCTTGCGCAGCCCCACGGTGCCGAATGCCATCCCGGCCGCCCAGGCGCTGTCCGCCCAGCCCGTGGTGAGTTCAAGCACTTGTTCCGGCCTGGCGTCGGTGGTCAGATCGAGGTCACCAGGGCGCCTGCCCAGGAACGCATCCCGCACTGAGCCGCCGACCAGGGCAAGCTGGTGACCGTGCCGGGCGAAAAGACGACCAAGCTCGGCCGCGGCAGGCGAGGCAGCCGCGAGCAGGCGCGCGGCAGCCTTCCGCTGCTCCGGCTGCAGAAACGGGGAATCCGGCACGGGCATTGAGGGTAGGTGCTGCACGTAAGCTTTGGGAAACCCGGGGAGCCCGGAGGAACCCGTGAAGGGCGTTCGAAGGACGTTCTCAGCCCGCGCCGCAGGCCGTTGTCAGCGACCGTGGGCGGCCGGAATCGCCCGTGCCCAGCCCGGCCGCCGGAACCCGGCAAACGGCAATAGCATTTCCGCCATGCCCCGTCCGTGCCCCGCCCGCCTTCGCCGGGTCCTGGCCGCGCCGAACGCCTCGCCCGGTGACCGCACAGCACGCTCAGGCGTGCGATCCGGCGTGCCAGGCAGGCCGGCCGTGATGCGCCCGGAGCCCAGGTGAGGCGACCTGTCAGGACCGCTGCGGCGATCGCCATCGCGGTGGCGATCGCGCCTGCGGCACTGGCGTTCGCCGCGGCGGGGCCTGCCGCGGCGGGCGCGGTCCGCGACCGGCAGCCCGGCGGTGAACTGCCCGTTTCGCTCGCGATCACGTCGGTCAGCCCGGGCTATCTCACGCCAGGCAAGCCGGTGACCGTGATCGGAACCGTGACGAACACATCCAGGACCCCGATCACCGGCATGACCGTACAACTCCGGTCGTCCCGCATGCCCTTTCAGAGCCGGGGCGCGCTCCAGGTCTACGCCGACGGCGCGACAGTCGCGGACTCCCCGGTATCCGGGGCGGTAGCGCCCATTCCCGGCCCGCTCGGCCCGCACCAGACGGCGCGCTGGAAGGTGCACCTGCGAACGGCCCAGCTCGGGCTGAATGTGTTCGGGGTCTACCCGCTGGCAGCCGAGGCCGACAGTGCCGCTGGCACGGCGCTGGTCACAGACCGGACCTTCCTGCCGTTCTGGCCGGGCAAGCAGGCACCTGGCCCGGCGGTACGCCAGCACATCGCCTGGATCTGGCCGCTGACCAGCGAGCCGCAGCAGTCGGCCTGCCACGGGCTGCTGACCAACAGCCTGGCCGACAGCCTCGGCGTCGGCGGCAGGCTGTCCGGGCTGCTCGCCGCCGGCCGCGCCTACACGGCCAGCGCGCACCTGACCTGGGCGATCGACCCCGCCCTGCTGTCCAGCGCGCAGACCATGACCGGGCCCTACCACTTCGGGGCGACCGCGACCTGCACGCACGCACGCAAGAGACCGGCCAGCCAGGCCGCGAAGGACTGGCTAGCCGGCCTGAAGGCCGCCACGGCCGGCCGGCCCGTGCTCGTCACCCCCTATGCGGACGTCGACGTGGCTGCCTTGTCTCGCCACGGCATGGAGGGTGACCTGCGCAGCGCGTTCGCGGCCGGGCGGTCGGCAGCGACCAGGATCCTCAGCCGGGACTTCAGCGCACCGCCAGGCGGTGCGGCGCGCCCGGGCGGCTCGCAGCAGCTCACCGCGCTGGCGTGGCCGGCCGACGGGATCGCCAACTACGGCGTGCTGAACAGCCTCGCCGTCAGGGGAATCCGCACCGTCGTGCTCGACAGCACCACGATGCCGCCGACTGCCAGCCAGAACTTCACCCCCAGCGCCGTGACGACGACCCCAACCGGCGTCGGGCCGCGAATGCACGTGCTGCTGGCCGACGACACGATCACCCAGATCCTCGGCACCGCCAACCATGGCCCGGCGCCGCAAGGCGAGTCCTTCGCCGTCGCCCAGCGATTCCTGGCCGAGACCGCCATGATCGCGGCCGAGCGGCCGTCACTCACGCGCTCCATTGTCATCGCCCCGCCACGGCGCTGGGATCCGCCGCCCGGCCTGGCCAGCAAGCTGCTGGCCGACACCGTCAGCGCCCCCTGGCTCCGGCCGGTCAGCCTGCCCGCGCTCGCGGGCGCCGACCCGGGCTTGGGCCAGGTGCAACGCCGGCTGCTGCGCGGAACAAGCAAGGGCGAGCTCGGGGTGACGCTGCTCCGCAGGATCAAGCGGCTGGACCGGAGCGCGGCGCTGCTGCAGAGCATCCGGGTGACGAGGGACCAGGCGCTGAGCACCGCGCTGCTGGCGGCGGAGTCATCGCAGTGGCGAGGCGACGGAGCGCGGGCGCGTAACCTGGCCGGCCGGATCTCGGCCTATCTTTCCAGCCAGCAGCGCTCCATCGGGATCATCGGGCCGGACCGGGTCACGCTCGGCGGCCTGTCGGGAACGCTGCCCGTGTCCATCTCCAACGGCCTGTCCTATCCGGTCCGCGTCAGGCTGGCCGTGACACTGCCAGGTGACGGGCGCATTACGGTCAGCGCCCCGCTGGCGGCGGTGACGGTGCGGGCGGGCACGGACGTGACGCTCAAGCTCCATGTCCGCGCGGCCACGGTGGGGTCGACCACGATCCGGCTGAGCCTGCTC
>WNFC01005630.1_pt1 | contig 18453 bp, 18 predicted proteins | sample 5400541 | NCBI WGS metagenome assembly WNFC01 (sample SAMN13153342, study PRJNA577476) | soil metagenome | isolation source: 120 cm saprolite under Douglas fir tree site 2 hole 2 replicate 1 | place: USA:California | collected 2015-04-18 | reverse complement strand
GAAACGAGCCACGATGTGGCTGCTGATGGCCCTCTGCCTGGGCGGTTGCGCCTCGCCGCTCCGGGCGGCGGACTCCCCAGGCCAGGTCCTGTCCGCGGCGCTCCAGGCGACGTCGGCCCTCAAGACTGCCCACGCCGACTACGCGCGGGCTCTTACCTATCACCTGCCGGTCGATTATCCATGGCCGCCCGCGACCTTGGGCATGCCGCCACACACGTACAAAGTGGATGCCTCAGGGACCGGCGAGGTGGCGTTTCCCGACCGCTATCACTACATGATCACGGTGCGCCTGGGTCCGAGCTTCCACACGGAGATGGAACTCATCTCAGTACATGGAATCACCTATGAACAGGACGGCGTCCACGTCGATCTCGGCAGCGGAAACACGACGCCGACTTGGAGCAAACCGAAAAATCCGCAGAACCTGCTTCCCGTCGACCCATTCAAGACCCTGCAGAGCCTGAGGGGCACAGTTTCACCCCGGGACCTTGGTGACACGGCCATCGCCGGCGTCCGGGTCCACCATTACGCCATGGAAATGGATCAGGCCAAGCTGATTGCGGAGGAGACCTCAGCCCTGGCGGATCCGAGTCTGCGATCGGCGCTTCAGGACGCAATCCAGAAGGGAACCTTTCACGTCGAGGTGTGGATCGGTGTGGACGACCATCTGATACGCCGGATCAGCACCGCTGAGGCGCGAAAAGAAACCATGGCCCTGCAGGGCGCGGTGACCAACAGTGCCCTGCCAGCTGGGGCCTCAGATCAGGGCGTCATCGATATCGGCGACCAGATCGTCCTCAACCTCCACGACTTCAACAGCCCGGTAACCATCGCCACACCACCGAACGTTCGATAGGTCGCCGCAGAGTGACGGTGGGCTCCAGCAGCGATGCCGACTCGGTTCAAACGACCAACGAGTCTGGCTCGCCGGTCGGCGAGTCGCCCCATCAAGAGGATCGCGAGGGGCTCTCGACTTCGTGGATACCGACCCGGCTGTAGAAGCGCCGGAGTGGTGTCGGCGCCCACCAGTTCCATTCGCCGAGCAAGGCCATCAGGGACGGGACCAGGAAGCCACGCACGATCGTGGCGTCGATCAGGACGCCGGCCACAATCCCGACGCCGAGCTCCTTGATAAAGACGATCTGGGACGTGGCAAACGCCCCGATGGCCACGGATAACAAGAGGGCGGCCGCGGTCACAATCCGTCCGGTGCGCTCCAGGCCGGCGGCGACGGCCTCGCGGTTCGAGGCGCCGGCGTCGTGCACCTCCTTGATCCGGGTCAGGAGGAAGACGCCGTAGTCGGTCGACAGCCCAAAGACGATGGCAAACAGGAGGATCGGTTGGGTCTGCTCGAGCGAACCAGGCGTCGTGAAGTCCAGCAATGCATGGCCGAACCCCCACTGGAAAACGATGACGAGTACGCCAAACGCGACGCTCAGCGTGAGGAGGTTCATCAGGATCGCCTTGAACGGCAGGATGACTGAGCCCGTGGCCACGAAGAGCAAGACGAGGGTGCAGATGACGATGATCGCGACCGCCAGCGGCAAACGGCTGCGGAGACTCGCCTGCAGGTCGTAGAAATAGGCGCTGGTGCCTCCCACCAGCACCCGGAACGGAGGATTCGTCGCCCGCACCTGTCTGACGATGGCGAGGTTGTCGGCACTGAAGGTGCCGGCGTCAGAGTGGAGGTTGATCCGCATCGTGTCGGCGCCCACCGGCACCGGTGGTTCGACCGCCTGCACGTGCGCCAGGCTGGCCAGCGTGTCCGCATACCGGCTGACCTCAGCCATCCGGTCTCGGCCTGCCTCAGCCACCACGTAGATGCTGCTGCCAGCGCCAGGCGGGAAATTGGCCGCCAGGTAGTCGGAGACTTGGCGAGCGCCGAAGCTGGCGGGGAGGGCGGTCACATCGACCGAGGAGAACTTGATGCTGAGGAAGGGCAAGCCGAGGGCGATGAGCAGGGCCGCGCTGGCCACCGCGATCGGCAACGGCCGCCGCATCACGAAGTGGGAGAAGCGATACCAGAACCCGGTGCTGGACACGCCCGGCTGGACCTGCTGCCAGCGGCGAGGCGCCAGCGCGTTAACGCGCGGCCCGAGCAGCCCCAAGACGGACGGGAGCACCAGCAACGACACCGTCGATGCCAGGACCGCCACCAGCAGGCCGGCCGCACCCATCGAATAGAGAAACTTCAGCGGGAACACGAGCAAGGATGCCATGGCCGCGGCGATCGTCAGGGCGCTGAAGAAGACCGTTCGGCCCGCGGTGCCGAGAGTCCGGCGGATGGCATCGGCCGGTGTCAGGCCATGCCCGAGCTCCTCCCGGTATCGGGAGACCATGAACAGGCTGTAATCGATACTCAGGCCCAGCCCCATGCCCGTGCTGAGATTGAGCGCATAGATGGACAGTGGCGTGAATCGGGTAATCAACCACAGGCCGAGGAAGGTCCCAAGGATGGTGATCGCGCCGATGAGCAGGGGCATCAGGGCGGCGACCACCCCGCGAAACACCCAGAGCGAGAGGAGGAACAGGATGGGGAAGGCGATCATTTCGGCCCGGGCCAGGTCGCCGGTGATGGTGGAATTGAGCTCGTTGTCCACCGGGCCGGTGCCGCCGAGCGTCACCGCCGGATCCGAGGCGAACGCGCGCTGGAGCCGGCTCGCCGCCGCGTCGCTATCCCCGGTCCAGCTGACGTAGGCCAGCACGAACGTGCTCCGGCCGTCCCGCGAAACCAAGGCCGGGCTGTGGGTGGTGTAGTAGGTCAGCACCTGGTCGACCGCGGGATCCCGGGCCATGGTCTGTGCTACCCGGTCGACCTCCTCGCGGGCCACCGGTGCGTTCACGTCCTGGCCCATCCGTACCAGGGCGATCAGGCCACCATCGGCCCGCTGATGGGAGGCGACCTCGAGACGGCCATCCGCACTTACGCTCTCGGATTTGGGGTCCTGGAAGCCTCCGCCACTTAAGGTCCCGAAGACTCGCGTGCCAATCAGGCCGGCGATGGCCACGAAGATCACCGCCGCGACCAGGATGGCCGCCGGCCAACGGTTGATCAGCGACGCGAGCCGGTTGAACATGATGCACCACGGCCTGCCAGCCGCCGGCAAACCCCTTCGTCCGAATGTTGGGAGGTCGCTGGCGGAGTGTCAAGGCTGCCGTAGCAACATCGCCATCGCCGACGGTGGTTTACGATGATCTGGCGGCAAGGGCTGTCCGCGAAGATGTGTCGAGGCTCACGAAGGAGGACGGGATGAGCGGGGTTCGGGTACTGGTTGGGACGCGCAAGGGCGCGTTCGTGCTGACGTCGGACGGAAAGCGGGGCGGCTGGGAGGTCGCCGGCCCTCACTTTGGGGGCTGGGAGATCTACCACCTTAAAGGATCGCCTGCCGATCCGAATCGGCTCTATGCGGCGCAGTCCACCGGGTGGTTCGGGCAGCTGATCCAGCGCTCCAACGACGGGGGCAAGACTTGGGAGCCGGTGGGGAACAAGTTCGTCTACGACGGCGAGCCCGGCACGCACCTCTGGTACGACGGCACGCCGCGCCCCTGGGAGTTCAAGCGCGTCTGGCATCTCGAACCGTCGCTGGCTGATCCCGACACGATCTATGCCGGGGTTGAAGACGCGGCCCTCTTCCGTTCCGCGGATGCCGGCCAGACCTGGGAGGAGCTCTCTGGCCTGCGGCGGCATGAGACCGGGCCCGCCTGGGCGCCTGGCGCCGGCGGGATGTGTCTGCACACGATCATTCAGGATCCGACCGACGGCGATCGGATGTTCGTCGCCATTTCGGCCGCCGGAGGAGCAAATCCCCAATCCGACGGCCGAGGTCGGCCACTGCGTTCACCGCCTCGCGATGCATCCGTCGCGTCCGGAAACGCTCTTCATGCAAAAGCACTGGGACGTCATGCGCAGCGACGACGGGGGCGAGTCGTGGCGCGAGGTCAGCGGCAACCTGCCGTCGGATTTTGGGTTCCCGATCGACGTGCACGCGCACGAGCCCGAGACGATCTACGTCGTCCCCATTAAGAGCGACTCGGAGCACTATCCACCGGACGGGAAGCTGCGTGTGTATCGCAGCCGAACGGGCGGGGACGAGTGGGAGCCCCTCACCAAGGGTCTGCCGCAGAGCGACGTCTACCTGAACGTGCTGCGGGACGCCATGGCCGTCGATTCGCTGGATCCGTGTGGCATCTACTTCGGAACCAGCGGCGGCCAGGTGTACGCATCGGCCGATGCTGGCGACAGCTGGGCGCCGATCGCCCGAAATCTGCCCGCTGTACTGTCGGTCGAGGTGCAGACGCTGAAGTGATTCGCGTTGTGCTCCCGACGCATCTGCGAAAGCTGGCGCAGGTCAGCGGCGAGGTGCAGCTGGCAATGCCGGGTCAGGCGACCCAGCGCTCGGTCCTGGACGCCCTCGAGGCCGCCTATCCGATGCTGCGCGGGACGATCCGCGATCAGGTCACCCAGCAGCGCCGACCGTTCATCCGGTTCTTCGCCAGCGAGCAGGATCTCTCCAACGAGCTGCCCGACGCCCAACTGCCTGATGCCGTCGCCGGGGGCGCCGAGCCGCTCCTGGTCGTAGGGGCGATGGCCGGCGGCTGAGGCGCTAGTGCGGGGCCGCCGCCAGCCGGAAAGTGCCGTTGGTATAGGTAAAGAGGCCCGCGTAGCGTCCCCAGTTGATCGCCGTCAGCAGCTTCCGCCGCGCCTCCACTGGGCTGAACGATTGCTCCAGGAGGGCGAGGAGGCGGTCATCCTTCAGCCGGTGATCGGGCGCCGCTTCCAGCTGCTTCGCGATCTGGCCGAGCAGCTCGACATTGGCGAGCGCCTGCTGCCTAAAGAGCTTTCTCCGTGCCGCCGGACTTGCCTCGGCGAAGCGCCGGCCCTCGGCTGTCAGGACCACGTCGCCCTGCGCCAGGTCCACCAGGTCGAGGAGGTTGGCGGCGTCGACCAGCGGCAGGAGGTGATCGGCCCCCATTCGGAGATCGCGGGCGAGGTCGTGGAGATCTTCGCGCCCCCCCAGCGCCAGCAGCCGGTGCAGGAATCCAGTGAGTCCACTGATCGTGGCCGCCGGAAGGTGACCTTCCCGAGGACTGACGACCCCCTCCGCGGGCCGCGCCCCGGCCAGCAGCTGCTCGGCGTCTTCCTTGGGGTTCGTCATGATCTGGTAGATGCTGTCCACCAGCTGGATGTGCGCGGGGTCCTTCTCCTCCCGTTGGTCCACCGGGAGACCGGCGCACTCGACTCGAATGCCGCCGGGATCGGTGTGAAACACGACCAGGCGGTCGGCCAGCCGGACCGCCTCGTCGATGTTGTGGGTGACCATCAGGATGGCCCGGGTGGGGATCTTGTGCCCCTGCCAGAGATCGGCTAGCTCGCGGCGAAGCGTGTCCGCCACCAGCACGTCGAGCGCCGAGAAGGGTTCGTCCAGCATGAGCAGCTCGGGTTCGACCACGAGCGCCCGGGCGAAGCCGACGCGCTGTTTCATGCCGCCCGAGATCTCCCGCGGGTACGCGTTCTCGAACCCGTGGAGCCCGATCAGCTCGATGGCGGCTTTCGCCCGCCGGCGCCGGTCGTCGGGGCTGAAAGCCTGGGGGAGCAATCCGAGCTCCACGTTGTCGAGCACGGTGAGCCAGGGCAGCAGCGCAAAGCTCTGAAAGACCATCGCCACGGAGGGATTGGTGCCGCGGAGCGGTTGTCCATGAACCATCACCTGCCCGCTGGACGGCGGCAGCAACCCCGCCAGGATGCGCAGCAGCGTTGACTTGCCCGAGCCCGACGGACCCAGCAGGGCAATGAATTCACCCGGCCGGATCTCGAGGTTGACGTCCTTTAGCACGAGGACCTGGCTCTTTTCTTCGCCGTACGTCTTCGAGATGTGCTGGGCGGCCACCAGCGGCTGGCCGTTCGGGCTCGTTACCGGTTGGGCGGTGACAGCCATCCAGTCCTCAGTCGAGATGGTAGCGCTGCTCGGCCATTCGATAGAGGCGGCGCCAGAGGAGCCGATTGACTGCCACCACGATGGCCGCCATGGTCACGGTGGCGGCCAGTAGCACCGCGTACTTCCCCGCGCCCGCGCTGGCGGCGATGGTCGCCCCCAGGCCCACAGTGGTGTAGGTGTGACCGCCGAAGGTCACGTACTCGGACACGATACTGGCGTTCCAGGCGCCCCCGGTCGCCGTGATCATCCCGGTGACCAGGAACGGGAAGATGGCCGGGAGAACCAGGAATCGCCGCCGGCGCCAGCCGCGGAGCTTGTACACGTCGGCGGCTTCGCGGAGGTCCTCCGGGATGGCCATCGCGCCCGCGATCACGTTGAAAAGGACGTACCACTGGGTGCCCAGCAGCATCAGGGCCACCGCGGCGAGGTTCAAGCCGCCTGGGACCCTCAGGAAGATCATCAGGAGTGCGGGGAAGATGGCCAGCGCTGGGATCGAGGCGAAGACCTGTACCACCGGTTGCAGGCGTTGGGACCAGCGGGGGCTGAGGCCGATGGCCACACCCACCGGGACGGTCCAGAGCACCGCGATGACCAGGGCGGCCGAGGTCCGCAGCAGCGTCGCCCCGCCCGCTTTGCCAATGTCCAGCCACTGGCCTGGCGAGACCTGGGCTAACAGCCGGAACGCGCTCAGCAGGGCCAGTGCCAGCCCGGCGGCGACCAGCGCCAGGATCAGCCAGCCGGCGAGGCGGCCAATCGCGGTCGACCTCGCCGGCGCGGCCGGCACCGGCTCCGTGCCATGAACATCACGCCGGCTCAGGACGCGGTCCAACCAATCGCCCAGCGGCATGGCCACGCGCCGGCCAACCCAGAGCAGCACCGCCGATCGGCGCAACTCGCGTAGCACTAGCGAGGTGGGGGTGGTGCTGCCCGCGGTTAACTCGACCTTGAACCGGTCGGACCAGGCGATCAGTGGGCGCCACACAAGCTGGTCGAGCAGCAGGATCACAATCACCAGGGTGCCGAGACCGAGCAGGAGGGCCCCCGTGTCGCCGGCGTTGGCAGCCGTCCACAAGTAGGAGCCCAGCCCGGCCAGCTGAAAGTTCTGGTTCCCCAGGGTGAGCTGTTCGGCAGCCATCAAGAAGAACCACCCACCGGCCCAGCTCATCATCGAGTTCCAGATCAAGGGCATGGTGCCGAAGGGCAGCTCGAGTCGCGTGAACCGCTGCCAGACGCTGAGCCGGTAGATGGTCACGGCATCGGTCAGGTCCTTGGGGATGGTCGTCAGCGACTGGTGGAAGCTGAAGGCCAGGTTCCAGGCTTGGCTGGTGAAGATCAGGACCACCGCGGCCAGCTCGAGGCCGATGATGCTGTGCGGGAACAACGCGACCAGGGCCAGCACCACGCCGGGGAGAAAGGACAGGATGGGGACGCTTTGCAGGATGTCGAGCAGCGGGATCATGATTCGCTCGGCGCGAGAGTTGGCCGCCGCAATCCGCGCGTACACGATGCTGAACACCAGCGACAACACGTAGGCCAGCGCCATGCGGAGGGTCGAGAGCCCCGCATACCGGGGCAGCGATCCAATGGAAAGGTCGATGTGCTCGGACGGAGTCAGTGGTCGTGACCACCGCGACGCGGCTTCGTAGATGCCGGCGGCGAGCGCGAGGAACGCGAGGAACACCAGCCCGTCGATCCACCAGGCCGGCCGCGGCTTCGCGCCAGTCTTGAGGTGGGGCGGATGGCGGATATAGATCTGGGCCACAACGCTGCCCATTGTGGCGGCCAGGGCGGATGGGTGCTGGGGCTACCGGGTCCTTCTAATGCCCGCCGTCGTGCAAGCTTCGACCCGCTCCACCGTCACGTCGACTGAGGACACCGGGTATGGAACTCGCAGTATTGCCGCTGTTGTTCTTGATTGTTCCGGCTGCGCTGGCCCTTGCCGCCATCTTCGGCCTGCCACGTCTCATTGAGCGGAGGCGCCAAAATGTCTATGCCGCATTCTGCCTGACGCGTGGATACGAGTACGTCCCGAGCCGGAGCAAGGCCGAGACCCAATATGCGGAGGTCGTGGGAATGTTCAAGATCGGCAGCAGGCATAAGTGGCGCGATGAGATCTCCGGGGTGTTCAACGGCCGACCCTTTACCGCCTTCGAGTATCAGTACGTAAGCGGCACCGGTAGGTTCCAATCCGCGTACAACAAGGCCATGATCCACTGGCGGCTTGATCGGCCCTCGCTGCCACACTTCACCCTGGTTCCCGCCAGCACCTACCTCTTCCGGATCGGTCGGACGCCCGAGGACGTTGATTTTCCCGAGGACAAGGCGTTCTCAAAGGCGTACATACTGACCGGCTCGGACCAGGCGGCAATGAGATCCCTTTTCACGCCGCAGCTGCGCACCGCTCTGGCGGCGGTGCCGGGACCGTATGTGGCCGCCCAGGCCCAGGACGTTTTCTGGTGGCGGGAGGGGCGTCTGCCTGGACCTGGCGGGTTCGATGCGTTCCTGAACGAAGGCGATCGCGTCCTCAACCTCTTCGCCGGAAGCTAGACGAGGCCTGCGCTGGCCGTGGCGGCAGGCTAGATGGCCAGACCGACCCGGTCACGCCGATCCGTGATGAGTCTTGCCGGAGGGCCAAGGGATGCTTTCGGGTTCGGTCGGGCGTTCGGCGATCGCTACCACACCCTGGGGTCGGTGAGGAGCTGTTTGTGTCCGCGGCAGCGACCCTCAAGCCGGCGACGGGCGTGCGGCCGACCGCCCGACCGGGCCCGCAGGCCGGGCTCGACAGCGGCTGGGGCCACTCGACTCGTCGAGGGCCCAGCTCACCTAGCCCAGAGGGCCCGACTTACATCGCGTTGAACGTCTCGTAGACCGTGATCCTGCCGCCGCTGGCCAGGACCGGGCAGCTCTTTGCGAGCTCCGCGGCCTGGTCGACCGAGCCGGCCTCGACGATGCTGTAGCCATTGGCCCGCTCGCCGGTCGCTCCATCCTTGACCTTGCCGTCCGAGGCCACGCTCTTCACCTTGTCGGAGAACGGGTTCCCGCTGTCGACCACGGACTTGCCCAGCTTGCCGAACCAGGCGCCCCAGGCCTGATTGGTCTTATCCCGCTCCGCCTGGGTCGCCGCCATCGCGCCACCGCCGCTGTACAGAAGTACGTACTTCGCCATGTTTCCACCTCCCGGATTCGTCGCTGGCGGACTCTTCAAGCCCGCCACTAACTGTATGACGATCGGTTACAGGTCGAAATCGACATAGGGGCCGAGGGACATCCAGGCGCAGAGACCCCCCACCCTGCCCTCCCCCTCAAGGGGGGAGGATAATTCGGATTCAGGCGCAGCGAGACTCGCCACCGCCCCACCCTCCACCTCAAGGTGGGAGGGGAATCAGCGCCAGTTAGGCTGGTGCCATGCTTCACCTCGCCGAACAGGATCTGACCGGGTTACTGGCCCATTACGGGTACCTAGCCGTCGTCGTACTGATTGCCGTGGAGAGCATGGGCATTCCGCTGCCGGGCGAGACCATGTTGATCACGGCCGCGATCTATGCGGGCTCAACCCACCGTCTGAACATCGGCCTGGTCATCCTGGCGGCGGTGGCGGGCGCCGTCCTGGGTGACAACCTCGGGTATTTCATCGGCCGGGAGGGTGGCTTCCGGCTGCTGCGCCGGTACGGCCACCGGGTAGGGATCACGGACGCGCGCCTCCGGCTGGGCCAGTACCTGTTTCGTAGCTACGGTGCGCAGGTAGTGTTCTTCGGCCGCTTCGTCGCGATCCTACGGGCGCTCGCTGCGGTCCTGGCCGGCGTCAACCACATGCCCTGGCCGCGGTTCCTCACCTTCAATGCCGCGGGCGGTTTCTGTTGGGCGATGGTCTATGGCATCGCCGGGTACGCCTTCGGACGCGAGCTCGACCGGGTGACCGGCCCCGTCCGCTGGGTCCTGGTGGTCCTGGCGCTGGCCGGGACTATCGGTTTCGTGGTCTTCCTGCGGCGTAACGAGGAGCGTCTCCAAGCCGAGGCGGACCGGGCTCTCCGGGTCGTCCGCGTAGAGCGAGCGTGAGGGCCCGCTGCTGGAAACGCTCGCGGCGGCACGTTACCTCGGCGTGGCCTCCGTGAACGCTGGGCCGAGCCCGCTCCTCAAAGATGGGTGGACGCTCGACGAGCTGGCTTGCGAGCTGCCGCTGGCCCGCTCTGGTCGCGAGTCGTGGATCACGCCCCTATGGCACGTGAGCTTTCAGGTGGCCGAGGTGCTCCGCATCCCGATTGGGCTGGTCTCGGCCGGGCGGGGAAAACTCATCCCGTGACGTAGAATACGGCCGGCTTCTCATGCTAGCCCGAATCCACCGAGTCGAACTTGCATCTTGGGCGCGGGACGAGCGATCGGTGTGTCGTCTCCTGCGCGCGCTCGGTCACGCATCGACGGATGCGCTCCCTCGCGTGCTCGTCGCCTCCTTCCGCTCATCTCGCCCCGCATCCCAATCTGCGTCGTCCGATCGGTGGATCCGGGCTTAGGGTTGACGCATGCCATTAGTTGATTGGGTGATCCTTCCCGGCTATGCGGTCGAGGCCGAGGATGGCACGGTGGTGGGGCGGGTCACGGACATGATCGAGGGGCCGGCCCGGTCGATGTTTCTCTCGACCGAAGCCTACATGCGGGTCGCCCAGCCGGGCCAGCCCGACCTGTTCATTCCGAAATCCGAGGCCGTCGATGTCAGCGAGGTCAAGCGGGCCGTCTATCTCAAGCGCCACCCCACCGAGATCGACGCCCTGGGGTGGACGCGCGACCCGCGACGGAACGGTGCGGTTCGGGCCATCCCGTATATCCCGCAGGCCCCTAGCGACGGGCGCCAATCCGAGGAAGAGGCGGTCAAGGACTCGATCGAGATCGGCCACCTGGTGACGGTCCCACCGCGACCGAGGGTGGAGCTGGGGACGTGGCAACCGGGCGAGGCCGCCCCGCGGCCTGAGCCGGGCCTTCGGGTTCGCATCGGGGACCGCTTCCAGCCGGGCGACCCAATCCCGGTGGAGGGGCAGTACATGTGCACGGTCTGCCGCTTCCGCCGGCACTCGCGGCAGTTCCGAGAGGACAACCCCGATGGGCGGTTCCCGCCGGCGCACCACGCGGGGGCCCTGTGGGAGCTGGAAGACCTGCGTCCCTAAACGTTATCGCGACATCGGGTGATGACCCGATGGTGCGCCGCCTCCAACAGGGCCTGGAACAAGTCCCCGTAAACCCTTTGTTAGAATCAGCTCGGGTTCATGCTTAGCGACTATTTCCCCTTGCTCATTTTTGTCGCCGTGATCGTGGGGTTCGGGGTTGTCGCGATCGTCGTCCCGGGTTTCATCGGCGGCCACCGCCCCAACGCCGCGGCTGACCTTCCCTACGAGAGTGGCATCGTGCCCCGAGAGGGTGCCCGGCGTCGCTTCTCCGTCAGCTTCTACCTGACCGCCATGCTGTTCATCATCTTCGACGTCGAAGCCATCTTCATCTACCCGTGGGCCGTCATCCTGAAGAGCCTGCGCTGGTTCGGGGTGGCCGAGATGGGGGTCTTCGTGGCCATCCTGCTGGTGGCCCTCATCTATATCTGGGCAAAGGGAGCGCTGGAATGGGGGGACTAGAGCTCCGCACGGAGCCCTTCCGCACCGGCCGGGCCGCCGGCCCGACGCCGCTCACTGCGTTTGGGGACAACCTGGTCACCACCACCATCGACAAGGTCCTCAACTGGGGGCGGGCCAGCTCCATCTGGCCGGCGCTCTTCGGTCTGGCCTGCTGCGCCATCGAGATGATGGGGGCCGGCGGGCCCCGGCACGACATGGCGCGCTTTGGGGCCGAGGTCTTCCGAGCCACGCCCCGTCAGGCCGACCTGATGATCGTGGCCGGCCGCGTCTCGATCAAGATGGCGCCCGTGCTGCGCACGATCTACGACCAGATGCCCGAGCCGAAGTGGGTGATCGCCATGGGGGCCTGCGCCTCCTGCTCTGGGATGTTCAACAACTACGCCATCGTGCAGAGCGTGGACAAGATCGTCCCGGTCGACATCTATGTGCCGGGCTGTCCGCCGCGACCGGAGGCCCTGCTGGATGCCGTCATCAAGCTGCAGCGAAAGATCCGCGGCCAGCCGCTGGTCAAGCGGTAGTCGCGAATGAGCGACAACGGCGGGAGCGCGCTTGCACAACGGGTGCAAGACCGATACCCGGGCGCCCTGCAGAACGTGATCGAGTGGCGCGGCGACGTGACCCTGCGGATCGCGCCGGCGGGGGTCGTCGAGGTGGCGCGACTCTTGCGCGACGATCCAGCGCTCCGCTTCGACTACTTCCTCTATAACACGGCGGTCGACTGGCCGGCCCGGGACCCGCGCTTCGACGTGGTCTGGGAGGTCCGGTCACTGCCGAACAAGACCCGTGTCCGCCTGGTGTGCACCGCCGCCGCGCCCGATCCCCATGTGCCGAGCCTGGTGCCCGTCTGGCGGGCCGCCAACTGGTTCGAGCGCGAGACCTGGGACCTGCTCGGGATCAAGTTCGACGGCCATCCCGACCTGCGCCGGATCCTGATGCCGGAGTCGTGGGAAGGCTTTCCGCTGCGCAAGGACTACGTCTCCTTCGGCGAACCCGTGATCTTCTCGGACCAGAAGCTGGAAGGGTTGGAGCCCGACGCGATCCGTGGCTGACACCTTTACCCAGACCCTCCCCGAAGGGGTCGAGACCCGCGAGCTGGGCAGCGAGTGGATGGAGCTCAACATGGGCCCCCAGCATCCGAGCACGCATGGGGTGCTGCGGATCAAGCTCAAGCTCGACGGCGAGGTGGTGCGGGACTCCGACATGGACATCGGCTACCTGCACACCGGCTTCGAGAAGTCGTTCGAAGACAAGACCTACGCCCAGGGCATCCCGTTCAGCGACCGGATGGACTACCTGGCGCCGCCCATCAACAATGTCGGCTTCACCATGGCGGTGGAGAAGCTGCTCGACCTCGAGGTCCCCCCGCGGGCGCAGGCCATCCGGGTCATCATGATGGAGCTGGCGCGCATCGGCAGCCACCTGATCTGGCTGGGCACCGGCTCGCTCGACCTGGGGGCGGTCAGTACCTTCCTCTATTGCTGGCGGGAGCGCGAGCAGATCCTGGACCTGAACGAAGCCTATTCGGGCGTCCGGATGATGACGTCGTTCACCCGCGTCGGCGGGGTGGCGTGGGACCTGCCCCCGGGCTGGTTAGAGCAGCTGCAGCGTTTCGTCGACCTCTTCCCCGGCCGGGTGGACGACTACGAGGCCCTGCTGACCAACAACCCCATCTGGAAGCAGCGCACCGTCGGCCTGGGCACCATCTCGCCAGCGGAGGCCATCGAATGGGGGGTCACCGGCCCGGTGCTGCGCGGGTCGGGGGTCGATTACGACGTGCGCAAAGTCTTCCCCTACTGCGGCTACGAGCAATACGACTTCAACGTGCCCCTGGGCCGCGCGGGGGACACCTACGCCCGGTACCTGTGCCGGGTGCAGGAAATGCGGGAGAGCATCAAGATCATTGACCAGGCGATCCGCACCTTGCCCGGCGGCGCCTGGATCACTGACAACCGGAAGGTCGCCCTGCCGCCACGCACCGAACTGCCCCAGAGCATGGAAGCCGTCATCCATCACTTCCGCCTGGTGAGTGAGGGCTTCAAGCCGCCGGCCGGCGACGTCTACGCCTTTGTGGAAAGCCCGCGCGGCGAGCTCGGCTTCTACATGGTGTCCGACGGCTCCAACAAGCCCTATCGGGTGAAGGTGCGGCCCCCGTCCTTCTGCAACCTCCAGGCGCTGAGCAAGATGATCGAAGGCCGGCTGATGGCCGACGTGGTGGCCATCATCGGCAGCATTGACATCATCCTGGGAGACGTGGACCGCTAGTGGCACTGAGCCAGGCCACGGTGGAAAAAATCCAGGACTTCGCGCGGCGCTACCCGTCGGCGCAATCGGCGATCCTGCCGGCACTGTGGGCGGTCCAGCACGAGGTCGGCCACGTGACCAGCGACGGAATGCGCGAGGTCGCCCAGCACCTGGGCCTGCCGGCGTCCCTGGTGGAGGCCACCTCCTCCTTCTACTCGATGTACCTGACCAAGCCGGAAGGGCGGCACGACGCCGTGATGTGCGTCAACGTCGCCTGCGCCTTGCGGGGCGCGGAGGAACTGTTCGCGTACTGCGAGCAACGGCTCGGGATCCGCGATGGGCAGACGACTTCCGATGGAGCGATTACCCTGCGGTCCACCATCGAATGCCTGGGGGCCTGCGGCGGCGCGCCCATGATGCAGATCGACCATCGCTTCGAGGAGGACCTCACGCCGGAGCGCGTGAATGCGATCTTCGAGCGCCTGCGGACCGAGCCCGCCCCCAGGCACGAACCGCCCCAGCCGGCGGCGGTCCCGGCAGCCACCGCGCCGGCGGCCGCTCCGCCAAAGCGCCCGGTGGGTGGCAGCCGCCCTCGGGCGAAGAAGGCGGACACCTGATGGCCGAGAAGAAAATCCTGACCAAGGACTTCGGCACCCCCGGGCTCGCCCATCTGGCCGGCTACCAACAGACGGGCGGCTACCAGGCCTACCAGAAGGCGTTGAAGGAGCTGCAGCCCGACGCGCTGGTGGAGATGGTCAAGAAAAGCGGGCTGCGGGGGCGCGGCGGGGCCGGCTTCGGCACCGGCCAGAAGTGGAGCTTTCTCCCCAAGGGCGTCTACCCGCGCTACCTGGTGATCAATGCCGACGAGAGCGAGCCCGGCTGTTTCAAGGACCGGTACCTGCTCGAAGAGAGCCCGCACCAGGTGGTGGAGGGGCTGCTGATAGCGGCCTATGCCATCGGCTGCAACCTGGCCTTCATCTACATCCGGGGCGAGTACCTGCCCCAGCACGAGGCTCTGGAATGGGCGCTGACCGAGGCCCGGCAGGCCGGCTACATCGGCAAGAACGTGCTGGGCAGCGGCTTCGACGTCGACGTCATCCTGCACCGGGGCGCGGGCGCCTACATCTGTGGTGAGGAGACGGCCCTGCTCACTTCGCTGGAAGGCTACCGGGGCGAGCCGCGCCTGAAGCCGCCCTTCCCCGCCATCAAGGGGCTCTACGGCAAGCCGACCGTGGTCAACAACGTGGAGACGGTGGCCACCCTGCCGCACATCGTCCGGAACGGCCCCGACTGGTTCGCGGCCATCGGGACGGAGACCGGCAAGGGGACCCGGCTGTGGTGCATGAGCGGCCACGTGAGCCGGCCCGGCAACTACGAGATGGAGATGGGCGCCCCCATCCGCGAGCTGATCTACGACCTGGGTGGCGGCGTCTGGAAGAATCGCAAGCTCAAAGCCTTCCAGCCGGGTGGGGCTTCCATGATGGTCCTGCTGCCCCAGCACCTGGATGTCGGGCTGGATTTCGACGCCATTCAGAAAGCCGGGTCGCTGGCCGGCGCCGGGGCCATGGTGGTGATGGATGAGACGACCTGCATGGTCGATATGTGCCGCCGCTACGTCGAGTTCTTCCACCACGAGAGCTGCGGCAAGTGCACGCCCTGTCGCGAGGGCACCTTCTGGATGGCGAACGTACTGACCCGGATCGAGGAGGGCGAGGGGAAGGCGGGCGACGCCGACCTGCTGCTCGAGATGGGCAACAACATCGACGGGCGCTCGTTCTGTCCCCTGGGCGACGCCTCCACCTGGTTCCCGCGGAGCTGCATCAAGTATTTCCGCGACGAGTTCGAGCAGCACATCACCGAGCACGCCTGCCCCTTCCGGAAGGAACGGGTCATGGTGGCCTGATGGCGGTCGCCACCGACCAGGTCACCCTCCAAGTCGACGGCGTGAGCGTCACCGTGCCCAAGGGGACGCTGATCCTGGATGCCGCCAAGAAGCTCGGAATCGACATCCCCATCTTCTGCTCGCATTCCAAGATGGAGCCGGTCGCCGTCTGCCGGATGTGCCTGATCGAAGTGGAGAAGATGCCCAAGCTCCAGCCCGCCTGCGCCGTGTACGTGGCCGAGGGCATGGTGGTGCGCACCCGCACACCCAAGGTGGAGGAGCACCAGAAGGGGGTGCTCGAGTTCCTCCTGATCAACCACCCGCTCGACTGCCCCATCTGTGACAAGGGGGGCGAGTGTCCGCTCCAGGACCAGACCTTCCAGTACGGGCCGGGGGCCAGCCGGTACGACTTCCCCAAGGCCCACTTCGACAAGGCGGTGCCGCTCTCGGACCGGATCGTGCTCGACCGGGAGCGCTGCATCCTGTGCTGGCGCTGCACCCGCTTCACCGAGGAGATCTCGGGGGAACGGGAGCTGGCGCTGATCAAACGGGGCGTGCACACCATCATCGGCACCTTCAATGACGAACCGGCGCAATCCCCCTACCAGGGCAACTGGACCGAGATCTGCCCGGTGGGCGCCCTCACTAGCCGGCAGTACCGGTTCATCAGCCGGCCCTGGGACCTGGACCGGACCCCGAGCATCTGCCCAGGCTGCGCCATGGGCTGCAACATCCAGATCGACAGCCGGCACAACAAGATCGGCCGGTTCCAGTCGCGCGAGAACCTGGAGGTCGACGACGGCTGGCTCTGCGACCAGGGGCGGTACAGCTTCCCCTACTTCCAGCGCGACCAGGAGTTCGGCTCGCCGAGCATCCGCCGCGACGGGCAGATGGCGGCGGTCAGCTACCAGGAGGCGGTCGCCGAAGCCGCGGCCCGGTTGCAGAAAGCGGGGAGCAGCGCCGCCGGATGGGCCTCACCGGGAGCCACCAACGAAGAGCTGTTCCTGTTCCAGCGTCTCTTCCGAGAGACCTTAAAGTCGCCCCACCTCGACCATCGCCAGCAGGGGATCCACGGGACCGATCCGGAGGACATCGGTCTGCCGATCGCCGATATCGAACGCTGCGATCACGTGGTCGTCCTGGGTGGGCAAGAGGTGATCGACGCGGCGCCCGTCCTCCACCTCCGGCTGCACAAAAGCCAGCGGCACGGGGTCGCCGTTCACCGGGTCGCTGACGTGAAGGCCGGGCTGGCGGCGGTGCCGGCCGAGGCCACCGCTGTGGGCGTGCTGGCCGCCGCGGCCCGGCGGGCGGATGCAATCACCCTCCAGAACCAGCTGGCCTCCAAGGTCAAGGGCAGCGTCCGGCGGCTGATCGTGGTCCGGGGCCCGAATGGCCGGGGGGCCAAGGACCTGGGAATTCTCCCTCACCTCGCTCCTGGGTACGCGGCCCTCAACGGCCGCGCCGGACGGCCGCGCGCGGAGTGGCCCAAGGCCGGCATCCGGGCTCTCTACATCTATGACGCCAGCCCGCTCCAGGAGTTCGGGGCGACCGAAGTGGAGCTCGACTGGCTGCGCAGCCTGGACACCGTGATCGTGCAGCGCTTCAAGCCGTCGGTGCTGGACGAGGGGACGACTGGCGGATCCTGCAGGCGGTGGCCAACGCCCTGGGCGCCGGCTGGTCCTACCGCACCAGCGACTCGATCTTCGCCGACCTGGCCAAGGCTGTGCCCGCCTACGCGGCGGCTGCGCCGGCGCAGGGGCGGGTCCTCTGGGGCGACCGATGACCGAGGTGGTGGTCGTCACTCTGATCAAGACCGCCATCATCCTGTTTGCGCTGTTGACCGCCTTCGCCTACCTGACGCTGTTCGAGCGGGTGGTGCAGGCCCGGCTCCAGGCGCGCCTGGGACCCAACCGGGTGGGGCCCTTCGGTCTGCTACAGCCGCTGGCCGACGGCGTGAAGCTGTTGTTCAAGGAGACCAGCGGCCCGGCCACCCGGGACCGGTTCCTCTACCTGGCCGCGCCGGTGCTGTCGCTGGCGGTGGCCTTCACGGCCTTCACCATCATCCCCATCAGTGGCCCGACCGACCTGGTGGTGCTCGGGCATCGCATCAGCTGGTACGTGACCAACACCAACGTGGGGGTGCTCTTCTACTTCGCCCTCACCTCCCTGGGCGTGTACGGCATCTTCCTGGCCGGCTATGCGTCCAACAGCAAGTACTCGCTGCTGGGCGGGCTGCGATCGTCGGCCCAGATGATCAGTTACGAGATGGCGCTCGGGCTGTCGCTGGTGCCCGTGTTCATCGTGGCCGGCTCTTTCAGGCTGGTCGACATCGTCAACGCCCAGCGGACGTGGTGGTTCGCCCTCCCCCTGCTGCCGGCCTTCATCATCTATATGATCGCCGGCATCGCCGAGACCAACCGGGCGCCCTTCGACCTGCCCGAGGCGGACACCGAGCTGGTGGCCGGGTACCACACCGAATACGGGGGCATGAAGTTCGCCCTGTTCTTCATGGCCGAGTACATCAATATGGTCATTGTCAGCTCCATCGCGACGGTGATGTTCCTGGGCGGGTGGTGGGGCCCCTTCGGCATCGTGCCCGGCCCGTGGTGGTTCCTGCTCAAGGTGGTCGTCGTGCTGTTTGTCTACGTCTGGCTGCGCGCCACCCTGCCCCGCCTCCGCTACGACCGGCTGATGCAGCTGGGTTGGAAGTCGCTGCTGCCGCTTTCGCTGGCCATGATGATGGCCACGGCCGTGGTCGTGGTGGCGGTCCAGAGGTAGC
>WNFC01012183.1_pt1 | contig 18454 bp, 17 predicted proteins | sample 5400541 | NCBI WGS metagenome assembly WNFC01 (sample SAMN13153342, study PRJNA577476) | soil metagenome | isolation source: 120 cm saprolite under Douglas fir tree site 2 hole 2 replicate 1 | place: USA:California | collected 2015-04-18 | reverse complement strand
CCGACGGATACGGGTACATCACAAGGTCGTAGTACTTGGGCTTCGGCGATTTGTCCGACGCCTTCATCACGCCGCGCTCGACCCAGATCTTCTGCCACTTGGGCTCGATCTCCTGCGGAACGTACGTGCTACGCCGGGTGCTGCTCATGTGCACCTTCAATTCTATTTTCTCTACGCCGGCGTTCGATCAGAGGGCCGAGCTCATGGCCGACGATCGCGCCGAGCACGAGTGCGGCGCCGGCTCCCTGCAGGGCGTTCAGCCGCTGACCGGCCAGGACAATGGACGCCGCCAATGCCCAGGCCGGCTCGGTGGCGAGGATGAGCGCGGTGCGGCTGGCGTCGAGGTGCGCCTGCGCCCAGGTCTGGACGTAGAACGCAACCGCGGATGCGAACACGCCCGTGATCACGATGGCGAACCAGACCTGCCCCGGGGGGAGATGTGTCCGGGATGGAGTCCCGCCGATGCTGAACAGCACCGCGCACGTCCCCATCTGCACCATCGCCAGCGGCGCGGCCCGCAGGCCGGGCGACCACTGGCTCAGGAGCACGATGTGCAGTGCGTACAGCACGGCGCAGACGAGCACGAGGCCATCGCCGATGCCGATTCCGGCGCCGCTGCCCGCGAGAATGAGAGTTCCGGTGAGCGCAACGACGCCCGCGATCGCGGTTCGGCGATGCACCGAGACCCCGAACAGCCTGTCGATCAGCGGCGTGAAGACGACAAACAGGCCGGTGATGAGCCCGGCGTTGCCCGGGCTGGTCGTCGCCTGGCCGAGCGTCTGGAATAGATAGCCGCCGGCGAGCACCGTCCCCGCGACCACTCCCACCCAGAGCTCGCGTCGCGACGGCAGCCGGTGCACGACGACGGCCATCACCAGTGCGGCGAGCAAGAACCTGAGCTCGAGAAAAGGTAGGACCGGGTACTGTGTGATCGCGTCCTTGACCAGGACGAATGTCCAGCCCCAGACCGCGGTCACCAGAAATAGAAAGAAGACGTAGATCAATGGAGCGACTGTGGGCGCCGTGGCGCATGGAGTACATCACCGGCGAGCAGCGGCCCGGATGTCTGTTCTGCCGCGTCCTCGAGAATCCAGACGACCCGGATGCTGCACTCGTCGTGTGGCGACCTCAGGGGGCGCTCGTGATGCTCAACAAGTTCCCGTACAACCCTGGACACGTCATGGTCGCCCCCACCGCGCACCAGGGCGAGGTCGAGAACCTCGACGACGACCAGACCGCCGACCTCATGCGCGCACTGAAGCGAACGATCGTCGTCCTGCGCGAGGAGTTGAAGCCCGAAGGATTCAACATCGGCGCGAACACCGGCCGCGCCGCCGGCGCGGGCATCCCAGACCACGTGCACTTTCACGCGGTGCCGCGATGGAACGGCGACACCAACTTCATGCCGGTGCTGGCCGAGGTCAAGGTGGTCAACGAGCACCTGCTCCAGACCGCGGCGAAGCTGCGGAAGGCTTTCTCCGCCAACTGACGCGACCGCCCACTACGGTCGCCGCCACGCGGCCGCCTTCGACAACGGTCAAATCGCACAGCATCCCCTCACGCAGCGCGCCGAGGTCGTGCTCCATTCCGACCGCATAGGCTGCGTCCGACGTATATGCGCGCAGGGCCGACGCGCGTGACACGGCGAGGTCGGGGTGCCATTGCGCGCGGCGCCGCCAGGTGGTCGCCGCGTCGATGCCGAGCAACGGATCGGCGGTCTCGACCGGCGCATCCGAACCGAACACAAGCCGTGCGGCCGCACGCTCGAGGGCACCCCACGCGTATGCATGCCCGCTCACCTTCGGCCAGTACGTGTCCGCTAGCTCGCGGTCCGCGACTGCGTGGATTGGCTGCATCGACGCGATCGCGCCGACGCTCGCGAACCGCCGCATGTCTTTGGGATCGACGCACTGCGCGTGCTCGATGCGCGGACGCCAGTAGCGCCATGCCCTGCGGTGCGGGGCCAGCGCGTCGAGAGCCCTGCGAACCGCGCCATCTCCGATCGCATGCAAGCACACGTTCAGCTCGGCTCGCGCGCACCGATCGACCATGTCGATCAGGTCCTTCTGCGGGAGTCGCACTGTGCCCGAACCATCCAGCATCTCTGCGGTTCGGCTCCCCAACGAGCCGTCGAGGAAAGCCTTCACGCCCCAGGTCCGCAGCCACTGGTCGCCCCATCCCGAGCGGACACCGATCCGCTCGGCGTGGCGCAGATCGGCGAGGGGAAGGTTGTAGGTGATCCTCAGGGGCAACTTGCCTCGGGCTTGGAGGCGTTGGAACGACCCGAAGCCTGCTGCGCTGTCCATGGAATGCACGGACGTCAGCCCCAGGCGCGCGAGTGCCCCCAGCGCGCGCGCCATCGCGGCATCGAAGTCGCTGTCGGTTGCGCTCGGCACCATGGCGGCGACGAGGTGCATCGCCGTTTCACGGAGGATCCCCGATGGCTCGCCCTGGTCGTCGCGGTCGATGACGCCCCCAGTCGCGTCGTCAGTGCTCCGCTCGATTCCCGCCTGCTTCAGCGCCACTGACGATACCCAGGCCGAGTGGCCATCCTTGCGGCGCAGGTATGCAGGCCGGCCGCCGGCCGCCTTATCAAGGTCCTGGCGGGAGGGAAAGGCAGGGTCCGGCCACGCGTCGTTGTACCAACCCGAGCCGACCACCCAAGCGTCGCTCGGCAGATGCGCGGCCCATTGCTTGACCCGAGCGAGGGCGTCGTCCAGGCTGCGCGCGGCGGTGAGGTCGAGGGTAAGGTGGCGCTCGGCCAGTCCCTCGAGGTGAATATGCGCGTCGATGAGGCCGGGCCGTGCAGTCCCGCGCACCCGGACCACCTCAGCGCCGCGACCCGCCGCCGCGCGTGCGCGCACCCCGACGCCGATGATCCTTCCGTCAGGACCGGCGGCGACCTCCGGCTTGCAGCCCGCGAACAGAACGGCCCCCGTCATCAGAGGCCGTATGTCTTGGCGATGATCTCCTTCATGATCTCGTCCGAGCCGGCGCCGATGCGCCCCAGGCGCGCGTTGCGCCAGGCCCTCTCGACGGGGAACTCATGCATGTACCCGTGCCCGCCGAGGATCTGGATCGCGTCATCCGCGACCTCGACCGCGACCTGGGTGGCGAGCAGCTTGGCCTGCGAGATCTCCCGCACCGGGTATTCGCCTTTGTCCCACTGCGCGGCGGTCTGATATACGAACGCCTGCACCGCGGCGATCTTGGTGCCCATGTCGACGAGCCGGTGCTTGATGACCTGGAACTCCGAGATCGGGTGGCCGAAGGCCTTTCGGTTCTGGGCGTAGCTCATCGTGTATTCGAAGGTGCGGGCCGCCCCGGCGATCGCGCCGGCGGCGGCGATCATGCGCTCGCCCTGGAGCTCCCACATCAGGTTCTTGAAGCCGTCGCCCTCCTCACCGATCAGGTTGCCGACTGGGACGCGGCAGTCCTCGAACAGCAGCTCCGCCGTGTCGGAAGAGTGCATCCCGAGCTTTTTGAGCGTGCGGGTGACCTGGAATCCAGGGGTGCCCTTCTCGATGACGAAGAGGTTGTAGCCCTTGTGGCCACGCTCGCGGTCGGTCTTGGTGACGACGAGCGCCCAGTGGCAGCGGGCGCCGCTCGTGATGAAGATCTTCCGCCCGTTGACGATGAAATCGTCGCCGTCGCGCTTCGCGACCGTGGTGATCCCGGCGACGTCGCTGCCGGCGTCCGGCTCGGTGATCGCGAGGGCGGCGATGTGCTCGCCGCGGATAGCCGGGACCAGCCACTTGCGCTTCTGCTCTTCGGTCCCGAACTTGAATACCGGTGGCGTCGCCATCTCGGTCTGGACGTCGACCGCCATGCCGAGCCCTCCCAGGCCGGCCCTCGCCATCTCTTCGGACAGGACTACCGCCGAGAAGTAGTCACCGCCCTGCCCGCCATATTCCGGCGGGTAGCGCAGGCCCAGGAATCCGAGCTCACCGAAGCGTTTGAAGATGGAGTCCGGGAAGGTCTTCTCCTCCCACTCCTCGAGGTGGGGCTGGACCTCGGTGGCGAGGAACTTCCGGATGTGGAGCCGCAGCTCCTCGTGGGCGTCGGTGAAGTACATCGGGGTGGAGTGTAGGCCGGAACGTCCTGGGGCCTGGTTACGGTATGATTCGCCGCCTTGGATCCCCTTCGGGAACTGACGCACGCCTTGGAGAAAGATTGGGTTCGGTAATCAAGAAGCGGCGCAAGAAGATGCGCAAGCACAAGCACAAGAAGATGCTCAAGAAGACGCGTTGGGCGCGGCGCGCGCACGCGTAGGATGACTTCCTGATGCTGGGCCTCTGGATCGTCATCGCGATCGTCGTCCTGGTCGTCCTCTGGCTGGTCTTCACTTACAACGGGCTGATCTCGGCCCGGAACCGGACCCAGGAGGCGTGGTCGGAGATCGACGTCGAGCTCAAGCGACGCCACGACCTCATCCCCAACCTGGTCAACACCGTTTCGGGCTATATGGGACACGAGCGCGGCACCCTCGAGGCCGTGACCAACGCGCGCGCCAACGCCGTCGCGGCGGGCGCCACCGGCGACCCCGCGAAGATCGGCGCCGCCGAGAACATGTTGAGCCAGAGCCTGCGCAGCCTGTTCGCGGTGTCGGAGAACTACCCCGACCTGAAGGCGATCAGCGCTTTCACCAACCTGCAGGAGACTCTGACCGCGACTGAGGACAAGATCGAGTTCTCGCGACGCTTCTACAACGGCAACGTCAGGGACTACAACATCAAGCTGCAGACCCTCCCGACATCGCTCATCGCCGGGGCGCTCGGGTTCAAGGCGTTCGGCTTCTTCCAGGCTGACGAGGGTGACCGGGCTGTGCCCCAGGTGAGCTTCGGTAACACGCCGCCGGCGGGCGGCCCTCCAGGGCCTGGCTCGCTGCCTCCGGCCGCAGGTTCTGGACCACCGCCGATGGGTTCGTCGGGGCCTCCACCCCAGAGCTAGCCACCGGCTGACTTCGCCCAGTCGGAGTCAAACCGCCACCGGTAAGCAGACACGGCGTGCGGGTCCTGAGTTTCGATATCGAGCTCGTGGTTGACGCCCAGCCCGGAGAGCGTCCAGTTGGCAGAGCCCAGGATCAACTCGCCGTCGAAAAGGCCGATCTTGGCGTGCAGCAGCGCACCCTTCGGGACCGGATACCAGCGCACCGCCACGCCGCTCGATGAAAGGACAGCGTATGCGTGGCGGTTGTACGGCTGGTTAGGGTCGAGAAGAACCCGGACCAATGCCCCGCGCCGGTGGGCGGCCGCAAGGCCGGCGAGAATCTCCGGATCCGTGAACGTGTAGACCTCCGCCAGCACGCGCGCTTTCGCGCGGCGGAGCGCACCCTGCAGCATCGACCTGATCTCTTCGCCGGGTGCGGTCTGGGCAATCTCCGAGGGCGCCGGCGCGAGCGGCGCGGGATGGCCTCCGGCCAGGTCCCAGTCCTGGGCGAAGATGCGCGCGAGCCGCACAATCTCCTCCGGCACGCGCGTCTCGAGGACGTAATCGTGGTTGCGGCTGCTGTGCGCGCCCCAGTTCATCCCGCCGACGACAGCCTCGCCGTCCGCGACCAGGAGCTTCACATGGTCGATTTGATGGCGGACGTCATCGACGGGGTACGCACGCTCAGGCACCTGCAACCTGTCGAGCAGCACGACTGACCGCCGGCTGGCATTCACCGTTGGATCCGTGATCACCTGCACCGCCACCCCCCGCGCATGGGCGGAACCAAGCGCGGAGACGAGGTCACGCCGACCTAGCTCATACATCTCCACCATCACTCGGCTGCGTGCTGATTCGATGAGCCTCGCGACCAGGCGGAAGATGTCGGCGTCCTGCCACAGGGTCACGGGCTCGGGGCGCCCCGATCCCGATGTCGGGAGCGCCCCGCCTACACCCGGCGCCTGTGCGACCTGACCTGCGTTCGCGACCGGCGCCGCGTCGGGGGGGACCGAGCACGCCGTTAGACAAACGGTCAGCAGCAGGAACGCAAATCGCGCCATGGCGAGGCAGAACGCTAGCGGGACGAAAAAGAGACGCCAACCCAGCCTGTAAAGGCTGGCGTCAGCTCAGAGCAGATCCACCCGCATTCCCGGCCTCGCGCCGAGCACTCTGTCCGCGCGCGACTCTCGGATGCCGACCTCGAGATAGCCCATGCTGCCGACGTAAACGAACGGCTCGTTCGGCCTTGCTTCCGCATAGGTCTTCGCAGAAGCGGTGATGTAGTGGTTGTGGATCCGCATCGGCCGGACCGGTGGCTTGAGGTTCGTCACCAGGTTGCCGAACCCGTCGGTCCAGAGCACGCGCGGGCCGGTATCGTCGAGCATCGTCGGCGGCGCGGTCGGGTGGCCGAGCGACTCGAGCGGCACGCCGGATGCCAATGCGGCGGCCGCGGGGGCGAACACATCCCGCCCTTCGAAAGTGGGAGCGCCTCCCGGCACGGGCGGAAGCTCCACTGCCTGCTGCATGCCGACTTCGTCGATGACGATCCCGAAGAGCCCATTGTCCGGGCCGACATAGAAGCGCCCGCCCGCACGAATTACCAGGCGCCGGCGCGAGCTGCCGACGCCAGGATCCACGACCGCCATGTGCACGGAGCCGGCGTGGAAATGTCGCGTGCCGGCGAACAGCATGAAGGCGCCTGCGAAAACGTCGAATCGCGGGACCTCGTGGCTGACGTCAACCAGCGTCGCGTGCGGGCAGCCCGCGAGCACCACCGCCTTCATCGCGGCGACAAGGGGGGAGCCGGTGCCGAAATCGGAGGTCAAGGTGACTATGGGCGGCCCGGCCGGCGTGCCGTGGCTACCAGTAGCGGGTCTCCTTCCAGGGATCTGCTTCATCGTGGTATCCGCGCTGCTCCCAGAAACCGAGCCGGTTGCGCTCCATGAACTCTAGCCCGCGCAACCACTTCGCCGACTTCCAGAAGTATTTCGAGGGGACGAACAGACGTAGAGGCCACCCATGGTCGGGCGTCAGATCGTGCCCATTCCATGCGTAGCAAAACAGGTTCTGCTCGCCGTCCAGCACCTCGAGCGGGACCGAGGTCGTGTAGCCGTACTCGCAGTGAGCCATGACGTACTTCGCCTCGGGCTTGGGCTTGACGCGGTCGAGGATCTCGCGAATCGGGACGCCGGTCCAGGCGTCGCCGAGGCGGCTCCAACCGGTGACGCAGTGAATGTCCGCGATCACGTCTTTGGAAGGCAACGCGCGCAACTCGGCGTAGTCGAGAGTTAGCGGGTTTTCGACCGCCCCGAACACCTTGAAGTCCCACGTCGCGATGTCGGTGTTGGGCACCGGGCCAAACTGCAGTAGCGGCCAGCGGTCGGGCGCAGTGAGGGTTTGGCCAGGCGGGATGCGGGCCGGATCGACGCCTTCCGGCACGCGCTTGCCCTTGAAGAGGAAAGCCATTTCGCGAGTATAGAAATCGGCTGCATGCGTGCGGTTGTTCCGAGATCAGACGCCGATTCTTGCCGGGCTATACTGGCCTCTCCCCAAGCGTGTGGGCCTGTGGCGCAGACTGGGAGCGCGCCCCTCAGGTCCACCATTTGTCCGGTCTCACCACATCACGCGCTTAGCTGAGCCTGAAGGGCGGGTACTGGTCGGTCACCAGCGCGAAGGCATAGCCGCTGACTCGGTTACCCCATCGAAACACGCCGACGACGAAGTCAAAAAGACCCCGCGGATACGTGCCTGTGAAGAGGATCGCAAACCAGGCGACGATCACCGCGACCAGGGCCCCTATCGCAAGAAAGAAGAGAACTACGTAGTGAGGGATCGCGAGGAGCCACTTGACGAGGGGCAACCAGCGGTTCAGCAGATGAGCGTCCGGATACGAAAAGTCGAGATGGACAGCCTGCTCCTCGTCAGTTGACGGGTAGCGATCATCGAGCAAGGCGAGGTAGGCCGAGACGCGGTTCGAGAAGCGAAGGAGGTTGAGGTTCCAGTCAAACCACCATCGCGGGTACTTCTGGCGGAACACGATCATCAGCACCAGCGGTAGGAAAACCAGCCCGCCACCGACAGTCATGTCCGTCATCGCCTTGTTGTTGGCATCGAGTGTCTCTGTCCCCAGCGCGCCGAGCACGATGAGGATCGGGACCGCGACGAAGATCCGGAACGCCGTCGTGAGCCGGTTGAGCGGCCGGGCGGGATAGTCGACGTCGAACTGCACCGGATAGCTGCTCACCATGCCTCTGGCCCTCTCGACCTGATCGCTGACGGCTCGTGGCCGATTGTCGCTTATTCCGAGTGCAACACCTCGACCACGTTCGTCCGAGCCGCCCACCGGCCCGGTAGCAACGCCGCAGCGACCGCCACCACCACCCCGAGCACAAGGATCAACAACAGCTCTAGCGGATTGAACACGTTGTAAGCGCCAGGCGGCGTGTCGTTGCCCGCCGAGTTGCTGATCACATCGTTCAGCAGGTGATGCAGGGACAGGCCAAACGGCAACGCGACGAGCCCCCCCACCAGGGCGATCAAGCCCGCCGACGCCGCGACCATCACCATGACCTGACGCGGGCTCATGCCCAGCGCCTTCAGCGTCGCGGTGTCCTGGATCCGCTCGCGCGTGTTGAGCAGCAGCATGTTGAATACGCCGCCGATCCCGATCAGCGCCAGCACCGCCGCGATCACGAGCAGCACCAGGTCGATGATCTTGACCGGCGTGATGATCGACGTGTCGCTCGCGCGCACGTCGATGAGGTCAGGCTCGACCGCGGCCACACGATGTACGTAAGCCGCCACATCCGCGCCCGGCACCAGCGTGACGTCGTACTGGAACGGCTCGATCGCAGGCTTGATGGCCTCCATCGTCGCCAGGTCCATGAACAGTGAAAGGCCCAGGCTGTTGATGTCGTAGACCTCGCCGACCACGCGGAACCGTGAGGTGCGCGTCGTGAAGCAGACTGGCCGGCGCGAGCACCTCGCCCGGCGCCGAGAACCAGCGCCCGGCGATGACCATGTAGCCCAGCCGCGACGAGTCGCCTCGGAACAATCGCGTGCCCACCGGCGCGGCCACACCAGCGACCGTGACATTCTGCCCGGCGACCCCAACCACACGCGCGGTCTCGGGCTGTGCGTTCAGGACTTTCATGACGTCCGCATCCGAGTAGGCGCTGGTGCGATTGACCACGACCTGGTAGTTGCCGGCGCCCGTCTCACTGTTGTTGATGAGCAGGAAGCTGCGCGGCAGACCGACCGCGACGACCACGGTCGCGACGCCGATGAGCACGGTGAGCAGCGTGAGCGCCGCCCGCAGTGGGCGCGCAAAAGCATCACCGATGCCAAGGACGACCGCCCTGGGCAATCGTGCGCGCGCGGCAGCGCGCCGCAGCGTCCGGCCCCCGGCACCCCTGGGCGCAGAAGCCTTGGTAATGGCTGCGATCGGCTTGAGGAGGCCGGCCCGCAGCGCAGGCACGGTGGCTGCCACAACTACCACCAGAAGCCCAGACACGAGCAGGAGCAGGTCGAGCCCGATCGAGAAGGTCGGCTCATAGTCCAGGCCGAGCGCGTGGGAGCTGTTGGCCAACAGCGGCTGGCTTACGAGCGTGCCCACCGGTATCCCGATCAGACACGCGGCTAGAGCCGGGATGATGATCTGGAGTGCGAACACTCCGACTACCTGCGACGGCGTGAAACCGACTGCCTTCATGATCCCGATCTCGCGGTAAGCCGAGATCACGATTCCTGTCACGAGCGTCGCGACGATCGCGATCGTCGCCGCCAGGGCGAACACGCTGAACGCGGCCAGCACCCCGGTCAGGATCTGGTTGGTGATGTTGAAGATGCTGCGGACCAGAATGTAGTTCAGGGACCCTCCGATGGTTCCGGGCGGGAGGCTTGCGCGCATGCGGTCGATGTAGCCCTGCAGCTGAGCGCTGGTCGGGTCACCGGCGAATCGGTAATCCATCAGGTAGTAGGTCGAGTCCGGCGTCGAGAGGGCGGGCACGGCGCCCGCCAGGACCCAGGCATGCTGGCTGCTGAGGTCTGCGCTGCCCTCGTCGATGTCGACAACCTCGCCCGCTACCGTCAGAGTTGGCGTCGCCTGGACGCTGACGACCTTCAACCGGTCGCCGACCGAGATGTGGTTGAGCTCGGCAAACGAGCGGGTGAGGACGATCTCGTCGTTGGCAACCGGCCAGCGCCCAGACGTGACGTTGAGCACTTCCACTGATCCACCCGGGTTGTCACGACCGATAGCGTCGATGTAGAACTTGCTTTCTCCGAACTTGAACTCGATGTTGGTGACGGGGTACGGACCCCCGAATGCGGATGCGCCAATGGTGGCGGGCGTTTTCGCGAGCACCTGCGGGTCGGCGGTCGCGTCGAAGCTGACCTGCAGGTGCGCCCCTCGCTGCTTGTCGAAGGCGGCCTGGTATGGGTCGCGTGTCTGCGACATCAAGGTGACGGCCATCGTCCCGGCGGCCATGGAAAGGAACACCGTCAGGAAGATGACGGCGGCCTGCAGTCGCCGCCGGCGCAGGTCGCTGATGGCCTTGATGAGGATGGCCGTCATCGCGACGCCTCCTCGCTGCGGACGCGGATCACCTCGGAGGCGGCCCGCTCCGGGCTCTCGAGGCGCGCGTCGTCGACGATCTTTCCATCCAGCACGCTGAGCACTCGCGCGGCATGCCGCGTCGCGAGCTTTGCGTCATGCGTGACCAGGAGAATCGTCTGGCCGTCCCGGTGAAGCCGGCCCAGGAGCTCCATGACCTGCTCGCCGCTGTGCGTGTCCAGCGCTCCGGTAGGTTCGTCGGCGAGCAGGAGCGTGGGATTGTTGATGAGGGCGCGCGCGATCGCGATGCGCTGCTGCTGGCCTCCGCTCAAGCGCGCCGGATACTTGTCCGCGACCTCGCTGATGCCGAGCAGGTCCAGCAGCTCCCGCGCCCGCCCTGGCACCACGGTGCCCTTGAGCTGCGCCGGGATCAGGACGTTCTCGAGCGCGGTCAGGTTCGGTAGGAGGTGGAAGAACTGGAACACGAAGCCGATGTGGTCCCGCCGGAACCTGGCCAGCCCGGCCTCACCGAGCTTGCCGAGGTCGGTGCCGCCGACCTCGACGGTTCCGGACGTCGGCCGATCCAATCCCGCGACCAGGTTGAGCAGCGTGGACTTGCCGCTGCCCGAGGGCCCCATGATCGCGGTGAACTCTCCCCGTTCCACAGCGACGGACACGCCGTCGAGGGCGCCGGTGATGCCGCCCTGGTAGACCTTGGTGATGTCGGTGAGCCGGACGAGCTCGCTCATTCCGTCTTCCCACCATGCGCGTCTGCCGTTAACTCGTCTACCCATTTCAAATCTGCCTCCGTGTGAAGTAATGCGCCGCGGACGAGCCGCGCCAGGTCGGTGCGACCGTCACGGCGTGCCCGCTCTTCCAGCCGGTTCAAGTCACGCAGTCGCTGCAGGTAAGCGCGCTTCTGACGGCCCAGCAGCTGGGCCAGGTCACCATTCGCCAAGCGAGTCGCCAACAGGAGCTTCACGTAGATGTCCTCGTGCAGCTGCTGTGGACCGGAATCAGGCTGGGCGAGCCATTCGTCGAGGGCCTTCCGGCCATCGGAAGAGAGTTCGTAGAGCAGCTTGCCGCGATCGCCACGAGCCCCCACTGGGCGGACGAGCCCGTCTCGCTCGAGCCGCTGGAGGGTCGTGTAGATCTGGCCGATATTGACTTCCCAAGTCCCACCCAGCATCGCCTCAAACCGGTTTTTCACCTCATAGCCGTGCAGCGACTCCTCCGCCAGGAGCCCCATCACGCCGTACTTAAGCGACAAGCTGCTCTCTTACATACACAGTATGCATGCCTAGTATGCATAGCCTGGGCCCGGTGTCAAGACCCGTTCGTCGCGAACCGCCGAAAATCCGTCAGATGACCTCGTGGGCTCGGTTGGTCTGGATCGCGCTGATCGCCTACTTGGTGATGGCGGTGGCCGTTTTCTCGAGCACATGGATCGATCCAGCCGGTTCGTGGATCGGCAGCCCCAAGGATCCCGGGCTGTTCATCTGGTACCTCGGGTGGATCCCGCACCAACTCGGGCAGGGGCACAACCCGCTCTTCACCGACTACCTCTCTTATCCGCCTGGCGTGAACCTCATGTGGAACACGTCGATGATCGTCCCGGCTCTGGTGCTCTGGCCGATCACCGCAGTTTTCGGTCCGGTTGTCGCCTACAACGTGCTGATCACGGCCGGCGTCGCGCTGTCCGCCTGGCTTGGATTCCTGGCCGCGCGGCGCTTCATCGACCACCAGGTCATGTGCCTGGCCGCCGGGCTCATCTATGGATTCAGCCCCGCCCTGGTCGCACAGGCGTTGGGCCATCCCCACGTAGTGGTGTCTCTTTTCCCACCAGGCGCGCTTATCCTCGGACACGAGATTTTCGTGCGCCGGCACGTTCGTCCCACGGCTGTGGGCGCGCTCTCAGGATTGGCCGCCGCCCTTCAATTTCTAACTGGCGAGGAGCTGCTCGCGATGACGACGCTGATCGGCGCCATCGGCATCGCCCTGCTGGCGCTGCTACATCGCCATGACGTAAAGCCGGCGCTGCCTTACGTGCTCAAGGCCGCCGGCGCGGCGCTCCTCACTTTTGCCATCCTCGCCGCGTACCCGCTCGCCTTCCAGTTCATGGGCCCGCAGCACGTGTCGGGAAACGTGCAGCAGTCCGATGTTTACGTCAGCGACCTGCTCGCCTTCGCCATCCCGGCGCCGCTCATCAAGTTCACGGGCAACGTCACAGAGAACGGCGCCTATGTCGGCCTGCCTCTGCTGGCGCTCTTTGCCGCGGGCCTCGTGGCCGGATGGCGCCGGCCGGCCATTCGCTGGCTCGGCTTGACGACGCTCATCGTGGCTGTGCTGTCGCTCGGCCCGCACCTCCATATCAACGGAAACGTCACACCCATCTGGCTGCCGTGGGCTGCGGTGGCGCAGCTGCCGCTGGTGGGGAATGCGCTGCCGGCGCGGCTGATGGCGATCGCATTTCTCGGCATCGGCATCGTCGCCGCGGGCGCATTCGCCATCGCCCGCACGCCGGTAAAGCGATTTACGACCGGCTTCCTGCTGTTCGCCGGCGTGTTGGCGATCGCTCCCTCTCTGCCGTATCCAAGCGCACCCGCCACGACGCCCGCGTTCTTCCGGCCCGGCGGCGACGTCGAGAAGATCAACCCGGGAGCTGTCGTGCTCATCACCCCGTTCTCGAGCAAGCAATCGACGGACGCCATGTACTGGCAGGCGGCGGCGTACTACCGCTTCAAGATGCCGGAAGGCGACGCATTCACCCCGGGGCCCTATCTCGGCCCGCATCCGTCATTCCTGCAATCGACCCTTGATGGGCTCGATGCCGGGCGCGTCCTGACGATGACCGCCGGCGTGCGCGCGCGGGCGCTCGCAGACCTGGATATGTTCGGCGTCACGACCATCGTTGCCGGCCCTTCTCCAGGGCACGCCGCCATCGTCGACTTCCTGACCCAAATCGAAACCAATCCGCCGGTTGCGGACCAAGGGGTTGAAGTTTGGTGGCGGGTCAGCTCCGGCTGAGGTAGCCGTCGTGCCACAGCTCGAAGACGAACAGCGTCCAAAGCTGCTTGCGGTTGTCGCGCCGGCCTGACAGGTGGTCGCCGACCAATGCCGCCACCGCCGATGGATCGAAGAAACCCTTGCGCGCGACCCGCTCGGGCGACAGAACCGAAAGCATCTGCTCCTTGAGCGGGCCGCGAAACCAATTGGCGACCGGGATCCCGAATCCCTTCTTCGGTCGGTTGAGGATGCTGCCGGGAAGCAGGCCACGAAGTGCCCGCTTGAAAAGGAACTTCGAGCGCAGGCCGCGCAGCTTCATGTCCAGAGGTAGGCGTGTCGCGTACTCGACGAAGTCGTTGTTGAGGAGCGGTACGCGGCCCTCGAGCGAGGCCATCATGCTGGCGCGGTCCAGCTTGACCAGGATGTCGTTCTCCAGGTACAGCCGCATGTCCATCAGAAGGACCTGGTTGAGCGGTTCGCGCGGTCCGGAGCCGTGGTGCTCGGCGGTCTGCACATGCACGAGGGTCGCCAGCTGGTCGCGCATCTCTGCCGACAGCAGCGCCGTCCTCTCCTCGGCCGCGAACGACCCCATCCAGCGCTGGTGCCGCTCGGGCAGGGGATGCGAGGCGCCGCTGACGAACCGCTTGGCGCGAAAGTCGAAGCTCAGGTTGTCGCGCGAAACGGGCAGCCGGCGCACGACGGGCTCGATGAGACCCCGGCGAAGCAGTCGTGGGGCGCGGTTGTAGTAGCCGGCAAGCCGGTGCGCCCGCGCGGTGGGATAGCCGGCAAACAGCTCATCGCCCCCGTCGCCGCCCAGGGCGACCTTGACATGGCCTCGCGTGAATGCCGACAGCAGGTATGTGGGGATGATGGAGGCGTCGCCGAGCGGCTCGTCGAGCAGAAGCGGGAGCTTGGGGATGAGGTCGAGCAGCATCGACGGCTCGAGAGTGAGCTCGTGATGGTCGGTGCCGAGATGCTTCGCCACCTGGCGCGCATGACGCGATTCGTCGAATGAGCGCTCGGCAAATCCGACCGAGAAGCTCTTCACGTCGCCGCCCAGCTGGGACATCATCGCGGTCACGGCGCTCGAGTCGATCCCGCCCGAAAGGAACACGCCGAGCGGGACGTCGCTGATGAGCTCCTTGCGCACCGACTCGCGGAGCACCGCGCGCAGCTCCTCACAACGCTCCTCGAGGCTGGCCCCCCGCGACGCGGCTCCATCCTCGCCGAGCGTCGGAGACCAGTAGCGGTGAAGCCGGTGGATGCCGCTGCCCAGCCACCACTCGAGCGTGTGGGCGGGCGGGAGCTTGCTGATGCCACGCACGATGCTGCGCGGAGAGGGCACGTACTCGAGGGCGAGGTACTCGTCGAGGGCGACGGGGTCGAGCTCCCGCCGCAGGCCAGGGTCGCAAAGCAGCGCCTTCAGCTCAGACGCGAACACGAGGCGCCCGCCGTCGACGGCGTAATGCAGCGGCTTGATGCCCATGCGGTCGCGAGCCAGCAACACCCGCCCCCGGCGGAGGTCGAGCACCGCGAACGCGAACATCCCGTTCAAGCGCTCGACGACCGCCTCACCCCACTCCTCGTAACCGTGAACCAGGACCTCGGTGTCGGACTGGGTGGTGAACGAATGGCCGGCCGCCGCCAGCACCTTGCGCAGCTCGAGATGGTTGTAGATCTCGCCGTTCTGCACGACCCAGACCTTCGAGTCCTCGTTGTGGATGGGCTGGTGGCCGCCCTCAACGTCGATGATCGAGAGGCGGCGCATGCCGAACGTCACGCCGTCGCGGTGGATGCTTCCGTCGTCATCCGGACCCCGGTGGGCCATCGCGGCGCACATCCGTCCGACCAGCTCGCGGCCCTCGGCCGGCTCGCCGCCGGCAACCCCGCAGATTCCACACATCTATTTGTTACGAGTGCGGACTGCGGGTCTCCCATTCGTGGCTGCGCGCCTGCGCGACGTCTGACCCTCGATCACCTCGCGCACGACGTACACGGACTTGCCCTGCGACTCGTGATAGGTCCGTATCGAGAGCTCGGCCAGCAAGCCCATAAGGATGAACTGGACGCCCACGATCGCCAGGAAGACGGCGAGCAGCAGGAGCGGGTTGTTGTGCGCGTACGGATATGGCGGCAGGAGCTTCTGGATGATGACGATGGCCGCGAAGACCAGGGCAAGGGCCCACAAGCCGAAGGCTGCGAACCCAAAGAAGTAGATGGGTTTGGTCGAGTAGCTGCCCAGGAGCTTGACGGTGATCAGGTCCAGGAGTACGCGCGAGGTGCGCGCGAGCGAGTACTTCGAGCGGCCGAACACCCTCTGCCGATGGTTGACTGGCAGCTCGGTGATGCGAGCGCCGACCCACGACGCGTAGACCGGGATGAAGCGGTGCATCTCGCCGTAGAGCTTTACGTCCTGGATCACCTCGCGGCGGTAAGCCTTGAGCGTGCACCCGAAATCGTGAAGCGGGACGCGCGTGACGCGGGCGATGATCCAGTTGGCGATCTTCGAGGGCAGCACGCGGGAGGCGTCGTCCTTGCGCTCCCGGCGCCAGCCGCTGACCACGTCATACCCCTCGTCGATCAGATCGAGCAGCGGGGGGATGTCGTGCGGGTCGTTCTGCATGTCGCCATCCATGAAGACGACGATCTCCCCGCGGCTGTTGTCGATCCCGGCCTGCACCGCCGCGGTCTGGCCGAAGTTCCGGCGGAAGCTGACCACGCGCACGCTTGGTTCGTGCAGCGCAAGCTGGGCCATTTTCTCGGTGCCGCCGTCGCGGCTGCCGTCGTCGATGTAGACGATCTCATACGGAACATGGAGTCCCTCGAGAACTCCGCTGAGCTCATCGTGGAGCGGCTCGATGCTCTCGGACTCGTTGTAGACCAGCACCACCACGGACAGTCGAGGTTCCGCCACTTTTCCAATCATGGCGGAGTCGGCGAGAAGGTGGCGACGCAGATCGTGTTGAAGCAGTCGTAGCGGCGCAGGGCGTAACCGGACGGCGGGACCGGCAGCTTATGGCCGGCGTCGTCCACCCAGTAGATGGTGCCTCTCTGCTGGATCGTGCTCGCTGGAAAATCCGGCGTCAGCGCGTTGGCCGGATACGCGGCCGTGCCCCAAAACCAGGCGATGTGCCGGGCCACTACCTGGGTGTGGGCGCGCTCATCCGCATCACCGTAATAAAGAAGGAGGAGATAGTCCCCGGCCGACGCCCAGATGAAGTCGTTCTCATGGAAGCGCGGCTCGAGGTACGCCGTCAGGGCGGGCGTGTCGGGGTGCGTGACCGCCACCGAGAACGCGGCCGTGGGTGCGACGAGCGCAATCACCAGGAGCGCCCGCATGAACAGTCGATTCAGTCCGGCGATCGCGACCGCCAGCAGCACGAACAGCGGCCCCCACAGGACGCCGGCATACCGCGCCTCGAGGATTGGGTGCCAGATGCTTGCGGCGGCGAGCAAACCCACAGGCACGGCGCCGCACAGGGCGATGAAACTGAAAGCGCCGCCCAGGCGTTTGCGAGCACGGAACAGAAGGAAGGCGCACACCAGGCCGGCCACCACCGCCAGCAGCTGGACGGCCTGAATCGCGAGCTTGCCCTCGGTGCCCGGTTCGATCGCGGGCCCGGACAGGAACTGGGCGAGCGTGCCGCTCACGCTGATCACGTTCAAACGCGGCACCCAGAAAGGAGTCTCGACATGCTTGAACTGGGGCGCCGCGTACACGAGCCAGGGGACCAGCGCGGCCAACGCCAGCCCTGAGGCGCCGGCTGCGGTGATCACCGTCCGCCAGGGAGAGTGCAGCGCCAGTCGAAGGGCGACGAGCTGCGCTGGAATCGCTATCAGGACGAAGTACTGCGTGTAGAGCCCCAGCAGGATGGCGACCCCGTACAAAGCCCAGCGCAGGGCCGTGCCGCGCTCGGCTGCCCGCCACAACGCCAGCGTCGAAATCGCGACCAGGGTCGTGGCCATCGCGTACATGCGCGCATCGCGACCACTCATCACGAGCGCCGGTACGAGGGCGAATATCGCGGCGGCCCACAACCCACCGAAATCCCCCGCGCAGCGCCGCCCAAGCGCAGCTCCGACCGGGACGATGAGGGTGCCCGCGATTGCCGAGGTCAAACGCAGCGCCGTCGGCGTCGGCCCCAGGAGAGAAATCGAGATGTGGGTCAACAGGTAGCTGAGCGGCGGCGCTGAGTCGTTGTGGATCGCGTCGAGCATTCCCGCGATGCCGCGCTGCTCGACCACGGCTGTGAAGGCTTCGTCACGCCAGATCGGTTCGTGGTTCAGCCACAGGAGACGCACAGCGAGGCCGACGCCGGTCAGCAACATCACGCCGCGCGCGTACGCGCTCCGGACGACAGCGTTGTCCACGTCCACCCTATTCTCCTGGGATTCTGAGGTGGCCTTGATCGCGCGCTCTCGCTTTCCAGCCTGGTTGCTACCGGCTACCGCCCTGCTCGCCGTTCTGGCCTGCGCCGCGGCGGTCAGGCTGGTGCCGCTCCTCCACGGGCAGCCCGGCGGCCTCTATCCCGATGAGGCCTCCGAGGGGATCTCAGCGCTTCGCATCCTGGCTGATCCGGCCTACCGACCCGTGTTCATCGACGAGAACGGAGGGCGAGAAGCCCTCTTTGCGTATCTGGTCGCCATCACATTTCACTTCGTCACGGGGCCAACGGTGATTGGCATCCGCGCCACCTCGACCCTGGTCGGGCTGGCGGGTATCGCCGCCGCATGGCCGCTGCTGCGGAGATACGGCGTGGTCGCCGCTTTGGCCGGAATCGCATGGATGGCAGGGTCGCCCTGGCTGATCGCGACTTCGGTCCTGGGACTGCGCAACGGCCTCACTGTGCCGTTCGCCGGGCTTGCGGCCGCGGCGCTGCTGGCCTGGTCGGACCGTCCGGGTCGGCGTTTGGCGTTTCTCGCCGGCTTCGCGGCGGGAGCCGGATTGTGGACGTACCAGCCCCT
>WNFC01005208.1_pt1 | contig 18455 bp, 19 predicted proteins | sample 5400541 | NCBI WGS metagenome assembly WNFC01 (sample SAMN13153342, study PRJNA577476) | soil metagenome | isolation source: 120 cm saprolite under Douglas fir tree site 2 hole 2 replicate 1 | place: USA:California | collected 2015-04-18 | reverse complement strand
CGCGCCTTGCTGCATCCAGCGCTGTGCCGTCTCAAAATCACTCGTCGCGGGTGACAGGTACACGCGATCATTGCCACGGAAGTTTTCGGCAAAACCCTGCAGCGCCATGCGCCGCGCGGAAAGCGGTTCATCGGTCAGACGCTTGCCTCGATCATTGACCAGCAGATCGAAAACCAGATAGGTAGCTGGCGTTTCGGCGGCAAGGCGTTTGATTCGGCTGGCGGCAGGATGTATCCGCTGAAGCAGCGCGTCAAAATCCAGACCTTGTGCAAAATCTTCAAGTGCCTCGTGCGAAGGCTCGACCCTGGTGCGCGCAGACTTACCACCGCGCGCCGAACTCTCACGTGCTCGGGAGTTTTCGAAAATCACAATTTCGCCATCCATCACGAAGTTGCGTGCAGGCAGTTCACGCAAGACTTCTACAATCTCCGGGAAATAACGTCCCAGCGGCTGGCCGGCTTTGGATTGCAAGACGACTTCGTCGCCATTGCGAAACGCCAGGCAGCGGAAGCCGTCCCATTTGGGCTCATAAAGCCAGCCCGCTTCCGCTGGGATTTTTGTTACGGCTTTTGCCTCCGCCGGCGGATAGGGCGGCTGGATTGCCAGATTGAGCTTCGGAAAAGCCTGCTCGAGTGCTTCCGCTGGAACAGCGCCGGCCATCACATCGGCCGAACGTTCCGAATCATTGGACGGGCCCTTGCCTTCCGTGCGCGAACTCTTGCTGGAACTGCCCATAACCGTACGATGCGGACGAAGTGGCACTGGAACCGCAAAATATGCACGTCAGTATGGGCTGATAAAAAACTGGTATGGGCGAGGAGTCCGCCGATACCAATTGAACCCGAACCATGCCTATACGAACTACTTGCCGCTGTAGGCTTATAGCGCAGAAAAAACGACCTTGCAGGAAAAACGTTTGCGCAAACACAACGACATTCATGTAGACCAGTAGCCCTGGACTTTGACTCCGGTGGTGTGATGTCGGCCTGCCAACGCACGTTGCTATATGGACGCGGCCACCAGGTTTCGTTAGAATCCCCAGAGTTTATTGCTAGAATTGCAGGGCTTTTTCGCAGTAGGAAGATCGCATGCGTCCGTCCCTTGAGCGGATGCTGTAAAACTGCATTCAAAACAGAGATTTGCTAACGAGGCGAGGAGCTCATTCAGTGAAAAAGTTTATCTTTGGTTTAATCATCGGACTCATTATTCCGGCCGCGCTTGGTTATTGCTATATACGCTTGGGCTTCGCGCCCATTGCTACCTCAGCGCCACCGATGCCGTTTGAACAAAAGGCCGCGAACATGATCATGCGCGCTCACATGCAGAAGGAAATGCCGAAGAACGTTCCCTTGCAGCCCACGGAAGACAATCTTACGCAGGGCGCAAACATCTACTCGAGCAACTGCGCTTTCTGCCACGGCGTGCCAGACCAGCCGGCCACCATGGCGGCTAAGGGAATGTTTCCGCTGCCGCCGCAACTCTTCAATAAGGATGAGATGGTCACGGACGATCCTGTCGGTCGCACCTACTGGACAGCCAAGAACGGTCTCCGCATGACGGGCATGCCGGGATTCGGCGAAATGCTGTCAGAAAACCAGCTCTGGCAGGTAAGTCTGTTGCTTTCGCAGGCGGACAAGCTGCCGGCCGGCGTTAAAGGCGCTTTGACCAAACCGCAACCAACCGCCAGTACAGCCGCGCCCAGTACCTCACCCGCGGGTACGCCCAAACCCAGCAATGCGGAACATAAACATGATCACGATCATCATGCGCACTAAATCAGCGTCGCGCTGAGCAGGGCCGGTGAAGCCAAACTGGCGGGGGCAAATTGACTCTGAAGAATAGAAATGGCTGTCGCGCCTTAGGCACGACAGCCACTCATTGAAGATTAAAAAGGTTTAGAGCTTTTCGAAGAATTCGCAGCCGGAGCAGGAAATAAAGATGCCGCCGGGCACGTTGCGCTCGCGGTCTTTCATCCGCTTCACAATGCGGGTGGGCTTGCCGCATTTGGGGCAATCGGTGCTCTTGGATGTATCCATCATCTTTTTACGGTCCGCTGTTTTGGCGACTTTGGCCATGGTTGTAGTACTCTCCTGTAAGTGGTTCCCGCGGGGTCTGGTCCGCTTCCCGCAGCAATGCGGCGTGGAACTTCTGGGCAGAAAGGCGGAAGCTTGACCTGCCGTGCCGCATGGATGATTTTACACGAAAAACGGCTTTTCACGTGTAACTTGAACACCACAGGTAACTCTAAATAAGACGGAAACACCAAAACCTTTGAGGGAACTTCATGAAAAAACTTGTAATGATTCTGTTTGTCGCGATCAGCCTTAGCGCCTTTGCCGCTGATACCACGGTCAAGGGATATCTGGTTGATCTGGCTTGCGCCAAAGAAGCCGGCAGTAAGGCTGAATTCGGGGCCAAACACACCAAGGGCTGCCTGCAAATGGACGAATGCGAAAAGAGCGGCTATGGCGTGATGACTGAGGACAAGAAAGTCATCCGCTTCGATAAAGCGGGCAACGAGCAAGCCAAGAGATTTATTGCGGCGCTGACCCAGAAGAAAGACATCAAGGTAGCTGTGGATGGCGCTGTCAATGGCGAGAACATGACCGTTACCAAGATTGCGCTTCAGTAATTCCCACTCACGATTCACCAACAAAAAGCCGCCTGACGTTTCAGGCGGCTTTTCACATACGCTGTTTCCCCACGTGGGCGAATCGCAAAGATTGTTTTAAGACGTTCCTCAGAAACTCCCACAAAACAACTTTGCGCCGGATTATACAAGCGCAAGCGCCAGAAGCTATAAGTTTTTGTACGTAGCACAAAAAAGATTCTTCCGAAATCTGGATATGGAAGCCTTCTACGTTGTCCTCGTAAACCCCCTCCGAGCATCTCCTTTCGGTGTCCGTGTCATCTGTACCTCGGTGTCACAGTCGCTTGCTCACCCCACAGTTATCGAAAGTGACATCCCCGCACGCCTTGATCGGCTTCCCTGGAGTAACTTCCACTGGCTCATAGTGATAGCACTGGGCATTACCTGGATTCTGGACGGCCTGGAAGTCACCCTGGCCGGCGCCCTTGGTGGAGTGCTGAAAAGGCCTGACGCCCTGGGCCTTACCGACTCCCAGGTTGGCGCCAGCGCCACCTGCTACCTCATTGGTGCAGTTCTGGGCGCGCTACTCTTCGGCTATCTCACGGACCGGCTCGGTCGCAAACGGCTCTTCACTGTAACTCTTCTGCTCTATCTCGTAGCAACGGCGTTGACGGCCTGCTCCTGGAACTTTGCTTCCTATGCCTTGTTCCGCGGTCTGACCGGCGCGGGCATTGGGGGCGAGTATTCCGCCATCAACTCGGCCATTGACGAGCTCATTCCAGCCCGTGTGCGCGGACGCGTTGATCTCATCATCAACGGCAGCTTCTGGATCGGAGCAGCCATTGGTGCTGGTGCAAGCATCGTGTTACTGGATATGGGAATCGTGCCCATCCGTCTAGGTTGGCGACTCGCCTTCGGGATCGGAGCCATTCTTGGTTTGGGCATTATCTTTCTCCGCCATGCCGTACCGGAAAGCCCGCGCTGGCTCATGATTCACGGGCGCGAGCCCGAAGCGGAACGTATTGTGGCCGATGTGGAAAAGAAAGTTACCGGCCATCGCCAGCCTGCGCCGCCGAAAGATGAAACCATCCGGATCCATCCGCGCACGCACACGCCGCTCAAAGAAGTATGGGATGCGATCGCGTTTCAGCAACGCCAGCGATCACTGCTGGCGTTGGCGCTTATGGCTTCCCAGGCGTTTTTCTACAATGCCATCTTCTTCACCTACGCGCTGGTGCTGGTAACCTTCTATCATCTGCCCGCACAAAAGGTCGGCCTCTATCTGTTCCCGTTCGCATTGGGAAATTTTGCCGGACCGCTGGTTCTCGGTCATCTGTTTGATGTGATCGGTCGCAAAAAGATGATCACTTTCACCTATGCGCTCTCTGGCATCTTGCTGGCCATCAGCGGCTGGATGTTCCACCAAGGCATGCTCACGGCCAACACGCAGGCCATCGCCTGGTCAGTAATCTTCTTCTTCGCCTCTTCCGCGGCAAGTTCGGCCTATCTGACCGTGAGCGAAATCTTTCCGTTGGAAATTCGCGGGCTGGCTATCGCCATTTTCTATGCCTTCGGAACGCTGGTGGGCGGAGTGGCTGCTCCGTTTATCTTCGGACTGCTCATCCAGAGCGAATCCCGCACTCACCTGCTCTATGGTTACCTTGCCGGAGCTGCGCTGATGATCGCGGCAGCGATGATCGAAGCGATTATTGGCGTGGACGCTGAGCAGAAATCGCTCGAATCAATCACCCATCCGCTTTCGTGGGTTGAACCCGCGGCATAGCCCAGCCTGGATCGCGGATCGCACAACCAGTCTGCGCGTTGACCCGCGACGCACCACTTGCTAAGTTATAGGGTTTGGCCCCAAGAGCGGGCTTCCCCCATGGCACGCCTCCCCGCTCCGCACTAAATATCCAAGCAACGAAAGTGAGCCGTATGCCCGTCTTTAAATTCAAGGGAGTTGATTTCATCGAGTTCGACGCACTTTTAAGCGAAGACGAGCGTCTGGTGCGCGACACCTCCCGCCGTTTTATTGAAGAGAACCTCGTCCCCATCATTGAGCAGTGCAATCGTGACGGCCGCTTTCCCCGCGAACTGGTCAAGCCCATGGCCGAACTCGGCTTCTTCGGCGCCAGCCTCAAAGGCTACGGCTGTGCCGGCATGTCCAACGTGGAATATGGACTGGTGATGCAGGAGATGGAGCGGGGTGACAGCGGCGTGCGCTCATTTGTCAGCGTGCAATCAGCGTTATGCATGTATCCCATCTACGCCTTTGGCAGCGACGTCCAAAAAGACAAATGGCTTCCCGCGATGGCCAAGGGTGAAAAGATTGGCTGCTTCGGACTCACCGAGCCCGATTTCGGCTCCAATCCCAGCGGCATGCGCACACGGGCAAAGAAGGTCGGCAATGAATACGTGCTGAACGGCGAAAAGATGTGGATCACCTCCGGCACCATCGCGGACGTGGCCATTGTCTGGGCCAAATCGGAAGCCCACGACAATCGCATCAAGGGCTTCCTGGTCGAAACCAATCGCCCCGGCTTTAAGGCCGATAATGTCCATGGCAAATGGTCGTTACGCGCATCGGTAACTTCTGGGCTTTCGCTGCAAGACGTCCGCGTGCCCGAAGAAAACCTGCTCCCCGGCGCCGACGGGCTGAAAGGCCCTCTCTCCTGCCTGAATCAGGCGCGTTATGGCATCGGCTGGGGCGCGATTGGCGCGGCTATGTCCTGTTATGACACGGCGTTGCAATATTCCAAGGTGCGCAAGCAGTTCCGCGACCAGCCAATTGCATCTCACCAGCTTGTCCAGGAAAAGCTGGTCTGGATGGTCAGCGAAATTACCAAGGCGCAGCTTCTGGCCTTGCAGGTCGGACGTCTGAAAGACGCTGGGAAAGTTCAGCACCAGCACATCTCCATGGCCAAGCGAAACAATGTATGGATGGCCCTGGAGTGCGCCCGCATGGCCCGCGATATCCTCGGCGGCAACGGCATCGCCGACGACTATCCAGTGATGCGGCACATGATGAACCTGGAGTCAGTCAAGACATACGAAGGCACGCATGACATTCATGCCTTGATCATCGGCGAAAGCATCACGGGTAGCAGTGCGTTTTAGCAAGAATGGAGTAATGCGTCGCGGTTCAACTCCGGACTTTTTACGGAGTTCAAAATTTATTGAGAGGTTTTACCATGCCAACCCAGGTAGCCGAAAAGACAGTAACCAAAAATCCTGAAAACGTGATGGAGTTTGAACTGGCGCTGGAGTTTGTCCGCGTGGTGGAAGAGGCGGCCATTGCCTCAGCCCACACAATGGGCACAGGCGACGGTCACAAAGCCGACAAGTCCGCCACTGAAGCTATGCGCAAGACCATGGACTCAGTGCCGATGCGTGGCACCATCGTCATCGGTGAGGGCGAGCGGGACAAGGCCCCCATGCTATATATCGGCGAACCCGTCGGCGCGGGCTGGAAAGACAGTGAAACGCTTCCCGAAGTCGATATTGCCGTGGATCCGCTGGAAGGCACCAACCTTTGCTCCACCGGCGCGCCAGGCGCCATCACCGTACTGGCTGCGTCGGAAAAAGGCGGACTACTGAACGCACCTGATTGCTACATGGAAAAGCTGGTGGTCGGCCCGTCTTGCAAGAACGTGGTCGATCTTGATGCCCCGGTGAAAGACAATTTGAAGGCCATCGCGCGGGCCTTGAACCGGGACGTTTCAGACCTGGTAGTAGTGGTGCTCGACCGTCCCCGCCATGAAAAGCTCATCAGCGACATTCGCGCTGCCGGTGCTCGCATCCGTCTGATCACTGACGGTGATCTCTCTGCCGGTATTGCGGCGGCCGTGATCGGCACACACGTTCACGCCGTCATGGGCATCGGAGGCGCTCCCGAAGGCGTAATCACCGCTGCTGCCATGCGCTGTCTCAATGGCGAAATTCTGGCCCGCCTGGTCATCAATACCCCGGAACTGGAAGAGCGCGTGAGGAAGATGGGCATTACCGACAAAAACAAAATCTACGCAGCCAAAGACCTGGCTCCCGGCAACAACCTGATCTTTGCCGCGACCGGCGTGACTGACGGCGCGCTGATGAAGGGCGTACGCTTCTTCGGCGATGGCACCCGTACCTCATCCATCGTCATGACACGGCAGAGCGGCAAAGTTCGCTTTGTGGAAAGCATACATCTGGCCAAGCGGCCGGACGTGAAGGTGCGATTCCTGTAAACACAGGCGACTAACGGACGGCCGATCGCTTGTTCTCGCTCGGGCATGAAAAAGCCGCGAACCACGAATCACACAAAATGCGTGTGCATTCGCGAGATTCGCGGCTAATCCTCTTCTATTTTGGAACCTGCGGCATCGGCGGCCAATCCTTGGCCTGGCCTTCAAACAGATACTTCGCAGTTTCATATCTCTTGGTCCCATCGTGCACGGCATAGCGTCGCGGATGATCGCCTTTTCCTGACCACAACGACACGCCGGCATACACTCCATCCTTGCGCAGGACGTAATAAAACATGTTGAGGTAAGACAAGCGCGTCATGTCATTGTTGAAGTTCCGGGCAATGCGCTTGAGCGCGTCCATGCCCGCATCTTCGGGTGACATGCCGTGCCGCATGTTCTCCACAATCGTATGCGCTCCGGCCACGCGAATATTTTCTTCGCCATTGCCGGTGGCTCCAGCGGCTCCTATGTCCTGATCGCAATAACATCCTGCACCGATGATTGGCGAATCACCGCAACGTCCGGGCAGCTTCCAAGCCAAACCGCTGGTCGTCGTTACGCTGGACATCTCGCCTTTCTCATTCAGCGCCGAGCAATTGATGGTGCCCGTCGGCGGGTTGAGAACTTTCTGGATCGCATCCATGCGCTGGTGCTCGGCGATCCCCAGATCGGCTGCGATCGCATACATCTTTTTGATGTGTAGCGGCTGATCTTCCAGCACGCCCGACATAGCCGCAGGGGGCTTCCAGTTCGGATCTGAAATTCCCGGTCCCCACCAGTCCTGATTGGAGTGCGTTTCCTTCCACAGCATCCAGATCTTGCGCGAATGCTCGGTCAACAAATTCTCTTTAGGAAAACCCATGGCAATGGCGAAGCGCGTAGCACCTTCGCCCACCAGCATCACGTGTCCGGTGTGCTCCATCACGGCCTTGGCCACCGAAGCAACGTTCTTGATATCACGCACGCCGCCCACCGATCCTGCCCGCCGCGTGGGGCCATGCATGCAGCAGGCATCCAGTTCCACCACACCTTCTTCGTTGGGCAGGCCGCCCAGTCCTACGCTGTCATCGTTGGGATCGTTTTCCGGACCGGAGACCACGGCAATGGCGGCATCCAGCGTGTCAGCGCCACCGCGCAGCTTTTCAAATCCTGCGTCAATGTAGTTATAGCCGTTGGCCGCGCAGACAATGATGTTCTTTGGGCTCCCCGTCCTGGGAATGATCTTGTACGGGGAATCCATTTTTTGTGGAGGATTAGTTTGGCCAACAGCCAGCGATGCCGAAGTTACCGCCAGGCCGGAAAGAAAATCTCTGCGCTTCATGCGACCTCACTTTGGGATGAGAACTTGAAACGCAGAAGGATATCATCCCCCGCCCGAAGCTCCTAGCTTTCAGCGAACGAACTGCCGTAGACAAAGCGCGCCCTATGCCGCCAGCCTCTCTGAGAGAAAGACCATCGCATCACGCAACGCGTCTTCTCCATTGCGACCGCTGGCAAATGGCGGATCAGAAATACGCTTCCACACGTTATGTTCCTGTATATGAATCGCCACGTAATAGGGCACGTCTGGATTGGAATGAGAGTGCCAGAGTTCCAGCTTGTATAGCTCTTCCCGGATGACCACCAGACCGGTGCGCTCCAGTTCCCAGGCCTCAGTGATGCCAGGAAAGTTGCGAAAATCCTCCAAAGCGTTGTTCGACATTAACTCTTCTCTCCTCTAGACTGCTGCCTTCCCCGCAGTGTTCTGATCGGCACGGAAGCGAAGCAGTGCGCCGACGCGTCCGGCTTTTTCCAGTTCTGGATTAGCTTCAACTAACTGGATGTCAGCGCCGTTGCGTAGCGCAGAATCAATCAGTGCATCACTGACGTTACTCAACTGGCGCGTCTTCCTTCCACAGACAGCGCACGCCTTCACCATCCGCGTATCCAGATGGCGACAGTTGGTGCACTCAACGGCCTCGGCATGAAAATCAGGGCTGATGACCAGGGTCTGGACTTCCTGGCGTTCCAGCGCAGTCAGAACATGGCGAAGGCCCACCGCTCCGACGGAATTGCGCGATGCCTGCCCGATCACCTCATGAACAAGACTGCTTTGTTCCGCCACGCGCCTGCCGCGCAGGATCTCTTCCGCGATTTTACGTACCTCTTCCGCCGTAGCAGAGGCAGGATCGAGCGTAAAGCGCCCTGACAGTTTCTGCTTCAGACCGGTGTGCAGATGAGGTTCCAGTTCCGGCCAGGTTTCATCACGGCATCCAATGAGCAACGTATCGCATTTCTCACCCTGCATCAGCAACTGAATCGATTCGGCAAGCTGCTTGAAATGGACCATGACTTCGTTTTCTTTGTGGCGTTCGCGATGGCCGCCGTCATAACCCATAAAGCCATCACTCCGTCCACTGTTCGGCAGCTTGCCGAATTCAAGCTCCATCTTTTCCTTCATGCTCTCATTGCGCAGCTCAAACATGCGTGCCTTCTGCCGGTCAGCCACCACAATGCAGGCATTGGGCGCACTCGCAAATGCAGCCACCAGGGGACTGAGGTGAAACCGGGAATTAACTTTCAGCTGCGAGTGCCCAAGCTGCGCAGGCAGGTCAATTTCACGCCAGATGTTCCGGTCACGGCAGGCGAGAATGGCCTTGCCGCGGGAATGATTGCCGTGCAGCCTTTCCGCAATCTCCAGTATGCGTTTCAGATCTTCTCGCAGCGCATGATGGTTGCCGTTGCGCTCGGTCTGGCGCAAGGCATCGCGCACCAGGTCTTTCGCCAAAATCGCCTCCTCACGATGCGATTTGTCCTGGGGCGTCTGCGGCTGGAAATAGAAGCTGATGGCGCCGCTTTCCGATAAATCAATCTGAGCAAGTTGACGAAGCTCTTCGCGCGAAATCATGCGTTCCTCCTGTAGCATTCTGCCGATGTGCATTCTGCCGGTTTGCATCTGATGATGGGACAAGGCTCATGCGCCCGACTGTGATCTGAATCAAGCCGTGAGCTGGGTTCAGGCCACGCGGGAGCGCTGGAGCAGCCTCTGGCGGAAGTCATCGCGCTCCGGCAGGGTCTTCTGTATTCGCTCGCGCGCGTGATGGATGGACTTGCGTACATCGTCGTGTGGCCGGTCAGAAAGACGGGCAATTTCTTCGATCGTAAAACCTTCCAGCGTAAAAAGGATGAACGCCTCCCGGTCTTTGGCGCCCACTCCATGCAGTACTACGTCCAATTGCGCCACCATCTCTTCACTGGCATAGATTTCTTCCGGCGTCCGCGATGCCGAGTCTGCAATAAGATTCTCTTCCTTCACGCGATCATCGGGCTGGTGGTATTGAAGAAGGCTTTCATCACTTGCGGTAACGTCAGTCACGCCGGCGCGCGCATCCAGTGAGACCTCCGCCACGTCCGCATTGTCATTCATCAACTGGCGAATGGCGCGAAGCGCAAGGCGGTGAAAGTAACTTTCCTCCGGCAGCAACTGGGCGTTGCCGTTTTCATGCGACAGGGCGGCCACCATCACTTCATCAATCACTTCATCAATCGTGATTTGACCGGGACGTATCTGTCCATTCCCGGCGCGGAGCTGAAGCTCACGGGCCACAAATTCCCGCAGATGATCCAGATCGACGATCCAGTCTTCATCATAGAGCGCGCCCAACGCCTCAGCGGAAGCCGCTGCACCTGGGGCGCTATTGATCTTCGTGACGGAGCTCTGCGAGACGGACGCAAGTGTCTGCTCAAACGGCACAGTCTTGCTCAAACGCTGTCCACGGTCCCCACGGCGCAACTTTCGTCCAACGTGTCCGCGCAGGAGATCTTTGTGCTTGGTGAGCTGCGCCAGCAGATCGACGAACGCCGCTTTCACGCTCGCGGAAGCAGTGCTGCTGGTGCTGGTGGCGGCCATTTGCCCTGACGGCAATCGCAAATTGAGAGAAGTACTGAGTTCCTGGCGTGCGGCATTGTCCACTACAGCGTGCAGGTGGACCAGGTCAGGCTTGAAAGCACGGAGCCTGCGGTTGAGCTTCTGAATGTGGGTTTGGAATTCTCGTTCTACGTCAGGAGTCTTGCCAGCCTTAAAACTCAAATGAACGTTCATGTGCGCCTCGGCATTGGGAGCAGGTCCTCCCATAACAGAAGGTCCGATGGCCCTCATCACTCGCAAATTGTACACCTGCTGTTGAGACGCGGGTGGCACTATGAATGTTGTACGGTAAAAAGATTGCGCTAAGTGCGAAAAATACTTGCATTGACGCGGGTTTTATGGCGGGTGGCGAGCTCACAGTGGAGGCGTGGTTAAGAAGAGTTAAAGCCGTCGGGTTAAAAAGCGGTTCGCTCTTTACTCAAGCCGGTTAATCATGGAAGCAACGTAGCCTGCGCCAAAGCCGTTGTCTATATTCACCACACTCACGTTCGAAGCACATGAATTCAGCATGCCCAGCAGTGCTGCCAGTCCGTTAAACGATGCCCCGTAGCCCACGCTGGTCGGTACTGCAATCACGGGGACCCGCACCAGGCCGCCAACCACACTGGGCAGAGCACCTTCCATTCCGGCACAGACAATCACCACGCGGGCTCCGTCGATCACGTTTCGGTTCGAGAGCAGCCGGTGAATGCCCGCAACTCCCACGTCATACAGGGGAGTTACGCGATTGCCCATGACCTCGGCGGTGGTGACCGCTTCTTCGGCCACGGGAATATCGCTGGTTCCGGCACAGACGACGGCGATGCTGCCTTTGCCGTAAATGGCCTTGTCCTGCGTGAGCACAATGGCCTGCGCAGTCTTACGATACTCGGCCTTGCGGACCAGCTTCTTGACGGCTCGAAAGTGGCCGGCGTCCGCCTTTGTGGCCAGAACATTGCCACCCTGCGACGCGAGCTTCTTAAAAATCTGGGCCACCTGATCAGGCGTCTTGCCGCGAGAGAAGATCACCTCCGGCATGCCGGCCCGCAGCTTGCGATGGTGGTCCACTTTGGCAAAGCCCAGGTCTTCAAACGGGAGATGACGCAGACGTGAAACGGCTTCATCCGGCGAAAGGCTGCCGCTACGGACTTGTTCCAGAAGTTTTAGCAGGGCTGAGGTTTCCATGGCCAACCAATCAGAGTAACACCAGTGAGGATTTGCCAGAATTGCCACGATTGCCAAGACTGCCCAAAATTGCCAAGGATCGATGGAATTGGGGAATTTTTAATTTCGAATTTTAAGTTTCAAATGCTCTGCCCCCTCGCCTTGACTGCTACCAACTCTTCTCCCTATGCTCAACTGGCATTCTCTTCACCATGCCGACTCCATCTCAACCAGGCCAGATACTCACCGTCGCTGCCACGGGTGCAAGCGGCGCCGTCTTTACACGCGCGCTCCTGCTGGCGGCGGAACGTGATCCGCGCATCGGCACAGTGAACTTCATTGCCTCGGATAATGCCTTGCGCGTCTTTGCCGAAGAGCTTGGCATCAAAGGCCGATCTGATCTGGTGCAGCAATTGATCGGCCGTAAGGCGGAAAAGATTCGTGCGCAAAATATAGATGATATCGGCGCCAACGTGGCCAGCGGCTCCTATCCCACCAATGCCATGATGATACTGCCGTGCAGTATGGGCACGCTTGCTGGGATTGCCAACGGGCTGGCCGGCAATCTGGTGCAACGCGCCGCCGACGTCTGCCTCAAGGAAAAGCGACCGCTGGTTCTCTGCGTGCGCGAGACCCCGCTGAACCTCATCCACATCAGAAACATGCATCATGCCGCTGAAGCCGGAGCCACGATCTATCCACTGATTCCCACTTTTTACAACCAGCCAAAATCGTTGGACGAGATGGCGCACCAGTTTGCGTGCCGCGTGCTGGCCTTCATCGGCTTGCAGCAGGATGATGCTTATGTATGGGGTGGATAGGCTTTTCGTTTTATCCCGAGCGGAGCGAGGGAACCCTACCGCCTGAGGATATTTCGCCCAGGCTGATCATGCGCTCGCCAACGTCAAAGCTTTCAAAATCACCTCAACCGCGGTCTTCTCCAGCTTAAACGCCTCCAGTTCATCTTCCGCGGCCCACGCGACATCCGCGGCATCACTTCCTGCGCTCAGTTCACCCTCCAGCACGTGGCACAGGAAATCTACCAGCACATAATGGTACTGAGTACGGCCATCTTTACCGGGAAGTATGCGGTCAATCACTTCAATGACCTCGCCGGCTCGCACAGTGAGTCCGGTTTCTTCCCGGGCTTCACGTTCAGCGGCAGAGCGCAGCGTTTCGCCAAGTTCAACCACGCCGCCGGGAATGGTCCACTGGCCTAGCATCGGCGGACTGCCTCGTTTAACCAGCAGCACGCGGCCCTGATTGATGATCACCGCGCCCACGCCGACGATAGGCCGATCAGGATACTCGCGCTTCATATTTCACAAACCGGTTCCACCGCATCTCCTCGCAGAGTTTCTCGGCCTTCCGGGTCGGCGTCATCGGCTGCCGGCCACATCGGCCGAGTCTTCATTGGCTGAAATCCGTGGAGAAAAACCTGCGTGGCTGCACGTCCACAAACTTCCAGCCGCTGGACGTGCTCTGGACGGAAAAATTCACCCGCGCCTGCTTGCGCACCGGCAACGTGCCGTCGCGTGGCGTGATTTCCATTTCGATGTCGGCCTCGGCGCTGGGCTTCGCAACGTCCGAAATAGCGCTGACCAGATTAACGTGCAGCCGGATGCTCTCTGCATGCGACAAAAACGATATGAGCTGCTGCTGGAAACGCTGGCCGTCCTGCATGTGGACAAAGTCGAATACGGCGAGCACCTGCTTCTGGTTATTGTCTTCCAGACCCTGGGTGAGCTGCATCAGCAGCCGGGTGGCGGCACGGTCATCGAAAACCTGCTTTTGCTCTGGGCTGGGCGGCGGAGACGGCTGGGACTTTTGAGGCGGCTGGTCTTGGGCAGCAAGCTGTGGCGCTCCGGCGAGCGTCGCGATGAAAGCCAGCGCCAAAAAGACGCGCTTGAGAAACGTCATTCGAGATTCGATTACCGTCATCCTCTGCTCCGGCGGCACCATTCGCCATAGACGACGAGTTTAGCATTTGAAACTCCACCAGAAGCGTATTTCCCCGCCAGGTTGCTCCCCGGCATGCATCTAAACGATGTATGGCACTGGAGAAATATAACGAGAAGCGCCGCTTTAATGAAACGCCTGAACCCAAAGGCACACTGGCGAGGGATGAAGGCCATCGCTTCGTCCGACAAGCGTCTGTCCATGCAGGTGGAAGATCATCCGGTTTCGTATTTCGATTTTGAGGGCATTATCCCTGAAGGCAATTACGGCGCCGGCACCGTGATGGTGTGGGACGTTGGAACATGGGAACCGCTGGGCAACGCCGATCAGATGCTGGCCAAAGGTGATTTGAAGTTTCGCCTTCACGGCAAAAAGCTGAATGGCGAATTTGTGCTGGCGCACATGCGAGCGCGGCGTCCGGGATCAAAAGGCAACGAATGGCTGCTGATCAAGAAAAAAGATGACGCCATGCAGCCAGCAAGCCGGCCAATTCGAAAACCGTAGCGAAGAAAAAATCAGTCGCACCTGCAAAGAAGGCCACCAAACTCAAATCGATCGCTGGAAATAAACGCACTAATTCAGCCAGCAAATCGAACAGCAAAGTCAGGCGTTCGGCCTAAAAACGTTCCAGCTGATTCTCGACGTACCGCCAAACGGTAAAATATTGCAGCCCGTGTCTCGATCCCTCAAAGCCCATCTGCTGCTGGTCTTGGTCACCATGATCTGGGGCTGCACGTTTCCGATGATCAAAGCGGCACTGGCAGATTCTTCTCCACTCATGCTGAATGCAGTGCGCATGACCCTGGCTGCCGTGCTGCTGGCAATTTACTATCGCAAAAATCTGCGCAGCCTTACCCGGACTGGCTTCTTCACCGGCGCGCTGGTCGGCTTATTTCTCGGCCTCGGATATGCCTTCCAGACGGCCGGACTCAGGCTCACCACACCTTCAAAGTCTGCGTTTCTCACCGGCATCTCCACCGTGCTCGTGCCGCTGGTGCTGGTTGTCTTCTGGCGAGCGAAGATCCATCGCTGGCGCGTGGCCGGCATACTCCTGGCATTGACCGGCCTTTTCCTCATGACCGTTCCCGCCGGGCGCCAGGCCCTGGCCGATTTCGCCAACATCAATTCCGGTGACCTGCTGACCATTGGCTGCGCATTCGCGTTCGCCTTTCAGATCGTCTTCCTGGGACGCAGCACCCGGCGCTTCCCTTTTGAGCAGATGGCGGTCTTGCAGATCGGCATCGGCGCCCTGCTCACGGCCATCAGCGCGCCGTTTCTCGAACACCCCTATTTCCGGCCGACACCCACGGTGATCGCAACTGTGCTGATCACAGGGATCTTCGGCACGGCCGTGGCATTTACCGTCCAGGCGTGGGCGCAGCAGTTCACCCCCGCCACCCACGCGGCATTGATCTTCAATCTGGAACCGGTGTTCGCTTGGATAACTTCGTTCATCTTTTTGCACGAGCGGCTGGGTTTGCGCGCTGGAGCGGGGGCTCTGCTGATTCTGGCTGGGATATTGATTTCAGAGGTCTTAGGAAGGGTGAACCAGGGAAGGGTGAACCAGGGAAGTGCGAATCAGGAAGCCGCGATGGCGCCAGACCCGGACCTGGCCGCAGAGCCCGGGCAGGCCAGCCCTGACGGATAACGCTGGTAACTCTTTCTGCGTCTAATTGAGGGCGCTCTTAATCAAATGGGTCTTACAATCCTTTCTTGAAGCGTCCGTTTATAATTTTCCCAGGGCTGCAATAGGCCGGAGGAACGTCCTGATGAATTCGCGTTATACCTCATTCATGGCTCGCCTTAAGACCCAGCGAATGCTTTCGACACTGGTCGTGCTGCTGACTTTGACCGTCGGAATCCTGATTGGCACAGTGTTGAGCCGCACCGGGGTCAGAGGCAACGTCTCCAGCCCTGATGCCGCATTGCTGCCGATGCAATCACCGCAACAGCTCAGCAATACTTTTGGCCAGGTGACCAAGCAAGTGGGCTCCGCCGTGGTCAACATCAACACTGAATCCATCGCCAAACCACGCCGGCGTTTGCGCCGAGGCCAGGGTCAGGGTGATGACAAAGGTGGCGGCAACAATGACGATCTTCAGGATTTCTTCAACCGCTTCTTCGGCGGAGGTGGGCAGGGTGGTCAAGGCGGTCAGGGTGGTCAGGGCGGCGATGAAGAACAGAGTCCCTTTGGCGGTCCCGAAGGCCCAAACGGCGGGCGCTCGCGCTCGCTTGGTTCCGGCGTGATCCTGAATGCGAACGGATATATCATCACCAATTTTCACGTGGTGGAAGGCGCGGACCGCATCCGCGTGAAGCTGAAAGACGACGCGCCCGGCATGCTCCGCACAGCCAAACTGGTTGGCATGGATAGTGAAACCGATCTGGCCGTGATCAAGATCGATCCACCCAAGGACTCACCACTCACCGTGGCCAAACTGGGCGATTCAGACGCGATGACCGTTGGTGACTGGGTGCTGGCCATGGGCAGCCCGTTCGGCCTCGAGAATACCGTGACCGCCGGCATCGTCTCCGCCCGCGGACGCAATATCAATCCCGCCCGGCAATTCCAGTCATTCATTCAGACGGATGCAGCCATCAATCCCGGCAACTCTGGCGGCCCGCTGGTAAACATGCGCGGTGAAGTCATTGGCATCAACACCGCCATCTACACGCAGTCCTACGGATATCAGGGTGTTGGCTTTGCCATGCCGTCCAATACGGTGCGCGAAGTTTATGATCAGCTCACCAGTCCGGAACATAAAGTGGCACGCGGCTCCATTGGCGTAACCTTCAATCCGCAAACTCCGGCCCTGGCCCGCATGTACGGCGTGAAGAGTGGCGTCACCATTTCCGGTGTAACCGCCGGAGGTCCCGCGGAAAGCGCCGGCCTCCAGCCGGAAGACACCATCACCACGGTGAACGGCAAGCCGGTTAAAAACGGGGATGACCTGGTTGGCATCATCTCAGCCGTCAAACCCGGCACCAAAGTTCCGATTGAATATGTCCGCAACGGCCAACAGAAACAGGTCTCCATTGCCGTGGCCGACCGGACCAAACTGTTCGCCGAGCGCGCGGAAGCCTCCGACGATACAACCGACGCGGCAAAACCCGCGCCTACTCGCCTGGGAATGGCTGTCCGGGCAGTGTCGCCCGAGATGGCTGAGCGCTTCGGCACTCCTGAAGGCAAAGGCGTACAGGTGTCTGACGTGAAGCCTGATTCATTCGCTGAGGACATAGGCGTGCAGGTGGGCATGATCATCCTTAAGGTCAACAAACTCCCGGTAAACAATGAAGAAGAGTTCCGCCGCGTTACCTCACAGCTCAAGAGCGGACAGGACGTGGTGTTCCTGGTTAAGAGCGGCCGCGCCGCCAACTCCGGCAACATCTTCCTTTCGGGAACCTTGCCGTAAAGACGAGCATTAAGGGCGGACATCGATATCTGATTTCCGCCCTCGACCTTCTCCGCTAAATAGCTGTCCAGCAGAGACTTAGCTCGCGATATCTGTCATAAATCCAGAGAAGTCGGGACTCTTCCGTAACCTGTGCTGGATAACATAAAACTGGCGCATCAGCATCAAACCGTGACATGATGTTGCGCGCTCGATAGCTGGATCGATTTCTGAGGTGAATTTGCGGTTACTGTCCAAGAACTTCTTTCTAATCAGCATGATGCTGCTGTTAGGCTTGGCCATCAGCACCGCCCAGCCGGCTGCGGCCCAGTCTGCCGTGACAAAGACTGCTGGGACAACGAAGAAATCGGCTTCAGGAAAGACCCATGCCTCCGCCAGGCGCCGCAAGGGCGGCCGTAAAACCTCCTGGAAGCGCAAAGGCCAGCAGGGTATACAGCCGGAACGGGCCCGCGAGATTCAGACGGCGCTGATCCGTGAGAAATACCTCAGCGGTGAACCCACCGGAGTATGGGATTCACGCACACAGGAAGCCATTACCCGCTATCAGGCCGATCACGGTTGGCAAACCAAGGTTACGCCCGACTCGCGCGCTCTGATCAAACTGGGACTCGGGCCGAATTATTCGTCGTCAGAAATGATTAACCCCGTCGCCAAACCGGCTGCCGTCACCGCGAACGCTGGCGCCACCGCGAGTCAGTCTGCCACAGGCGATTCCCGCGACAAGCAGTAAAACTCCCGCAACGAAACAGGTCAAAACCTTCTCCCTTTTGCGGAACCGGTTCAGATGACCGATGGGCTCCCCCCGGTTCATCCCAAGATCTAAAGGACTTACACGAAACATCCCAAGGGACGCCCTTCCGATCTCGGCGATGTCGCGCGATCACCCGATGACGGCGATGGGGGGTACCCCTCCCCCGGTTTCACCCAATTTCACCCAATGTCACCCAAGGTCACCCAACCCGGGGTCCCCGGCAAAGGCAGGTTTTGGCTTGCTAGGGTCGAAGCTGCGCGACCTGCCTTGCCCAACTACTAGGTACTAATGACCAAGTACCGTTCTTATGTCAAAGAACTCTTCACTTCTCGCCACTGAGGCACTCTCACCATAACGCATTTCATCAGGCGAATAAAGTACGAAATGGCACTCCTGCCAAACAATGCCGAATAATCTCGGATCGATTCATGTATTTTGCAATTACGCGGTGAGGCCGGCTTGCCCG
>WNFC01009818.1_pt1 | contig 18458 bp, 18 predicted proteins | sample 5400541 | NCBI WGS metagenome assembly WNFC01 (sample SAMN13153342, study PRJNA577476) | soil metagenome | isolation source: 120 cm saprolite under Douglas fir tree site 2 hole 2 replicate 1 | place: USA:California | collected 2015-04-18 | reverse complement strand
CGACGCGGCCCGCGCCGTCGCCTGCGACGCGTCAGTCACACCCGTGGTGATGGGCCAGGTGAACCCGGACGCCCTGGACGGCCTGGTCCGGCTCTGTGTCGAACTGGCCCGGCTCCACGACGCCCACGCGAACAGCACGGCAGGCCCGCAGGACGGATCCGCGGACACCGGCGAGGCAGACTCCCAGGCGGCGTCCGGCGCGGTGCCCGGCCCGGACACCGCGCGGGCCTGGGAAGCCCTCGAGCAAGCCATCATTGAAAAAGCGGTCGACCTCCTCTCCGGCCCCGGCGGGCTCGCCTCGTTCCTGCGGCGCCGGCAGCTCGGCGCCCGGCTTGGCGGCCCCAGCCTGCCGCTGGACATCGGCTACGCCGAGACCATCCCGGCCGCCATCCGCAACGCGGTGATCCTGCGCGATAAGCACTGCCGGTGGGCAGGCGGATGCAACCAGCCCGCCGCGGCCTGCGAAGTCCACCACGTCAAGCACAAGGCCCGCGGCGGCAAGACCAGCACTAAAGACTGCGTCCTCCTATGTACCTTCCATCACCAGGTGGCAATTCACCGGTGGGGCTGGACGCTGGTGCTGAACCCCGATGGGACCACGACCGCCTGGAACCCGGATAAGACGAAGGTCCTGCACAGCCACAGCCCACCCACCCGGTCCGGGTAACACCCCAGGGTGCCCCACCAGGCGCACAGCCCCATGGTGGCTAGGCCCCACGGAACCTGTCGCACCCTTTCAGCCGATGGCCGGTTAGCCGATCGCCGCGGCGATGATCTCCCGCGCCTGCTCTTGGATCGCGGCGAGATGCTCGGGGCCGCGGAAGGACTCGGCGTACAGCTTGTAGAGGTCTTCGGTGCCCGACGGGCGGGCGGCGAACCAACCGGACGCGGTGACGACCTTGAGGCCGCCGATCGGGGCGCCGTTGCCCGGCGCGGTGGTCAGCGCGGCGGTGATCTTCTCACCCGCGAGCTCACTGGCGGAAATCTGCGCAGGGGAGAGCTTAGCCAGGGCCTGCTTCTGTTCCCGGCTGGCCGCGGTGTCGATGCGCGCGTAAACGGGCGCCCCGTACCGGTCGGTCAGGCCGCGGTAGAGCTGCGACGGTGAGTGCCCGGTCACGGCGGTGATCTCGGAGGCGAGCAGGGCCAGGATGATCCCGTCCTTGTCGGTGGTCCAGACCGAACCGTCGCGCTGCAGGAACGACGCCCCGGCGCTTTCCTCGCCGCCGAAGGCCACCGAACCATCCAGCAGTCCGGGCACGAACCACTTGAACCCGACCGGGACCTCGAGCAGCGCCCGGCCCAGGCCCTCGGTCACCCGGTCGATCATCGAGGAACTGACCAGGGTCTTCCCGACGGCGGCCCCGGCCGGCCAGCCGTCCCGGTGCCGGTACAGGTAGTCGATGGCGACGGCCAGGTAATGATTGGGGTTGAGTAGACCGGCGTCGGGCGTGACGATGCCATGCCGGTCGGCGTCGGTGTCGTTGCCGGTCGCGACGGCGAACTCGTGCTGGCGACGGATCAGGCTGGCCATGGCGTACGGCGACGAGCAGTCCATCCGGATCTTGCCGTCCCAGTCCAGGGTCATGAACCGGAACGTGGCGTCCACGTCGGGGTTGACGACGGTCAGGTCCAGGCCGTAGCGGTCGCCGATTTCGCCCCAGTAGGCCACGCTCGCCCCGCCGAGCGGGTCGGCGCCGATGCGCACCCCGGCCGCCTTGATCGCGGCCAGATCTACCACCTTTCCGAGAGCGGACACGTAGCTGCCGAGGAAGTCGAACTTCCCGGCGGCGCCGGCCGCCCGGGCGTACGGGACCCTGCGCACGCCCTTCAGCCCATCCGTGAGCAGGTTGTTCGCCCGGTCCTGGATCTGCCTGGTGATGTCGGCGCCGGCCGGCCCGCCGTCGGGCGGGTTGTACTTGAACCCGCCGTCCGGCGGCGGGTTGTGCGAGGGCGTGACGACGATCCCGTCGGCGCGGGGCCCCGCGGAGGCGTTGTGGACCAGGATCGCGCGGGACACCGCCGGCGTCGGTGTGTACCCGCCGCGGGCGTCGACCATGACCCGAACGTCGTTGGCGGCGAGTACCTCCAGCGCGCTGACCTGCGCTGGCTCGGAAAGCGCGTGCGTGTCGGCGCCCATGTACAGCGGCCCGTCGATGCCCTGGCTGGCCCGGTACTCGCAGATCGCCTGGGTGGTGGCCAGGATGTGGTCCTCGTTGAATGTCGCCGTGAACGCGGATCCGCGATGACCGGACGTGCCGAACGACACCCGCTGCGCAGGGTCGCCGGGATCGGGATGCACCGCGTAGTAGGCGGTGACCAGCTTCGCGACGTCCACGAGATCTACAGGGGCAGCGGGCTGCCCGGCACGCGGGTCTGTCATCCCGTCATACTGACACGCCGGGCAGGCGCCAGACACGCCTGCCCGGCCTTCAGGGTTGTCACCGCCAGTCCGGCGCCCTGGCGACGTTCACCGCCGCGTTAATGTCCCGGTCCAGCCACGCCCCGCACCGCTGGCAGCGCCAGCTGCGGATGTGCAGCGGCTTGGGGCCGTCTCTCACGCCGCAAAGGGTGATACGTCGAGGCGATGACCGCGGCGACGGTGGCCATGCAGCGCTCCTTGGGTTCGCAGGGGTCAGTCAGCGGTGACCGAGGGGTCGACGTAGACGGCGTTGCGGTCGATGGTCAGGTAGGCGTCCATCCCGATCGGGCGGCGGCGCTCCTCGGCGATCTGCCCGAGCAACCCGGCCGCCCGGGCCAGCAGGGCGAAGCCGCGCAGCAGCTCGACGGGCAGGCCGAGGTCGGCGAGCGCGGCGCCGCAGACGCCGGCGCCGTTGAGCGGGAGCCTGCGGCCGAGCACCTGCTCGTGCACCCGGCCGATCGCCTCGAACAGCCGCAGATGCGGACCCCGCAGCCCCTCCTGCTCCGCGATCTCGATCAGCACCGGCGTCCGGGGATCGCGTACCTTGTGCACCGGGTGCCCGAGCCCGGGGACGAAGCGCTTATCCGCCCGGCTCTGCCGGACCGCTTCCAGGGCCAGCGCGTCCCAGCCGGCGTCGTCCGCGGGCAGTGCGGCGCCTGAAGCCTCGTGCCGCGTAAGCACGTCGTGGAGGTAACGCCCGCAGTCCTCGGTAACCCCGAGGAACCGGGACCCGCCGCCGAGCAGCCCCGCGGCCAGCGCCCCCTGCAGCGAATCCGGTGCGGACAGGTAGGTCAGCCGCGCGGCGATCGCGGTCGGGGTGAACCCGTGATCGGCCAGCGCCACCAGCACGGCCTCGAACACCCTGGTCTCCGCTTGGCTCGGCCGGCGCAGCGCGACCAGCCAGAAGGCGAGTTCCCCGAAGCTGACCTTGCCCATCAGGTCGGCCGTCAGGTCCTGGCCGAGCAGCCGGATCTCGTCGGCCGTCGAGGTGCCGAGCGAGGTGGGGAAGGACAAACCCATAGACCCGTCCGGGTGGCTGCTCATGTGCCATTCTCCTTGTCGCTGTTTTCGGTGTCGCTGAAACCCGCTTCGTTCGGCCCCTTCTTGTCCGGCCCCGGTTCGACGGGCTCGGCCAGCCAGCGGCGGATCTCGGCGCCGTGCTGGTCCAGGGCCGGCGGCGGAAGCCGGTAGCTGGCCGGGGTCTCGGAGAAGGTGATCGGGTGCCGCACCGACGGCACCGCGGCGGCGCCCGCCCCGACGCTGACGACCGGCTCAAGCCCCACCTCGGCGGCGAACGCGACGCCCTGATCGATGGTGTTGATCGGCCCGCAGGCCACCCCGGCGGCGATCAGCTCGCGGAACCACTCGAGCTTGGTCCGGGTCCGCAGCCGCTCGACGAGCAGCGGCCGCAGTTGGTCGCGGTTGGCCGTCCGGTCCTCGTTGCGGCCGAACCGCGGGTCGTCGGAAAGCTCCGGGACGCCGAGGACCTGAGTTAGCTTGCGGAACTGGATGTCGTTGCCCGCGGTGATGATCAGCTCGCCGTCGGCGCAGGGCAGCGGCTCGTAGGGGAACAGGCTGGGATGGCTGTTGCCCATCCGGAACGGGACGACCCCCCCGGCGACGTAGGCGCTGGTCTGATTCACCAGGCCCGACATGGCCGACGCCAGCAAGCTGACCTCGACGTGCTGGCCGCGGCCGGTCTCGTGCCGCACGTTCAGCGCGGCCAGGATCCCGATGGTGGCGTGCAGCCCGGCGATCACGTCGAACATGGCCACGCCCGCCCGGAACGGTTCGCCGCCCGGATCTCCCGTCACGCTCATCAGGCCGGAGATGGCCTGCACGATGAGGTCGTATCCGGGCAGCGCGGCACCTTTGGGGCCGCTGCCGAAGCCGCTGATCGAGGCGTACACGACGGCCGGGTTGCGGGCTGACACGGCCTCGTAATCGAGGCCGAAGCGGGCCAGGCCGCCCGGCTTGAAGTTCTCGATGAACACGTCGGCGCGCCGCGCGAGCTCGTGCGCCGCGGCCAGGTCATCCGGGTCGCGCAGGTCCAGTGCTATCGAGCGCTTGTTGCGGTTCACGCCGAGGTAGTAGGTCGAGATGCCATCCCGGACCGGCGGCTGCCAGGTGCGGGTGTCGTCCCCGCCCGGGCCCTCGACCTTGACCACCTCGGCCCCCAGGTCGGCCAGCAGCATCGTCGCGTACGGCCCGGCCAGGATCCGGGAGAAGTCGGCGATCAGCAGCCCGGCCAGCGGCCCCCCGGCCTCGGGCCCCTGCTGGCTCACCGTCATCGCCCTGTTGTCTTCGTCGATGGCTCTGCGTTCCTCTCGTCGGGATGTCCGTTATACGGACAACCGTCCATAGAAGCTGTACGGACCAGCCTAGGCCCGCGCGATTCTCTGTCAAGGGAAAGAGTCGATCCAGGAATCGCTTGACAGCCAATTACCCCATGGCAGACAGTGGCACTGGTCGGCCGACTGATCGTGTAGCGGACGATCGTCCGCAAACAAACGGCGACGACGCTGGAGGTTGCGATGACCAATCCTGACGCGGAAGCGGCGGCCCTCGGGTCTGGCGAACGCCGTCCGGTCGTGCTGCGCGGCGGCACGGTGCTCACCATGGACGACGCGCACACGGTTCTGGCCGACGCGGACGTGCTGGTCGTCGACGACCAGATCGCCGCGGTGGGCCCGCGCCTGGAGGCACCCGCGGCCGCGCTCGAAATCGACGCCGGCGGCGGCATCGTGATGCCGGGGATGATCGACACCCACCGGCACATGTGGCAGACGGCGATGCGCGGGTACGGCGCGGACTGGACTCTGACCCAGTACTTCGTCTGGTACTACCTGGAGCACGGCCGGGTGTTCCGGCCCGAGGACATCTACGCTGGCAACCTCGTCTCCGCCTGGGACGCCCTCGAGGCGGGCGTCACCACCACCGTGGACTGGTCGCACGGGCTGCAGACCGTGGACCATGCCGAAGCCGCCGTCGAGGCGCTGCAGGCGGTGCCCGGACGATTCGTCCTCGCCTACGGCAACATCCAGGCGGGCCCCTGGGAGTGGACCGCCGACCCCGCCGTCCGGTCGTTCTTCGACCGGCACCCCGCCGGCGACATGCTCGGGTTGCAGCTCGCCTTCGATGTCACCGGCGATCCGGCCTTCCCCGAGAAGGCGGCGTTCGAGGCGGCCCGCGAGCTCGGCCTGCCCGTCACCACCCACGCCGGCGTGTGGGGCGCCACCAACGACGACGGCATCCGGCTGATGCACGAGCACGGGTTCATGACCCCGGCGACGGTCTACGTGCACGCGGCCACGCTGAGCACCGACTCCTATCACCGCATCGCGGCGACGGGCGGCTCCATCTCGGTGTCGACGGAATCGGAGCAGAGCGCGGGGCAGGGCTACCCGCCCACCTGGCAGGTGCGCCGCCACGACATCCCGGTCTCGCTGTCGATGGACACCAGCGTCTGGTGGAGCGGCGACCTGTTCTCGGCCATGCGCGCCACCCTCGGCGCCGACCGCTCGCGCGAGCACCTCGAGGCGCACGTCAAGGGCGAGACCGTCACTCATACTCACCTGCGCGCCGAACAAGTCGTCGACTGGGCCACCCGGGGTGGCGCCCGCGCCCTGGGCCGTGACGACCTGGGCCGCCTCGAGCCAGGCCACAAGGCGGACGTGGTGCTCATCAAGAACGAGAGCTCGCCGGTCTCGTTCCCGCTGCTGAACCCCTACGGCCATGTCGCCTTCCAGGCGCAGCGCGGTGACGTGCACACCGTCCTGGTGGACGGGCGGGTCGTCAAGCACGCGCATCGCCTCGCCGGGGCCGACCTCGGCGCGGTGCGGCGCACCGTCGAGGCCACCGTTGACTACCTGCGGTCCGCGCTCGGCGAGCAGGCCTGGGCGGCCGGGATGAACCCGGACCTGCCCGGCACCCAAGTCCTCGACAACCCCTATCAGTACACCGACTACAAATCCGAGTCGACCCACGGCGCGCGCGGCAGCGTATTCGGCGAGGCTCAGTAGGGATGGCCGGACGCGGCCGCGGGCCAGACTTCGTCGAGGCGCTGGCGCGCGGGCTGGATATTCTCGCGTCGTTCGGCGCGGATAACCGCAGCATGTCGCTGAGTGAGGTGGCGGCCGCGGCTAGCCTGGCCCGGCCCACCGCCCGCCGCCTGCTGCTCACCCTGGAAGAGCTGGGCTTCGTCCGGTCGGGAGACGGGACCTTCCAGCTGACGCCGAAGGTCATGAATCTGGGGATGGCGTACGTCAGCTCCCTGGGCCTGTGGGATATCGCCCGGCCGCACATGGAATCGCTGGTGGCCCGCACCGGCGAATCGTCGTCCATGGCCCAGCTCGACGGCTCCGACATCGTCTACGTGGCCCGCGTCTCCGTGCCCAAGCTGATCGCCCTGCGGGTGGAGATCGGCACCCACTTCCCGGCGGTGCAGACCTCGCAGGGAAAGGTCCTGCTCGCGGCGCTGCCTGCGGACCAGGTCGCGGCCGCGCTGTCCCAGCCCAGCCGCTCCGGGCTGCCGCCCTACATCGGCCGGTCGCCCGATCAACTGCGCGACGAGCTGACCGAGGTCCGGGCCCGGGGCTGGGCGCTGGCCGACGAGGAACTCGCACCCGGCGTCCGTTCGGTCGCCGTCCCGGTCCGGGACGGAACCGGGACCGTCCGGGCCGCCATGAACGTCACTGTGCACGCGGCCGAGACGACCACGCAGCGGCTTATCCGTGATTACCTGCCCCTCCTGCTGACGACGGCTGGTGAGATAAGCGCGGAGTGGGCGATATGGCTCTCCCGTCCGCACGTGGAAATCTCCCGGCGCGCCGAACCCGGTTCGGTGACCGCGTAAACCCGCCAAACCCGCCATACGCACAAATTTTCGATACGAATGGCCGGCGGAATATCCGCGGAAAGGGCCGGAAGGAACGCTACGGAGTATTGATGACACGCCGTGCGACCTGGACATCTATGGCATGACGGCCACAAAGAGGGAGCATTAGCGCTGTGCAGACAAATCCTGGACAGGAAAGGTCACGCCAATGCTCCCGGAGCCGACCCTACCAAAGCGGCGGCGCGCCGGCTCGGCTCAGCCGCAGCCGTGGGCTATGACGCCGTTGTTCGCGGTGCCGGATAGTACCGGGCCGGCCAGCACCGAGCCTGACGTAACCGCGTCACTTGGTCGCCAGGCCACGCGTCCGCCCGGGCGCGGCCGGCGGCCGAATTCGCTCCTTCCGGCTGGCCGCGCCAATCCCAATCGCAGTGGCGGGACCGGGCCAGCCGGCTCATACAGAGCCGGCTCGCCCAAAGCCGGCCCGCATAAAGAGCCGGCCGATTTGCTGGCGGTCACCGCGGAACTGCTCCGGCGGGCGCTGGCGCGCAGTTTCCTGCGCTACGGCATTCCCGGGGATCTCGAGGCCGCCGTCCATCTCGAGGCCGCCGTCCATGCCGCGATGAACGTCATCGAGCCGGTGCTCGACGCGCGGGACACCGAAATCCTGCGGCTAAGGCGGCTGATGGGCGCCAAACTCCCCGGCCGGTAATTCTCCGCTAGCGCACGGCAGGTCGGCGAGGCTATCGTCGCCACGAGACACTTTTGGCTGCTCGCCGCCAGCCGTCCGCTAAGGAGTCCCGCTAAGGAGTCGCGCGTGCCCGAACTGGGTCCCGCGGTGGAGTACGAAGCGCGGTCGCGGCTCGGCCTGGCCGAGGCCGACGCGTTCCTGGCGCGGCTGGAGACGCTGTCCTTCGACATCACCGGGCCGCTCAGCCAGGTGTACGGCGGCGTGGTGGACGTGGACAAGTTCGCGACGCAGCTGGTGCTCGACGCGCTGCGGGCGGCCGCCGAGCGCCCGGCGGAGCTGCGGCGGCTCGACCGCCGCCGCGAGATCGATCCGGCCTGGTTCCAGCGGTCCCGCATGATCGGCTACGTCTGCTACGCCGACCGGTTCGCCGGCTCGCTGGCCGGGGTCCGCCAGCACCTGGATTACCTGGTGGAGCTGGGCGTCACCTACCTGCACCTCATGCCGCTGCTTCGGCCGCGGGAGGGAGAGAACGACGGCGGCTACGCGGTGGCGGACTACGACCAGGTGGATCCGCGGATCGGCACGATGGCCGACCTGCAAGCGCTCGCAGGCGACCTGCACGAGCGCGGCATCGCGCTGTGCGTCGACCTGGTGCTCAACCACACCGCGCGGGAGCACGAATGGGCCCGCAAGGCGCTGGCCGGCGAGCCCGGCTACCGCGAGATGTACCTGATCTACCCGGACCGGACCGAACCCGACGCCTACGAGCGCACGCTGCCCGAGGTGTTCCCCGACATCGCGCCGGGCAGCTTCACCCAGGTCCCGGGCCTGGGCTGGGTGTGGACGAGCTTCCACGAGTACCAGTGGGACCTGAACTACGCCAACCCGGCGGTGTTCCGGGCCATGCTGGGCACCATGCTCGCGCTGGCCAACCGGGGCATCGACGTGCTGCGGCTGGACGCGGTGCCGTTCCTGTGGAAGCGAGTGGGGACCGACTGCCAGAACCAGCCCGAGGCTCACCTGCTCCTGCAGGCGTTCCGGGCGCTGACCCGGCTCGCGGCGCCCGGCCTGGTGCTGAAGGCCGAGGCGATCGTCAGCCCGGAGATGCTGGCCGAGTACCTCGGCGGTCACGACCGGTTCCGCCCGGAGTGCGACCTGGCCTACGACAACCAGCTCATGGTGATGCTCTGGTCGAGCCTGGCGACCCGCGATGTCCGGCTGGCCGAGAGCGCGCTCTCGCGCCGCCGGGCCGCGCCCGCGCCGACATCCTGGGTCACTTACGTCCGCTGCCACGACGACATCGGCTGGGCGGTGTCCGATGCCGACGCCGCCGCTGCGGGCATCGACGGCTTTGCCCACCGGCGGTTCCTCAGCCATTTCTACGCCGGCGGCTTTCCCGGCTCGTTCGGCCGCGGCGCGCTGTTCCAGGACAACCCGGCCACCGGCGACGCCCGCATCTCCGGCATGGCCGCGTCGCTGTGCGGCATCGAGGCCGCGCTTGACGCCGGGGACCCCGGCGGGATCACCGCCGCCATCAGGCGGCTGGAGTCGATGTACGCCATCGCCTTCTCCTTCGGCGGCATCCCGCTCATCTACATGGGCGACGAGCTGGGCGTGCGCAGCGACCCCGGGTGGGCCGGGGACCCGGCGCACGCGCACGACAACCGGTGGATGCACCGGCCGCTGATGGACTGGACCGCGGCCGGGCGGCGGCACGATCCGGATTCGCTGGAAGGCCTGGTGTTCGGCGCGATCCGGCGGCTGGCCGAAGCGAGGCGCTCGCTGCTCGCCCTGCGGGCCGGCGGCAGCACCGAGATCCTGCCGACCGAGAACCGCAGCGTTCTGTCCTACCGCCGGGCGCACCCGCGCAGCGCGCCGTTTCTCTCGCTGACCAACTTCAGCGACGTCACCCAGTCCGCCGAAGCCGGGATCATCGCCCGCGCGGGCCTCCACGAGCCCGTGCACGTGCACTCGAGCACCGGGCAGCTCGACATCAGGGCAGGCCGGATCGAACTGCCGCCCTGGAGCTTCGTCTGGCTCTCCGGCACGTGACCGTCACAGGTCCACTGATCGCCGCCGTGGTCTCAGCTTGCGCCCGCGTACGCGGCGGCGAGCCATCCGGCCAGGGTGTCGTCTAGATCGTCCGCCGACATCACCCGGACCCGGTGAGTGAACAAGGCGTTGAAGCTGCCGGTCGGCTCGAGGCGGCCGCCAGGCGGAACGTCCGGCAGGATCAGGCCCAGATCGATGCGGCCGGCCGTGCTCGGCTGGATCATGGCGAACTGCTTCCTGGGGCGGCGGACGCTGAGCCCCGGGCCGCTGGGACAGCGCCCCGGGCTGCCGGGACAGCAGCGAGACGCGGTGCGCCGCGCCATGGGCCAGGCCGTAGTCGGCCTTGAGCATGGCGACCACCTCGGTGTGCTTGGTCAGGCCCCTGGCGGCGATGAGGCCGGCCATCGCCACCGCGACCGCCCGGTTGGCGTGCACCACCGGGGAGGGCTCGCAGCGGGCCAGGGCCGCGTACAAGGCCGCTATCTCGGCCCAGTCGGTGGCGCTGGGGTGTTCCGCGGCCAGTAGCCCTGAGCCATGGTCGCCTCGCTGACCAGGAACGACCGGGCGATCTCCGCCGTGCTCAGCCCGCACAAGGTGCGCAGCGTCAGCGCGACGCGGGTGCCGGGATCCAGGGCCGGGTGGCAGCAGGCGAAGATGAGCCGGAGCCGGTCGTCCACGATCATCCCCGGCGGGGGAGGGGGATCGACCTGGCCCAGGATCAGCATCGCGGCCTGCTCCTTGCCGGAACGCCGAGCCTCCCGGCGGAGCCGGTCCACGGCGTGATGCTTGGCCACGGTGATCAGCCACCCGGACGGGTCCGACGGCAGCGGCCCCGCTGGTCCACCGATCGACGGCCACCGCGAACGCCTCCTGGACGGCGTCCTCGGCCAGCCCGAGGTCGCCGGTCAGGCCCGCTCCAGATCGACAGGCACCCATGCTCGCGCTTTCCGCATCGCGAGGGCGGCTCCCCGGGCCTGGATCACTGCGCCGCTTTGGCGAACTGTTCCAGGATGGCGGTCCAGCCGCCGCCGCCGAGGATCGTGCCGCGGATGGCCTCGCCGCCGGCGAGCCGGTCCAGCAACCGGTGCTCCAGCTCGACCACGGTCTGCCCAGGGCCCTCGGCGGTGAACCGCACCTCGATCTCGCTGGCGTGCCCGGGATCGGGGTCGTACTGCCACTGGCCGTTGATCTGCCAGGTGACCACCAGCCGCTGCGGCGGCTCCCAGACCAGCACCCGCCCCCAGTCGCATTCGCTGCCGTCGGTACCACGTTCGTACCATCGCCCGCCTTCCCTGGGCTCCAGGATGGCCTCGGCCATCTCCGCCTGGCCGATGTGGTACTCACGTGGCCACCAGGTGCCGAACGAACTGGTGAAGACCTGGAATGCCTGCTCGGCCGGCACGCTGACCGTGATCTTGCCGCTGATATCCGGGACCGTGGATGCGCTGCTCATCGCTGCTCCTGTTCGGGATTGTCTGCTGTCTTCTGGAAGGCCGTAAGCGCCTCGTCCCAGACGCGGTCCAGGTAGGCCCGCAGGGCGGACACGCCGTCCGGGTTGAGCTGGTACACCCGGCGCGTGCCCTCGGCCCGGCTGACCACGAGCCCGCCGTCCTTGAGCACGCGGAGGTGCTGGGATACCGCCGGACGGCTGACCGGCAGCTGCCGCGCAAGCTCGCCGACCGAGCACGGGCGCCGGGCCAGCAGCTCGAAGATCGCGCGTCGCGTCGGGTCGCCGAGCAGACCCAGCCCGCCATCTTCGTAAGTATCCACTAACGGTTAGTTTAGACTTACCGATGTTCGGAGGCAAGCGGCTGGCGTGCTGTACGGGCCCGAGCTGGCCGGGCATGATAGCTAGATGGCAGCGGAGCCGGACCTGGCGGCACGCTGGGATGACGCCTACGCCCAGGGTGATGCCACCCGCAGCTGGTTCCAGGCCACCTCGGCGATGTCGCTGCGGATGCTCGACGCGGCCGGCGTCACGGCCGCCGACAGCCTGATCGACGTCGGCGGAGGGGCATCACCCCTGGCCGGAGCCCTGCTCGAGCGGGGATTCCACGACGTGACGGTGCTCGACATCTCGGCGGTCGCCCTGCGGCATGCCCGGCAGCGGCTCGGCCCGCACGCCGAGCGCGTGCACTGGCTCATTGCGGACATCCGCACGTGGCAGCCGCCGCGGCGCTTTGCGGCCTGGCACGACCGGGCCGTCTTTCATTTCCTGACCGCCATAGCGGACCGGCAGCAGTACATGCGGGCCATGAGCGCCGCCACCGCCGCCAACGCCGTCGCCGTCTTCGGCTGCTTCGCTCCGGACGGCCCACGGCAGTGCTCTGGCCTGCCCGTGGCCCGCTACGGCCCCCGAGACCTTGCGGCCGAACTGGGCCAGGACTGGACACTGATCGCCGACGACCGGGAACATCACACTACCCCGGCCGACCTGACCCAGCCGTTCACCTGGGTCGCGCTGCGCAGAAACCACTGACACCCGAGCCCGCCGCAGACTACGTGGAGTACGCCGACTCCAGGATCGACTTGAGCTTGCGGAGGTCCTCGCGGTTGGCCCGCCGCACGACCTCGCACGGGCCCTCGGACAAGCTCGCCCGGGCCCCGGCCGCCCGAGCCCCGTACCAACCAGCCTCGCCATATATTTCTTGACAGTTATATTGCTCTATAGTTATGCTCACTGCATGTTCGAGGTGCTGGCGGAACCGCACCGGCGCCGCATTCTCGACCTGCTGCGCGAAGGGGAGCAGGCGGTCGGCGACCTGGTGTCGGCACTGGGCCTCAGCCAGCCAGGCGTGTCCAAGCACTTGCGGGTGCTGCGCGACGCGGGCCTGGTCGAGGCGCGAATCGATGCCCAACGGCGCCTGTACCGGCTCAGGACCGAACCGTTGCGGGAGATCGACGACTGGCTGGCCCCGTACCGGGCCGCCTGGGCCGACCGCCTCGACGTGCTGGAAGCCCATCTGGACGACATGGAGGAGCACATGGACGACGGGGATCTTGGCACACTGGAGCGCCAGGGTGATCGGTGGACGCTCACCTTCACCCGCAGGCTGGGGCACTCCCGCGAGAAGGTGTGGCGGGCCGTGACCGAACCAGAGCATCTGGCGGTCTGGTACCCCCAGGAGATCGTCGGCGAGCGCAAGGCCGGCGCGCCGCTGCGGTTCGTGAGCTCCGGCGGCGAGGGCTTCGACGGCCAGATGCTGGTGTTCGACCCGCCGCAAGTCATGGAGTTCACCTGGGGCCCCGACCGGCTGCGGATCGAACTGCAGGCGGACGGCGCGGGCACCCTGCTCACGCTCACCGACACCTTCGATGACCAGGGCAAGGCCGCGCGCGACGCGGCCGGCTGGCACGAGTGCCTCGACCGCCTGGTCAGCGACCTCGACGGTACCTCGCCGCGGCCGTGGGGTGATCGCTGGCGCGAACTGCACCCGGTCTACGTGACCCGGCTCGGACCGGAGGCCTCGGTTACCGGCCCGCCTCCCGGCTGGGAGGAGGCCGCCGCCGCCGGACGATCGCCGCGCTGACTCAGAGGTGCCGGGCGAGTGCGGCCGCCAACTCCTCCGGGTGGCTCAGCGCGGCGAGGTGCCCGCCCGGCACCACCGGGATCGTCATCGGCTACTCATCGTGCTGTCCGCCGACCCATAAAACCTTTATACCGAACGGGCCGGCGCGCGTGCCCCGGCCCCCGAGCGAGCCCCTTCCGGGCGGGCGCGCTAGGGCGGGGACTCGCCGCCGCTCACCAGGGCGGCGGTACCGCTGACGTTGCCGTCCCGCGTCATCGTCGCGTGTGCACCGGCTTGGCCGAGCACGTACCGGTTGAAGAAAGCCAGCGTGACCCGGGCCACCAGCCGTTCCACCCGATTCGTTCCCACGTACGGGGTCATGTGGTCCACTCCGAACAGGTCGAGGTAGTACCGGGCGCGCGCCCCGTCCGCGTGGTACAGCAGCAGGCTCGTCCACGGCGGGTTGATGGTGTCGGCGCTGCCCTGCACGAACAGCATCGGCGGGGTCCCGCTGGCCCCGTGCGGGAAATACCGTCCGGGCATCGGGGACCATTCCGCCCCCGAGAGCACCGCGACGGCGGTCAGCCGGTGATCGGTGCAGCAGCCGTTGGCCGCGAGCGCGGCGACCGTGTCGCCGCCGTCGGAATGGCCGGCCGCCGCGATCTCGTGGGGGTCAAGCAGGCCGGAGAACAGGTCGTGCGGCTGGGCACTCAGGTCCAGCAGCCTGCTGATGACATAGGACATGTCCCGGGGCTGGTTCACCAGGTCTGCTTCGTCGGCGGCGGTATGGCAGTCGGTGCGCGGGAAGTTCACCGCCGCGACCACGTAGCCGGCGCTGGCCCAGGCCTGCAGGAGGGGCCAGTAAGCGCCGCTGCACAGCATGAACCCGGGAGCGAAGATGAGCAGCGGGAACGGTCCCTGCGCCGGCTGCGATCCGGCTAGGGGGTACCAGACCGTGGTGGCCAGCGTGCGCTGGCCGAGGTACTGCCCGGTCGGCCCGGTGTGGGCCGGCTCGAGGAAGGTCAGCTGCCGCTCGCCCACCTGGTAGTGGCCGGGGACGCCGACCACGACGGCCGGGCTGGGGGTGCTGGTCACGGGCCGGGCGGAGGGGGTGTCCCGGGTCGTCGGCTTCACCGCGGGCGGCTTCACCGCGGGTGGCTGCGGGTGTCCCGCGCAGGCGGTGACGAGCGCGAGAACGACGGCGATCATCGCACCGGCGGCAATTCTCCGGGCGCTCGTGGCGGCCGAGTTCACTCGCCGGAGTTTAGCCGCTGGCGATGACCTCAGCCGTCGAGGGTCTTCAACTCCCGGCGCATCACCTTGCCGGTGGAGGTCTTGGGCAAGTCGGGCACGAACCGGACGGAGCGGGGCAGCTTGTAGGCGGCCAGGTGCGGCCGGCAGTGCTCGATGATCTGGGTCTCGGTGGCGGTGGCGCCCGGGCGGAGCACCACGTAAGCGCGGGCCAGCTCACCGTGGGTCTCGTCGGGCACCGAACCGACCGCGACCATGGCCACCGCGGGATGGGAAGCGACCACGCGTTCGATCTCGGCCGGATAGACGTTGAACCCGCCCGTGATGATCAGGTCTTTCCTGCGGTCGACGATGAAGAAATGGCCCTCGTCGTCCCGGGTGGCGATGTCACCGGTGTGCATCCAGCCGTCCGGCTCGATCGCGGCCTTGGTGGCCGGCTCGTTGCCGTAGTAGCCGAGCATGACCAGCGGCCCGCGGATCATCAGCTCGCCCGGCTCGCCGTCGGGTACGGTGACGCCCGGATCATCGACCGCGGCGACCCGCGCCTCCGTCCCGGGCAGCGCGAAGCCGATGGAGCCGTGCACGTTGGGCATGTAGCTGCAGTTGCTGGTGCCCGCGCCGGCCAGTTCGGTCATCCCCCAGATCTCGAGCAGGGGCACACCGGACCGATGCTCCCATTCGGCCATCTTGGCCGCCGGCATGGTCTGACCGCCCACCGTGCAGACCCGCAGCGAGGACAGATCGGCGCCGGGCAGCGACGGGTCGGCGAGCATCATCGCGTACATGGTCGGCACGCCGTCGAACACGGTCGCGCGGTGGCGCTGGATCTCGGCCAGGGCCATGGCGGCATCGAAGCGCTCCATCATCACCAGCGTGGCGCCGGTCATGAAGGTGCCGTTCATGATCACGTTGCCGTAGACGTGCGGCAGGGGCAGGGCGTTGAGCATCACGTCGCGGTCGGTCCGCGTATGCATCGCGAATATGGCCGCGGTGTTGAGGAAGACGGCCCGGTGCGACTGCATCGCTCCCTTGGGGTGACCGGTGGTCCCGGACGTATAGCCGATCGTCGACAGGTCCGCCGGGGCTGGCCTGGGCACCTCCAGCGCCGCCGCGGGGGAGTTGAGCAGATCCTCGAATCCGGTGACGCCGCCGCCCGCGGCGTCGAAGCTGATGATCCGGCGCAAGGTGGGCACGGACCCGGAGACCCGGGTCAGGCCCGCGATCACCTCCGCCTTCTCGCCCGAGGTGAAGATCACCGCGGCGCCGCAGTCGTTGAGGACGAAGGCCACTTCCTCGGCGGTGAGCATCACGTTGATCGGGTTGACCACCGCCCCGGCGCGCAGCGCCGCGTGGTAGGCGACCACGTACTCCCACCGGTTGGGCGAGTACAGCGAGACGCGGTCGCCGGGCCGCACCCCGATTTCGTGCAGGCCGCAGGCCACTCGCTCGCACATGTCATCCAGCGCCTGGTAGGTCAGGGACCGCCCGCCCGCGATGAGGGCGGTCTTGGCTCCGAAACGCTGCGCCGATCGTTTGAGGATCGTGCCCAGGTCCGCCCGGATGGGGCCGATCTCTGGGGTCTGCCCGTGATCGATGGTCGCCTCGGCCATGATCCCCCCTCTGAAGCCGCCGCCCGGACCGGACCGGACCGGTGTTACCGCCATCTAGCCGCCCGGCTGCTGGCTTGTCAAGAGCGGGTTTCCCGTCGGTGCCCGACCGGCGCCGGCGGTACTTGACAAGGCCCTGGCCGCGGGCCAAAGTGTGTGCTGCCGTGCCGCAAGTTACGGATATAAAACGCGGCTTTTAGGTTTTAGCTCAGCTGGGGGGACTATGGAACTGGCGGCAGATTTTTCTTTCCAGCCGCTGCCTGCGGTACAGACTCCGGTTCAACTTCCGTTTCCGGAGGTGGCCAGCCCGCTGGGCCCGCTCGCCGGGCTCGCGGGGAAGTGGACCGGCCGCGGCTTCAACGTGATCTGGCGGCCCAACCACACGCCGGGGCAGGACCGCTTTCTCGAGCTCAACGTGACCAGTGAGCAACTCGACTTCGCGCCGATTAACGGACCGATACCAAACCGCGGCCTGCTGCAGCCCGACATCAACATGTTCGGCCTGACCTACCTGCAGCAGATCTCCGACGCGAACCTTAACGCCGGGCTGCACATCGAGCCGGGCCTGTGGGTGGCGGTGCCGAAGACTAGCGATCCCAACGTGGTCCCCACCGTGGCCCGGCTGGCCTCCATCCCGCACGGCACGACGATTGTCGCCCAGGGCACCGCCACCACGGCGGCCGCCGCCCCGAACATCCCGAACACCAGCATCAAGCCGTTCACCAAGGGCCAGCCGACACCCGAGTTCGACTTCCCCGAGCAGACCCTGACCAACCAGACCCAGTTCCGGACCTCCGGCGCCGGACTAACCGGCGTCACGCAGGCCATGGTCAATAACCCCAACAGCATCCTGCGCGCGGCGATCGCGGGCCAGCACATCACCACCACGACCACGCTGCACGTGACCTCGAGCGACACCCCGGTTCCCGGCGGCGGAACCGCGAATACCGCCTTCCTGAAGGGCGGCGCTGACGGCCCGAACGCGGTCGCGGCGAGCGTTAACGCCACGTTCTGGCTGGAGACGCTCCAGGGCCAGTCGGCCCCCACCCAGCTGCAGTACGCACAGACCGTGCTGCTGAACTTCAACGGCCTGAGCTGGCCGCACATCACGGTCGCCACGCTGCGCAAGTCCTGACTAGGGAGGGGAAGCCCGATGAGCAGTACCGAACCCGTTCACTCAGAGTCCGAGGGGCATCCGTGGACCATCAACGTTGCTCACCACCCGACGCGGGCGGACTCGCCCGAGTACGTGGCGGCGCGCAACAAGATGAACCAGATGGCGGCCGGGGCGACCGGGCTGGTCTACGGGGCGGCGCCGTTCCAGGATCATCATGGCGGCGCCCTGTGGCTAAAAGATGCCCAGGGCTGGTTCCTGGTCCGCAATCTGGTGGGAATCGAATGGTCAGCCCAGTTTTGCGCTGATCCGGCCAAAGTAGACCTGCTGCGGCAGAACGCCAAGCGGCTGTATGACCTGCTCGCGCCGCAGATCAAGCAGGAGCTCGATCCCGGTGGCCTCCTGGAGACGCCCATCCAGGACGCCGCCGGGGTGGCCCGGTGGACAGACTCGATTTTCAACGCCGGGGTGCCGCTGCAGCCTACTTTCCACACCGGCGTGCTGCCACAAGGCGGCGCACCAGCCGCGGGCCAGCCGCAAGGCGGCGCACAGGGTGCTGCCCCGGCCGCGGGCCAGGATCCCGCCGGGGTGCATCACTATCCCACCCCGGTCGTGGACATCCAGCTCTTCAAGTATGACGACTTCCAGCTCTGGGTCACTGACCAGCAGGGCAATCCCGCCGCGGTGGCACCCGTGAGCCCTCGTGGCAGCGGAAACGCGTCGGTCCACGTGCTCTACGCCACGCCAGGTTCGCAGCTGGCCGCGCAGAAGCAGGCGGCGGAAAGCACGAACTCCCCGCTGATCCTCGGCCCGGACCACCCGCTTTCCCAGCAGGCCTACACGAACCAGTTGCCCTGTGAGGACCTTGACGGCGGTGCAGGTTTTAGCGGCTTGCTGAACTGAGTCAGGCCCCGCCGGGGTGGCCGGCGGGGCCTGGTCTTGTCTGGTGCTTGTGATGCTAGGGGTGCGGCGGGCGGTGCC
>WNFC01002911.1_pt1 | contig 18465 bp, 15 predicted proteins | sample 5400541 | NCBI WGS metagenome assembly WNFC01 (sample SAMN13153342, study PRJNA577476) | soil metagenome | isolation source: 120 cm saprolite under Douglas fir tree site 2 hole 2 replicate 1 | place: USA:California | collected 2015-04-18 | reverse complement strand
GCTCGAGCGGCTGACCCGTGTGCTTGGCGATGAGCTCGTTGAGGACGGTCCTGATGCGCACGATCTCTCGCGCGTGGATGTCGAGGTCGCTGGCCTGGCCCTGAAGGCCCTTGCCGCCGATCAGCGGCTGGTGCATGTGGATCGTCGCGCTCGGTAGAGAGAATCGCTTCCCCTTGGCGCCCGCCATCAGGACGACCGTGCCAAAGCTGGCGGCGCGCCCGATGCAGACGGTGGAGATCGGCGTTTGGACGTACTGCATGGTGTCGTAGATCGCGAACCCAGCGCTGACCGCGCCGCCGGGGGAGTTGACGTAGATCTGGATCTCTTTTTCCGGGTCGTCCGCGGCCAGGTAGATGAGCTGCGCCACAACCAGGTTGGCGACCACGTCGTCGATGGGGCGGCCGATGAGGATGATGCGGTCCTTGAGCAAACGCGAGTAGATGTCGAAAGAGCGCTCTCGGTTGCCGCCCTCGTTCTCGGTGACGGTGGGGATGTAAGCCACTGCCGAAACTGTACCAGCGGCCAATTTTCGGAGTTCCGCCCGCAGATTCGCGGCCTCGACGGCCGGAGCCAAGGCGAGGGTGGCGCCGCGAGGAGCGCATCGTAGATGCGTGACGAGCAGGCGCCGGGCCCCTCAACGCAGGCTTCAGTGCCGAAGGCACCCGGCCGTCTAGGACGCTGAAGATGCGCGGAACTTCCGGAATTGGACGCTGAGCTATATTCGGAAAGTTGGCACGTGGCACGGCGTTGGCGCCCGCGGACTTCTTCACAGGGCTGCGCAAGGGCGTCAAGTCGAAGCTGCCAAAGGAGCTGGGCGCATTTGAGACGACCCGGGGCCACAGCCGCCTGACCAAGCTTCACTACGGCCACCCCGAGTTCCACTTTGAGGTCTGGCATCACACGGGCGCTGGGCGTTTGGAGGTCGGTCTGCACTTTGAGGGCGCTGCCGGCGCCAACCAGCGAGCCTTCGACTACTTTCGCGAACGGATGGTCGAGATCAAGGCGCGCTTGCCCCGCGCAGAGCTCGAGCCTTGGGATCGTGGATGGACGCGGCTTTACGAAACCCTGCCCGCGCCGCAGCTCGACGAGGTCGTCCTTGTGAATGCAGTTGAACGCCTCGACGCTTACATCACGACGCTGCAGCCGATGCTATTAGGCTTCTTGGCATGAATACCGTGCAGATCACCGACGAGCTGCAGACGTACCTCGACGGCCTTCTGGCGCCGCGCGATCCCGTGCTTGCGCGGATGGAGGATGAGGCCCACCGCGAAAACATCCCGATCGTCGATGCTCACGAGGGTGCGTTTCTCAGCCTGCTGGTGAGCATTGCCAACGCGAAGCGAGTGCTCGAACTCGGGACCGCCATCGGGTACAGCGGGATCTGGCTCCTGCGAGGGACTTCCGGTGGCACCCTGACCACATTCGAAACGGATCACGAACGCGCGCTGCGCGCTCGGGCCAATTTCGCGGCTGCCGGCCTAGCGGAAAAGGCTCTGGTGCTGGAGCAAGACGCTGTGCGCGGGCTCGAGAAGCTGAACGCGCGGTTCGACGCCTGCTTCATCGACCTGCTGAACTCATTCCCTTCCGAGGACGTCACCCGCAAGGTGTTCGACCTCTGCATGCAGCGACTCGACGGCGGTGGGCTGCTGATCGCCGACAACGCTCTGCGCCAGGGCCTCGTGGTCAAGCCCACGAACCAGCAGTCGCGCAACGTCGCGTTTTACAACCAGCTCGTCGCGAAGGACGCTCGCCTTGAGAGTGTGGTCGTGCCGATCAGGGACGGCATCTCGGTCGCCCTCGTCAAGTAATCGCTCCTGGACCCTCTCCGCCCGACTTGACATTTCCAACTACTCTGTGCTACAAAGTACCCTGTAAAGCGGAGTTGGGAGAAAGAAAATGGACAGGGCGAACGCGGAACAGTTGATCGGCGCGGTCGAGGAGCAGCGCATGCGGGCTCGAAAGGTCGTGGGCGCCTACTGGTTTCCAATGGTGTTGTTCGGCTGCATCGCGCTCGTCGCAGCCATCACCCTCGAGCTCGGCGCGCCGGAACGAATCCTTGCGCTGTGGATCGTGGCGGCGCCCGCGGGCATCGTCGCCACCTCGATCTACTACGGACTGCGGACCCACCGGATCGGCCTGAGCGCCCCGGCGCTGCCGTTCATACTCACCGGCCTTGGCATAGCAGTTGGCGCCAGCTTTCTCGGCTGGCTCGGTCGCGACAGTGCAATCGGCTACGCGGGCCCGATCCTGGTGATCGGCGCCGGCTATCTGGTCTTCGCATGGTTGGAGCGCAGCCTGCTGGCAGGCGCCTTTGCAGTCGCGCTTGTGGTCGCCGCGATCTGCTTATTCCTGTTTCATCCGCCTCACGCCTTTAGCCTCGGCATGGCCTTCTTTGGGCTCGGCTCGCTACTGGTTGGCGGCTGGAACCTCAAGCAGGGCGCGACTGCGGGATGAGCGTCGAAAGCCACCCGGCGAGCCGCCTAGACGAGACAGTGCACCAGAGGGTGCGCTTGGGCATCCTTGGCATTCTTTCCGAAGCCGGCCGCGCCAGTTTCACCTACCTGCGCGACGCGCTCGCCGTTACCGACGGCAATCTCTCGGCCCACCTGCAGGTGCTTGCCGACGCCGGCCTGGTGCAGGTGGACAAGGAGTTTGTCGACCGGAGGCCCCGCACCTGGGTGCGTGCGACTCGGCGCGGCCGGGAAACCTTCAAGTCCGAGATGGCGACGCTGACCGAGTTGGTGAGTAGGTACGGAGCCAATAAGGCCTAAGCCCGGGCTTCGTCTCCTTCGATCCAGAATGAGCCGTCCGGTGCGTGCTCCTTCTTCCAGATCGGCACCGACTCTTTGAGGCGGTCGATGCCCCACCTGCACGCATCGATCGCCTCAGCGCGATGCGGGCACGAAACCGACACCACCACCGACGCCTCGCCGATCTCCAATCGGCCGGTCCGGTGGGCCATGGCGACGCGCGCCTCCGGCCAGCGCTCCGCGATCTCGCCCGCGATCCTACGCATCTCGGCGGTGGCCATCTCGGCGTAGGCCTCGTACTCGAGGTGGGTGACCGAGCGACCTCGCGAGTTTTCTCGAACTACGCCAGTGAAAGTGCAGATGGCTCCCGCCTCCTTGTGGGCGACGGCAGCTTCGATGCGCCGCGCATCCAGGGGGTCGGTGGTGAGCTCGAACAGGACGCCGACCCCATGCGCGCCGCCGCTCACGGGTGGGATGAATGCGACCTCGTCGCCCGCCGCGACTATCACGTCCCAGTCGGCGAACTCCTGGTTGACGGCGGCGCGCACCGATTCGCGATTGGGGTCCAGGGCGGGGTGCAGCTTCTGGAGCGCGTCGTAGACATCGTCGACGGTCGCGCCCGCTCGCACCTCCACCGTCGCGGCGTCCGTGCCAGCCTGTTCGCGCAGCCGGGCGAAGAGCCGCGTCCGTACCGCGATCGCAACGGCCATTCAGCCGATCTTAGCGTCCGATACGATGGCCCGATCTAAGCCGGCTTGGTCGCGACGTAATAGTTGTTCAAGATGTCGCCCTCGACTCGCTTCACCTGGGTATCGGTGAATCCGGCCGCGCGCATCATCTCGAGGGCTTTCTGCTCGCCCCAAACCGTTCCAAGTCCCGCTCCGCCGTAGGCAAGCGACACAGTCATGCAATGCATGCAGGAGACCGTATAGAGAAGCGGGCCCAGGGGATGGGCCACGTTCTCTTCAAGCCGACTCGACGCACCGATGTCCACGCAGAGATAAGTGCCGCCCGGCCGCAACATTGCCGCGATCCCCTCCAGAACCCGGTCGGGGTGTGCCTGGTCGTGAATAGCGTCGAAGGTGGTGATGAAATCGAACCGAGCCGGCCCGCGCAGCTTGGCCGCGTCCATGACCTGGAAGGCGGCGTTTCCGATACCCCGAGCGGAGCTCTCGGCTCGTGCTGCGGCTATACCCTCCTCGGAAAAGTCATAGCCGATGAAGCGACTGCGCGGAAAGCGCTCGGCCATCAGGTTGATTGCATGGCCGGAGCCGCAGCCGACATCCGCCACGTCGATGCCCGTATCGAGTTTCCCAACTAGCCCGTCAATCAAAGGAAGCATCGACTCGAAGAGGGCGGCATCCAGGACCTGGCCGCTCTCCTCTGCCATGAGGCGCTGGAAGTCGCCGAACTCGGAGTAGGGCACCCCACCTCCGTTTTCGAAGCACGCCACGATCTGTTTCTCGACCGCGGCCAGCAGTGGCACATACTGGGCCTGAACAGCCAGGTTGTCCGTGCCCGCCGCGCGTGTGAGGGCCATAGCGTGCTCAGTGGGTAAGGTGTACTTGCGGCCCTCCGCGTCGTACTCGACGATTCCACCGACGACCATCGCGCCAAGCCATTCGCGCACGTACCGTTCGTTCAAGCTGGCAGCGCCCGCGATCGCCTCGCTCGACGAAGGTGGAAGCGTCCCCATCGCGTCGAACAACCGCACGCGGTGACCGACGCTGATCATGAGCGACAGCATCCCGTCGTTGATGATTCCGAGGACCCGTTCTGAGAACTGCTCAGCTCGCCGGGTGTCTAGAGGTCGAGCGCCCAAATCTCCTACTCCTTCGAATGCCGAGTTACGTGCTGGTCTTCGCCGAGTCGCCCACGAACACGTGGACTTCCTTCCCGGAGTCCAGCGCGCGGTCGACGGTCGCGCGCGTGCCCTTCGAGGCGCCGTCCCAGAACGCGACCAGCACATCGCATGCGTCGACGAGCCGCTGGTTGCGCGCCGCGGACTTGCTCGCGTCAGCCAACTCATCGAACGACGCGGGCATGACCTGGACGGGGATGCTCTTGGCACGAGCCGCCTTGGTGGCCGCCGCATCGACCCCGCTCGCGCTCCCCGTGATGATGGAAGACCGCGGCGGCAGCGAGTTCACATACTCGATGACGCGCTCCGGGTCGGAGAACCGTCTACTGCCGACGATCGCGAATCGCACTAACCGGCGGTAGCGGCGTTCTTGCCGATGGAGTGGATGTTCTCCTCGAACAGGCGCCGCAGCTTGAGCGCCTGGCGGTCGTAGGCATCAGGGTCGGCCCAGGCGCTACGGGGGTCCAGCACTTCCGACGGAACCGCCGGGACTCGGTCGGGTATGTGTAATCCGAAGATCGGGTCGACATGCGTGGGCACGTCACGAAGTCTGTTCTCGACCACGGCGCTGACGATCGCTCGCGTGTGCGCGATCGACATCCTCTTGCCGACGCCGTAAGGCCCGGCGACCCAACCCGTGTTCAGCATCCACACCTGCGCCTCGTGACGGTTGACCCGGTCGATGAGCATGTCGGCATACGTCTCGGGCGGCAAGACGAGGAATGGCGCCGCGAAGCAAGTGCTGAAGATCGGTTCCGGCTCGGTGACGCCGCGCTCCGTGCCCGCGACCTTGGCCGTGTAGCCGGACAGGAAGTAGAAACGGATCTGATCGTGGTCGAGACGAGCAACCGGAGGAAGGACGCCATAAGCATCGGCGGACAGAAAGATCACATTGCGTGGATGGCCGCCGATCCCTGTAAGAACCGCGTTCGGGATCAGGTCGACCGGGTAGGCCGCGCGCGTATTCTCGGTCTTCTCGTCGGAGTCGTAGTCAGGCACGCGGGTGCGCGGGTCGTAAACGACGTTCTCGAGGATCGTGCCGAAGCTCTCGACCGCCGCGTAGATCTCCGGCTCCGATTCCTTGTGGATGTGAATCGTCTTGGCGTAGCAGCCGCCCTCGAAGTTGAACACGCCGGAATCGCTCCATCCGTGCTCGTCGTCGCCGATGAGGCGGCGGCTCGGGTCAGCCGACAGCGTTGTCTTGCCGGTGCCGCTGAGGCCGAAGAAGATGGCTTCGTCGCCTCCATCCTCATCGAGGTTGGCTGAGCAATGCATCGGAAAGACGCCCTTCGCCGGCAGGAGGTAGTTCAGGGCGGTGAAGATCGACTTCTTGATCTCGCCCGCGTACTCAGTGCCGCCGATGAGTACCAGATGACGTCCGAGGTTGACCAGGATGAAGGTCTCGCTGTGGGTTCCGTCACGAGCCGGGTCGGCCTTCACCGACGGGAGGGCCATGACAGTGAAATCAGGCTCGAAGTCGAGCAGCTCGTCGGCTGTCGGCCGGATAAACAGGTTGCGCGCGAAAAGGCTGTGCCACGCGAACTCGGTGATCACGCGAACGCGAAGCCGATGGTTCGGGTCGGCGCATGCGAACACATCCTGCGTGTACACGTTGTTCTCGCGAGTGAACTCTTGCATCCTCGCGAGCAAGCCGTCGAAGCTCGCCGTTGAGATGGCCTGGTTGCCGGGATGCCACCAGATGGCGTCGCGGCTGGTCGGCTCCTTGACGAAGAACTTGTCCTTGGGCGACCGGCCGGTGTGCTTGCCGGTCTCGGCCGTCAGGGCGCCGGTGGAGACGATGGCCGCCTCGTCGCGGCGGATGGCGTGCTCATAGAGGGCGGCCGGGCTGAGGTTGCGCCGCTCCGGGGACGCGCCGGGAGCCCCCCCAACGTTTGGCCGGTTAGGGGCGGCCTTCACTCGGTTCTCTGCCTGGCGGGCACGCAGTCGATCATAAGCATCTCAACCACCGACCCGTCTGGGTTAGTGCGACTCCCCTCCCGGCGCTGCGGCCGCTCCCGGGCGACGAGCGCGAGGACCCAGTGGTAGGCGGGGAGGGCGAGCTACGCGATACGACTCCGGCGGCTGCCGGTCCGCCGGCGCTGCTTGCCGCTCACATAGTCGACCAGAACGTACTCACCCAGCCGGTCAGGTGAGACGAAGAACGCCCGGCCCTTGTTGATCCGGGTCATCTGGTTGATGAACTCCGTCAGGTAGGGCCCGCGCTCCAGCATGAAGGTGTTGATGACGATGCGGTCGCGCGTGCAGCGCCGCACCTCGCGAAGCGTCTGCTGGATGGTCTTGAACGTGGGCGGGTACGCAAAGTACGCGCGGCCGTTCTCCTCGTCGATGTGGGCGGTCGGTTCGCCGTCGGTGATCATGATGATCTGGCGATTGCCCCGGTGCTTCGCCAGCAGCGACCGCGCGAGCTGGAACCCGTGCTGCATGTTGGTCCCGTACACGTAGTCGTTGAGCGCGAGCTGGGGCAGCGTCTGCGGCTTGAGCTCCACGGCGTAGTTCGAGAACCCGACCACGTAGAGGGAGTCGCGCGGGTACTGGCTGCGGATCAGCGAGTCGAGGGCGATTGCCACCTTCTTGGCCGCCAGGAAGCATCCGCGCAGGAACATCGAGCGGCTCATGTCGATCATCAGGACCGTGGACGCCTGGGTTACGTGCTCGGTCCGGTGCACGACGAAGTCCTTGGCGTCGAGACGCACCGGCACCTTCGGGCCTTCGCGGACCAGCGAGTTGAAGAGTGTTTCCTTGAGGTCGAGCAAGAAGGGGTCGCCGTACTCGTAGTCCTTCAGCTCGTCGGAGGCATCGTTGCCGATGCCGCCGCGAAACAGCTGGTGCTGTCCCATGCGAGTCTTCTTGAGCTGGTCGAAGATGTCGCGCAGCGCGGATTGGCCGATGCGCCGCATTCCACGCGGCGTCAGCTCCATCCGGCGGCCTTTGCGCTCGACGTACCCGGCTTTCTCGAGCACCTCGGTGAGTTTGCGCAGCTGGTCGAGCGCTTGTCTGGCCTCATCCCCGAGCAGCTGCTGCGCGAGCGAGCGGTCGACGTCGTCGGGGCGGAAGCTGCCTCGCTCCAGCTGTGACTCGAGCCGGTCCATCTGCTGCAGCCGCTCCATGAGGCCCATCGCCTCGCCCATGGAGAGCGGGTCCTCGCCGAAGAAGGGATAGCGTTCGGCCATCTCCGACGGCGGCATCATCGCCTGCATGAACCCGGACAGCCGGGCCAGCTCGAGGCGAAGGGAGTCGTCCTGCAGGAGCGCGTCCATCATCTGGCGCAGCTCCTCGCGCGCCTCCGGGCTCATGCTCTGGAGCAGGGACTGCATCTGCGCCATCTGGCGCTGGAGGTGCTCGAGCAGCTCGTCGAGGCTGTTGATGCCGGGCGGGAACATGTCGCCGTAGCGCTCCATGAACCCGTTGAAGTCAGGCGTCCGGCCCTCCATGCGGTCCTCGAGCATCTTGTTGAGCTCGCGCACCATGTCGCGGACCCGCGATAGGTCCTGGCCCTGCATCTGCTGGATCGAGCCCTTGAGGCCTTGAAACATCTGGTCGACCATCTGCTTCTGTAGCCGCTGCATCAGCTCCTCGAACCTCTGGCGCGCCTGGTCGTCGACGAACTCGTAGTCGCGCAGCGATTTGACGCGGCCGCCCAGGTCGTCGGGGAGGCGATCCAGCTGCTCGCGGCGCTGACGGGCGATGCGCTCCATCAGCTTCTTGGCCTCCGGCGTCGCTGCCTCGTCCACACGGCGGTCGATGCCGCTCCGCTCTGCGTCGATGACCTCCTGCACCTCCTGGCGCAGCTGCTCAACGGTGGAGTCGAGGTTGTATTTGCCCAGCTCGCGCTCTCTCGCCTCCCGCAGCTGCTTGAGCAGCTGTTCCAGGCCCGGCATGTTCGGCGCGCCCCAGCGCAACAGGCGCTGCAGCGCGGCGTTGAGGTCGCCGTAGTTCATGAGGTCGTCGGACAGGGCGTCCAGGACGTCGCCCGCGTCGAGGTCGTCGAGACGCTGGGAGCCGTCCCACCGCGAATAGCGGAACTTCACCCGGTTCACGCTAGCAGGATGCCGGAGCGGCGGCTCCCGCTAAACCGTGTCGCCCGGCTTGATGTCGAGGACCTCGACCCCAGGGCCGACCAGCTCCTGCAGGGCGCTCGGCCGCCCGATCAGCGGCGGGAAGGTGCCGAAGTGCATCGGCACGACGGTCTTCACGCCCAGAAGCGAAACCGCCTTGGCGGCGCGCGCCGGGCCCATCGTGTAGAAGCCGCCAATGGGCAAGAAGGCGACGTCGAAACGGCTCAGCTCGGCGATCAGCGCCATGTCCCCGAAGACGTCCGTGTCGCCCGCGAAGTAGATGGTGAAGCCGTTCTCGAACTCGATCACCATCCCGCAGGCCTCACCGCCATACACGATCTGCGCGCCGTCTGAGATGCCGCACGAGTGCTCGGCGTGGACGAGCGTGATCTTGATGCCGTCCACGTCGATGGTGCCGCCCTGGTTGCCGCCTATCAGCGTCTCGCCTTCGACGCCTTTCGATCCCAGCCAGCTCGTGATCTCGAAATTGCTGACGATCCTCGGCTTGGTCGCTTGGGCAATCTCGAGTGCGTCGTGGATGTGGTCGAAATGGCCATGCGTGATGAGCATGAGGTCACACTTGTCAACCTTCTTCAGGGCTTCGGGCGCCACCGGGTTGCCCATGACCCAGGGGTCGATGATGATGTCCTTCTGCTTGGCGCTGCGGACCTTCCAGGTGCCGTGCCCGACCCAGGTGAAGCTGACATGAGCGTTAAGCGCCATTCGCGTTCCTCCCCATCATCCGGCCGTGCGGAAGAGCCGATTCTCCCACAGCCCCAAAACGAAGATCGCGATCGCGCCGAGCGTCCAGAGATTCGGAAAGAAGAGGTCGCACGGCTGCCGCACGAATCCGAGCAGGAAGATGCCTAGCAGAGCCAGCGTGAGTGCCCGCCTTTGCTCTAGGGCGCGGACCGCGAGCAGAAGGATCAGCGGCAGCAGGGGCAGCCATTGGTACGGCCACACCTCATTGGGGATCAGCGCGCCAAGCGCAAAGCCCAGTGACATGCCATAGGGCGGGTTCCATCCACTGCGCCATGCCGCCCACACCGCAGCGCCGGCGAACAGGATCGCACTGAGATAGGACAGCAAGAGCGCCACCTCCGGCAGGTGGATCGGCGAGGTGACTGCTGCATAACCGTTGCCGGACGGCTGCTGATATGTCTCGCCTCCGATGGTGCGAGCGAACAGCGTCCGCACGGAGTCGTAGGCGCAATCGGAGTTGTGCGAGGCGAGCGAGGGGATGAGGACCTGCTGGTAGTAATGCAGCGCGCCGCCGACGCCGAGCGGAATGAAGCCGATGAGGGTGACTGCCACCATGATCGCGCCCAGGCTCAACGCATACCGGATGCGGTGTGCCGGACGCGGGCCGATGACCATCGCAGCTGGGAAGTACTTCAAAGACGCGGCCAGCCCACCGACCGCGCCGGCCAGCGAGGGCCGGTTTCCCTCGAGCCACATCGAGGCCGCCGCGCCCAGCAGCAAAATGCCGCCCCGCTGCCCGGCGACGGCATCGGCGAACAAGGGCGGAAAGTAGGCCGCGACGAGCCAGAAGATCGGAGCCGCCAGCCGGTGCCGCGGAAGCATCACCAGGTAAATCAGCACCAGGCTCGCGACCAGCGCAGCGACGTCGATCGCGGTCCACACCTGCACGCCGACGCTCCTGGGCAGCAGGGCGATGGGAATTCCGAGGATCGCCACCGGGGGCGGGCTCACGAACGCGTCGAGGGTGCCTGGCGGCGCGATCACGTGGGACCGCGCGAGATATGCCGCCGCCGCGTCATACATGTGGGCTGGGTTCGTGAGGTAGGCATGCGCCCCCTCCCACATCCCTTCGGTGTCAGGGCGCTGCGGCACCAGAGCGGTCAGCACGACCACCCTGACCCAGAACACCGCGGCCAGGGCCCAGTAAAAGGCGGGCCGCGTGAACAGGTCGACCGCGGCCCTGCGCAGGCCCTGCACCTAGTCCGTTGGCGGCCGCGACTGGCCGCGCCTGCCGACGCTGGACAGCCAAACGGGATCTTTGAGGAAGGTGATGAAGGCCTGCACCGAGGCCGGTAGCTTGCGCCGACGGAGATGAACGATGTGCCAGTCGCGCCGGATTGGGAAGCCACTGACATCGAGCTCCACGAGCCGGCCGCTGGACAGCTCCAGCGCACACGCATAACGGGACAGAACGGCGAGCCCGAGCCCCGATTCGACCGCGTGCTTGATGGCGCCGTTGGAGCCCAGCTCCATGGCGATCTGCAGCTTGGCGCCTGCCTTCCTCGCCGCCTTCTCGAGCGACCAGCGGCTTCCGGAAGCCGCCTCGCGCATCACGAATGGCTGGTCGTTGAGGTCCTTGAGGCCCAGGCCGCCGTTTCTCGCCAGGCGGTGGCCGGCCGGCGCGACGACCACGAGCTCATCCGTGAGAAATGGAATGATCGCGAGGTCCGAATCCTTGAGGGCCGGCCCGACCACGGCGAGGTCGAGCTCGTTGCGCAGAACCTGCTCTTGCACCCGTGCACGGGTACCGATCTCGAGCGAGATCACCAGCCCGGGGTGCAGCTTCTTGAATGCGCCGAGGGCGGCGGGCAGGATGTAGATGCCGACCGTCGTGCTCGCCCCGACGCGGAGATTGCCACGCTTGATCCCGCGCATCTCCTCCAGCGCTAGGGCGGCCTCGTCGAGCACGTCCATCGTGCGGCGCGCGTAGCCGTAGAGGATGGTGCCCGCTTCTGTGAGCTGCACGCGCTTGCCGAGGCGATCGAGAAGCGGCAGGCCCAGCGCTTCTTCGAGCTCCTTGACCTGGTACGAGACCGAAGGCTGGCTGAGCCGCAGCTGCTGCGCGGCGAGGCTGAAGCTGCTGAGATCCGCGACCGCCTTGAACGTGCGCAATTGACGAAGGGTCATCGCATGGTCTAGATCCAGCGGTGGGCCGTACTCGGGCACGCGCCTACGATATGCGGTATGGCCGCCCGCAGACCAAAGAGCATGTCCCCCGTACGCCGGACCACGCCCTCCCTCGAGGCTGTCGAGGCCCCGGAGCGCGCTCCAGCCTCGGTCTCGGAGCAGAAGATCAACCAGTACCGGAAGCGCCGGTACCAGGCGCTCCATTCGGAGAACGAGGCGGCGAACAAGCGACGCGCGAAAGGTCTCTCGAGCGCACGCGAACGCATCGAGATGCTGCTCGACGAAAGCTCATTCGTTGAGCTCGACCTGTTCGCCACGCATCGCGCGCAGGGCTTCGGCATGGAGGACAGGAGGATCGCCGGTGACGGCGTGGTGGCGGGCTTCGGTGAGATCGACCGGCGTCCGGTCGCGGTTTACGCGTATGACGCGACCGTCTACGGGGGCTCGCTGGGCGAGGTCACGGCCGAGAAGATCGTCAAGGTCCAGGAGCTGGCGCTGCGCAACCGCGTGCCGATCATCGGCATCAACGATTCCGGCGGAGCGCGCATCCAGGAAGGGGTCGTCGCCCTTGCCGGTTATGCCGACATCTTCTACCGCAACGTGCAGTCAAGCGGCGTGATCCCGCAGATCAGCATCATCGCCGGACCTTGCACGGGCGGCGCGGTTTACTCACCAGCGATCACCGATTTCATCTTCATCGTGGCCGGCCAGGGTTACATGTTCATCACAGGGCCCGAGGTGATTCGCGTCGTCACTGGCGAGCACGTCAACTTCGAGGACCTCGGCGGTGGCAATGTCCACAACGTGACATCGGGCGTCGCGCATTTCCTGCCCAAGACCGAGGATGAGTGTGCGGCCGGCGTGAGGCGCCTCCTCTCCTACCTCCCCTCCAACAACGGGGAGCGGCCGCCGTACCTACCCACCACCGACGACCCCGAGCGCGCGGACCCCGAGCTGCAGACCATCGTGCCCGAGGCTCCGAACAAGCCTTACGACATGCGCGAGCTCGTCGGCCGAGTGCTCGACAACCGCGAGTTCTTCGAGGTGCAGCCTTTTTTCGCGCCGAACATCATCGTCGGCTTCGGGCGGCTGGGCGGGCACGTCGTGGGCATCGTCGGCAACCAGCCCAAGGTCCTGGCCGGCGCGATCGACATCAACGCGTCAGTCAAGGCCGCTCGATTCATACGGTTCTGTGACGCGTTCGGGATCCCAATTGTTTCCTTCGTCGACGTGCCCGGCTACCTCCCCGGCCGCGACCAGGAGCACGGCGGCATCATCCGCCACGGCGCCAAGCTTCTGTACGCGTACGCGGAGGCCACCGTGCCGAAGCTCGCCGTGATCACACGCAAGGATTACGGCGGCGCGTACACCGTCATGTCGCCCAAGCAGATGGGCGCCGACCTGAACCTGGCTTGGCCCACAGCGGAGATCGCGGTCATGGGCCCCGAAGCTGCCGTGAACATCGTATACAAGCGAGAGCTCGCCTCGGCCCCGGATCCGGCCGCGCGCCGCAAGGAGCTCGTCGCCGAGTACACCGCTAAGTTCGCCAACCCGTACGTGGCCGCAGAGCGCGGCTATATCGATGACGTCATCGAGCCCAGCGAGACGCGTAGGGCCCTGATCAGAGGATTGGACCTGGGCCGCCGAAAGACAGTCGAACGCCCGGTCCGAAAGCACGGCAACATCCCGCTCTAGTTTCGCGGCCGGACCGCCGCTCGTATTCGTCCGCCACGTGGGCACATTTGGTCGCATCACGGGCAAGGGATACAGCCATTCGGGCGCGAACGGTTCAGGCAGGTTTCGGGGGGACCGTCGAAAGCGACGAGCGCCGCAATCGCTCCGATTTCCGGCAGAACTCGTCGACGGTGGCGATCAGCTCGGCGTGAGACCAGGTCAGCGGTGACACCGAAAGCGGCGCGCCGGTGTTGGGGTCGAGCTGTTCGGAAAGCAAACCGCCTGGAATCTGGTGGGCCGCCACCCAGTTGATGATGTCTCGCGCCGGCTTCAGGTCGTGGGTGGTCTTGGCGACCGCGATGTACCACTGCGCCATCCAGAGCGTCGAGATGAACCAGGGATTGCCCGGCACCTTCTGCGTGTCGGGCTCGACCTTGAAGTAGTAGTCGTCCTTGTACCGTGCAAAGCCTCCGGCGGCCGCGTGGTTCGCGAGCTGGTCGCAGATCGCAACCATCGTCTCGGCGATCCGCTTCTCGTCTGGCGCATACATGCCGAATCGCCATAACCCGGAGATCGCGCTGTCGATGACCATGTCCACGGTCATGGTGCCGTCCTCCTCGACGGCGATCCGCCGCGCGAACCGACCCAGCTCCTCAGCGTAGAGGTGTGTGTCGGCCGCCTCCTTCAGGCGCTCGGCCGCATCCCGGTAGCGGATCGCGGCCGGCCCGTCACCGAAGAGCTCGGCGAAGCTGCGCGCGGCATCGAGCCCGCCCCAGACCGCGCCCACCGTAAATGCATGCACCCCCCACCGCTCCTCCCAGAGATCCCAGGATGGCTGGATCAGCCCATTCCGCTGGTCGACGTAGGTCACCATCCAATCGGCTGCCGGCACGACCAGCGACGTATAGAGGTCGACCACGAAGTCGAGGTTGCGATGAATCCTGTAGTGCTGCCAGAGCGCCCAGAGCACCAGCCCGGTCTCATCCTCCTGGATCGGCAACGTGGTCGCGCCACGAGCGTCGACCCACGGCAGCCACGAACTGCCGGGATTGCCGTACGGCGTGTACTTGTGCAGGAAGAAGCCCTCTTCCACCAGCGACTCCTGGCAGAACGTGAAGAACTGGCGGGTGATGTCCTCATGACCGGCGCGGTCGAGCGCGTTGGCGACCAGCGCGCCGTCGCGCGGCCATGCGTACGCGTACGTGTCGCGCGCGAACTTCGTGATGTCGAAGTCGGTCGCGGCGATGATCGCGCCGTGGTTGTCGGCGTGGGTTCGCGCTGTGAGGATGCTCCGCCGGTATAGCTGCGTGACGTCGGCGCCGAGCTCCTCGTCGATGTGGCGGTGGTCCTTCTCGCTCCAGACCTGCCAGTACGTCTTCGTGCGTCCCTCATAGACATCAGGCCCGCGGCTCATGATCAGGTCCTGTCCATACGTCGACACCTCGCTCAGACGCGCACCCATGCACAGCCAGTGGGTCACCGTTCGCGATTCGCCCGCGGCGGCCGGTCCGAAGTCGAAGCCGACCGTGCAGTCGACCGATCCCTGCTCGATCGGGTTGCGCCCCAGCACGCCGTCCTCGGCGTCCACCCACGTCCCCGCAAGCCCGTTGCCCTTCTTGCCGTTTGCCCACGTGTCGATCCCGAACTCAGTGCGAGCCACCACGCCACCGACGAGAAAGTAGCGGTTGCCTTTGTAGGCGATCACGCCGCGATGCCGAGGGTCGTACGCGACCGTGTTGCCAATGTCCGAACCTTCGATGTACCAGTCGTAGTGGAAGAAGACGCGTCCGACCTTGAAGCCAGCGGGGCTCGTCACCTCGACGTTGCGGATGAACCAGTTGCGGGCGAGGTCGACGTAATCCGCGAACTTGACCGTGATCCCCAGTGTCGGGTGGTTCAGCGTGACATCGGTGACCAGCGAATCCTCGACGTACCCGAGCTGGCGGTCCCAGGCCGGGTCGGTGAGCCAGGCGAACCTGCCATCGATGAAGAAACCGGTTCGGCAGACGTTGCCCATCGTGTGGTTGGCGTCCCCGACCCTCGGGAAGTAGATGTCACGTACGGAATAGTTGGCGTCGAAGCCAACCAGCACGTTGCCGTTTCCGATCACAAGGCTTCTAGGCACGGTCGCAATGCTAGTGGGGCGTCCTGAAAAACGCGCTTTACAACCTGGGTTACCAGGCCGGACCAGCGCCGCTTAAAATCGCCTCGACACCCGTCCCTGCAACATCGGAGCACCACGCCTTTGAACAGTCCCGCAAACGCATTTCCGCCTCCCATTCGCATCGTCGCCACCCGTAGGCGCCGCCGCACGGTCGCCGCGCGGCTGCGGGCGGGGGTCCTCGAGCTGCTCGTGCCCGACTGGATGTCGCAGGCCGAGCGGCTGAGGTGGGCGGACGTGATGAGCCGACGTTTGCAGCGGCGGGTCGAGAGGTCGCGCCCGTCCGACGACCGGCTGACGGGCCGGGCGACGGTGCTCAACGAGCGGCACTTTGGCGGCAGGTTGCGGTGGACGTCCATCGCGTTCGCGGAGATGTCGCATCTCTGGGGCAGCTGCACCTTCACGTCGGGCGCCATCCGCATCGCCTCGCGGGCGGCCGCGTTGCCGGAGTGGGTGCTCGATTACCTTCTGGTGCACGAGATGGCGCACCTGGAGCACAGCGACCACGGGCCTGCCTTCAGGGAGCTGGAGAAGCGCTACCCGCTCAGCGAGCGCGCGCGGGGCTACTTGATGGCTTTGGACCACGGAAGCGAACCGGACTAAGAGCTCGACCTACATGTCCGCGCGGACGAACTCCGCCACGCGTTCGCCGATCATCATCGTCGGCAGGTTGATGTTCGCCCGCGGCACGGTGGGCATGACCGAGGCGTCGGCGACGTACAGGTTCTCGATCCCGCGGATCCGGCACCGATCGTCGAGGACCGCCATCTCGTCGTGATCCGACCCCATCCGGAGTGTCCCTGAGGGGTGGTAATCGGTGGCGTGGAAATCGAGGAAAAAGCGCCGGAGCGCATCTTCGTCGCGCGCGGTCTCCGCATCAGGCAAAAGGACATCGCATTTCACACTGTCGCTTATGACCTTCGCCACGTCGAATGCGACCTTCGCCGCGCGCACCATCCGGTCCAGGTCCCTCGGGTTGGAGAAGTAGCGGTGGTCGAATCGAGGCGCTGCGCGCGGGTCGCGGGAGTCCGCCTGGACCACCCCCTGTGATTCGCAGTTGCTGATCTCGATGTAGAGGCCGTTCAAACCTGGCATCGAGAAAATCTCGCCGAAGACGTGCGTGAACTTGACATCGTCGACTGCCAGATCTGGAACGGTCCGGAGCTTCAATGTCGGGCCGATGGGGAAGCGACCCGCAATGGGCTGCCGACCTACATCCAGCACGATCAATGTCGAAACGTGATCGAGCAGGTTCTCGCCGACACCTGGCAAATCGAGAACCGTGTCGACGCCGATGCGCCGGAGAATCTCGCGACGGCCGACCCCAGTCCGGTGGAGGATCAAGGGGGAGTTGTAAGCGCCCGCCGCGAGGACGACCCGGCCGCCTTCGATCACCTCGCCTCCGGCGAGACACACTCCAACTGCGCGCCCGTCTCGGATGAGCAGCGTGTCGACCATGGTGTCTGCCTGGATGGTGAGGTTCGGCCGCGAGCGCGCGGCGGCGATGTAGGTCAGCAGGGTGCTCTGCCGCTGTCCGTCTTTCACGTTCCTCGGCAGCGGTCCGACCCCGACCGCACCTGGCCGGTTCAGGTCGTCAACGTCCGCATGGCCGAGCTCGAGACAGGCGGCCCGGACGTGCTGCTGGAAATCGTTCAGCGGCTCGCGCTCGATGTGGATGGGGCCCGAATTCCCGTGGTAAGACAGGTTCCCGAATTCGTGGTCGGTCTCCAGCTTTTTGAAATACGGGAGGCACTGTTCCCAGCTCCAGGACGGCGCGCCCATCGCAGCCCAGCCGTCGTAGTCCTCCGGCTGTCCCCGGAAGGCGAATGTGGCGTTGACGGCGGAGCTGCCGCCCAGGATGCGGCCGCGGGGCACTCCGCCGCGCGTCTGGCCATCCAGGTAGCCCCAGTCATAGTCGTCGACGCCAGTGCCGAGCTCTACAAAACGAACGTCGTCGGGAACTCTGGCCCCCGGGTCGGGCCCAGCCTCGAGCAGCAGCACGCGGACTGCCGGATCTTCACTCAGACGGCTGGCGACGACGCCGCCACCAGAGCCCGAGCCCACAACGATGACGTCATACCGCGCCGCCATCACTCCGCTCTATGGCGTGAGGACGATCTTGGTCGCCTCGCGGGCATTGAAAATCCGATAGGCCTCTTCACCCTGGTCGAGCTTCATGCGGTGACTGATGATGGCGTCTGGTTTCAATCGACCCGCCTCGATCAAGTCGAGGAGCGGCCGCATGTAGGCCTGAACGTTGCACCATCCGGCGCGATACGTGAGCGCCTTGCTCCACATCTCCACGTACGGAAAGTCCCCGGTGGCATGGTTGGGAACACCGACCGACGAGATCGTTCCCCCACCCCGTACGCAGGCGATGGCGGTACCGATGCTCTCGAGAAGCCCGACCGCCTCGATTGAGCTGTCGACGCCGAAGCCGCCAGTCGCCCGCTTGATCGCTTCGACCGGTTCCGTCTGCGTGGCGTTGATGGGAATGGCACCGAAACCCTGGGCCAGCTCGAGGCGGCTGTCGACCATGTCGACCACAAAAACGCGAGCCGGGCCAAAAAGTTGGGCGCACATGATCGACATCAACCCGACCGGCCCTGCTCCGATCACGGCAACCGTGTCGCCGGGCGATATCTCCGCTCGCTCGGCCGCGAAAAAGCCGGTGGCCAGAATGTCTCCCACGAAGATTGCCTGCTCGTCGCCGAGGCCGCCGGGGATGGCCTCCATGGTGTGGTCTGCGAGTGGCACGACGACGTACTCGGATTGGCCACCACCAAGAGCCCCGAAATACTGGCCGTAGCCAAACGTCGCCTTTTGGATGCACTGGTTGAACCAGCCACGCCGGCAGTAGTGACATTCACCGCACGAGCTGAAGAAAGAGGACACCACCCGATCGCCGGGCTTGAAGCGTCGCACCTCGGATCCCGCGTCCTCGACGACGCCCACGAACTCATGGCCGAGAACACTGCCTTCGCATCCCGGAATTCGACCGTGGTAGATGTGAAGGTCGGAGCCGCAAACGGCGCTCAGGGTCACCCTGACCAG
>WNFC01002908.1_pt1 | contig 18470 bp, 15 predicted proteins | sample 5400541 | NCBI WGS metagenome assembly WNFC01 (sample SAMN13153342, study PRJNA577476) | soil metagenome | isolation source: 120 cm saprolite under Douglas fir tree site 2 hole 2 replicate 1 | place: USA:California | collected 2015-04-18 | reverse complement strand
TCGCCAGAGACCTTGTCCCACACCCGCGCGGCGATCTCACGGAAGGTCTGGGCGTAGGGGGAATCGGGCACTGAGGCGGTGATCGGGTGGCCATCGTCCGAGGTCTCGCGGATCGCCATGTCGAGCGGCACCTCGCCGAGAAAATCGCAGCCGAGCCGCTCGGCCTCGCGGCGCGCCCCGCCATGGCTGAAGATGTCGCTCCTTTCGCCACAATGCGGGCAGAGGAAATAGCTCATGTTCTCGATGATGCCGAGCACCGGCACATCGACCTTCTGGAACATCGCGAGCCCCTTCCTCGCGTCGATGAGGGCAATGTCCTGCGGCGTCGAGACGATGACTGCGCCGGCCAAGGCGACCTGCTGGGCCATCGTCAATTGCGCGTCGCCGGTGCCGGGCGGCATATCGACGATCATTATGTCCAGTTCGCCCCACGCGACGTCGCGCAGCATCTGCTGCAGGGCGCTCATTACCATCGGCCCCCGCCAGATCATCGGCGTGTCCTCGGGCACCAGAAAGCCGATCGACATGCATTTGATGCCGTAATTCTCCATCGGCCGCAGGATCTTGCCGTCGGGAGAGGCGGAGGGCCGCCCGGAAATCCCCAGCATGCGCGGCATCGACGGACCGTAGATGTCGGCGTCGAGCACTCCGACCGAGCGCCCGTTCGCTTTCAACGCCAGGGCGAGGTTGGCGGCGACGGTCGATTTGCCGACGCCGCCCTTGCCGGAGGCAACCGCGACGATCGCCCGCACGCCCGGAGCGAGCGCGGGTTTGCCGGCGGCGGCCGGCCGCGCCGCCGCGCCTGGTGCCGCGCCGCCGTGCCCGTGAGCTCCATGTCCGGGGGCGCCGTGTCCTGGGGCGCCGCGTGGGGCCTGGGTCCGCCCTCCGGGCGGCCTCGCCTCGGCAGTGAGGACGGCGGTGACCGACAGCACCCCAGGCAGCGCTTCGACCGCTTGCTCGGCGGCCTTGCGCAACGGCTCGAGGCGTGCGCCGCGCTCGGGCTCGACCTCGATCGCGAAGCCGACATTGCCGTCGCGGACCACGACGCCCGATATCATCCCGAGCGAGACGACGTCCGCGCCCTTGTCGGGATCGCGCACCGCGGCCAGCGCGTCGAGAACCTGTCTCTCGGTAACCGCCATTCCCGAATCCCACGCAACCGGGGCAGAGGTGAACGCATTTAGGGGCGACCCCGGCACTTGACAACACCCGCCCCGCGCGCCCTCTATCGGGCTGTCATCCGGCGCCGGCGTTCGCTTGGGCACCATCTCGCGCGGCAGCGCTGCCCGATCGCCGCCGCGGAAAGGGTCTGGTTCGATGATCTGGCATAGTGAGCCCGGTGGTCCTTGGGGCACCGGGCCGCGCGGCGGCGGTCCCTGGGGCGGCGGCCGCGGCAACGGTCAGGGGCCGAGCGGCCCGCGCGGGCCGCAGCCGCCCAATATCGAAGAAATCCTGCGGCGCAGTCAGGACCGTCTTCGCCGCGCTTTTCCCAGCGGGTTCGGCACCGGCAAGGGCTTGGCGCTCGTCGTCCTGGCCATTGTGCTGCTGTGGCTGGCAAGCGGTTTTTACCGGGTGCTGCCCGACGAAGCCGGCGTCGTGCTGCGCTTTGGCGCCTATAACCGCACGATGCCGGCTGGCCTCAACTACCACCTCCCGTCGCCGATCGAATCCGTCCTGAAGCCGAGCGTCACGCGCATCAACCGCACCGAGACCGGGTTTCGTTCCGGCGACGGGACGACGCGTGCCGGCTCCAGCCGCGACCTGCCACAAGAAGCGCTGATGCTGACCGGTGACGAGAACATCGTCGACATCAACTTCACGGTCTTTTGGATCATCAAGGAGCCGCAGGCCTACCTGTTCAATATCCGCAACCCCGAGGGGACCGTGAAAGCGGCGGCCGAGAGCGCGATGCGCGAGGTCGTCGGCGAGACCCCGATCGCCCAGGCGCTCGCTGAAGGCCGCGGCAAGATCGAAACCGATACGCAGCGCCTGTTGCAGGGGATCCTCGATGCCTACGGCTCCGGGATCGCGCTCACCCAGGTGCAGCTGGCCAAGGTCGATCCACCGGCCCCGGTGATCGACGCGTTCCGCGACGTGCAGCGGGCCCTCGCCGACAAGGAGCGTCTGCGCAACGAGGCGGAGGCCTATCGCAACGACATCGTGCCGCGGGCGCGGGGCGATGCGGTGCGCATCAAGCAGGAGGCGGAAGCCTATCGCGCCGAGATCATCGCGCGCTCGACCGGTGACGCCGACCGCTTCAGCGCGGTCTACCGTGCCTATAAGGTGGCGCGGGATGTGACGATCCAGCGGCTCTATCTCGAGACGATGGAAGAGATCCTCAAGAACAGCAACAAGATCATCATCGACAAGGCGGCCCAGGGTCAGTCCGGCGTCCTGCCTTATCTGCCGCTGCCCAGTCTGCTCAACGCCGCGCCGCCCACCGCCGCACCACCCGCGGGCACCGCGACAGGTGCGACCCCGGTGCCGCCGCCCGCCGCCGGCGGCGCGCAGCCCTCGCCGAGTCGCCGGCCATGAGCCACCGTCTGCTTGCCGCTGTCGGCGTCCTCCTCGTCGTCGCCGGGATCCTGGCGATGGGCTCGTTCTTCATTGTCGATCAAACCGAGCAGGCGCTGGTGCTGCAGTTCGGCGAGGTGCGGCGGATGGTCCGCGAGCCCGGCCTGAAGATGAAGTGGCCGCTCATCGAGAACGTCGTCGAATACGACAAGCGGGTGCTCGATTTCGAGCCGCCGCACGAGGAGGTCATCGTCGCCGACCAGAAGCGGCTGGTGGCTGACACCTACACCCGCTATCGCATCACCAACGCGTTGCTGTTCTATCAGACGGTCGGCACCGAGGAAGGGGTCCGCGCCCGGTTGAGCGCGCTGGTCAGCGGCAGCCTGCGCCGCGTCCTCGGCAATGTCACGCTGAACGACGTCCTGTCGGAGAAGCGCGCCGCGATCATGCGCCAGATCCGCGACGACGTCGCCGGCGAAGCCAAGGGTTTCGGGATCGAGGTTGTCGACGTCCGGCTGCGCCGTGCCGATCTGCCGGAGGAGAACAGCCAGGCGATCTACGCCCGCATGCAGTCCGAGCGTGAGCAGCAGGCACGGCAATATCGCGGCGAAGGCGCCGAGGCGGCGCAGAGCGTACGCGCCAACGCCGAGCGCGAACGCACCGTGATCCTCGCCGAGGCGCAACGCGATTCCCAGCGGGTGCGCGGCGATGGCGATGCGCAGGCGGTCAAGCTCTATGCCGACGCCTTCGGGCAGGACAAGGAGTTCTTCGCCTTTTATCGCTCGCTGCAGGCCTATCGCGAGGCGCTCAATGGGCGCGATACCTCGTTCGTGCTAGCGCCCGAAGGCAATTTCTTCCGCTTTTTCGACGGCTGGCCGGGATCGCCCGGGGCACCGGCATCATCCGCTGCTCCTACGGCCGGGGCACCCGGCGCGCGTCAGCCGTAGCCGGCGGATTCGACAATGCGGCACGGCGCCCGACGCAGCGGGTAATGCGCGACCTGGGCACCGGACTTGCGCTCGTTCTGGTGATCGAGGGCATCCTCTACGCGCTGTTCCCGGAGGGAATGAAGCAGCTCGCCCAGCGCGCGATGCAGGTGCCGCCGCAGGTCCTGCGCGCCTCTGGCTTGCTCGCCGCCTCGATCGGCGTGGTGATCGTGTGGCTGCTGCGGAGCTGAGTTGGCGCGGCTGCGAAGGGATCTGGCTTGCCGGCCCCATCTCTCGTAATCTGCCATAGCGGGCCCCCTCGGCGGCGGTTACTCCGGGCCGGCGTTAATGGCGTGGTCACGAATGCCGGCTAATCCCCTAGGCCAATTTGATCCGCGCGATATCGGGCGTTTGCTGCGAGGAGTCGAATAAGGTGTCGATGCTTACATTGCGATTTCGGCGCTCGGCCGTTGCCGCAGCGGCTGCGTTGGTGCTCGCAGTCCCCGCCGGAATTTCCTGGGCGGCGCGGCCCGCGCCGGACGGGTTTGCCGATCTTACCGAGAAGCTGGTGCCGGCGGTCGTCAATATCTCGACGACGCAGACCGTCAAGCCGGAGAAACAGCGCGAGCGCACCGCGCCGGGGCGGCCGCAATTCCCGCCCGGTTCGCCGTTCGAGGAGTTCTTCAAGGATTTCTTCGACCGTAACGGTCAGCAGGGCGATCGCCCCGAGGCAAAGCCGCGCAAGGCGACCTCGCTTGGCTCGGGCTTCGTGATCGATCCGGCGGGCTACATCGTCACCAACAATCACGTCATCGCCGATGCCGACGAGATCACCGTCATCCTGCCCGACAACACCAACCTCAAGGCCGAACTGGTCGGCCGTGACACCAAGACCGACGTCGCCGTCCTGAAGGTAAAGACCGACAAGAAGCTGCCGGCCGCGATCTGGGGCGACAGCGACAAGGCGCGGGTCGGCGATTGGGTGCTGGCGGTCGGCAATCCCTTCGGTCTCGGCGGCAGCGTGACGGCCGGTATTCTTTCGGCGCGGCAGCGCGACATCAATTCCGGACCCTACGACGATTTCCTGCAGACCGACGCCGCGATCAACCGAGGCAACTCGGGTGGGCCGATGTTCGACATGAACGGCACGGTCATCGGCATCAACACGGCGATCTATTCGCCGACCGGGGTCTCGATCGGCATCGGTTTCGCCATCCCGTCCAACCTTGCCAAGGCGGTGGTGGCCGAGCTGATCCGAGAGCCCGATCATGCCGTGCACCGCGGCTGGCTCGGGGTACGCATCCAGGCGGTCACCGACGAGATTGCCGAGAGCCTCGGTCTCGACAAGGCGCACGGCGCGCTCGTCGCCAGCGTCAACGACAACGGCCCGGCCCAGGGCGGCGGCATTCAGCCGGGCGACGTGATCCTCACCTTCGACGGCAAGAGGGTTCCCGACATGCGTCATCTGCCCCGGCTCGTCGCGGAGTCGACGGTCGGCAAAAGCGTGCCGGTGACGGTCTGGCGCAAGCGCCAGGAGACCAAGCTGCAGGTCACGGTCGGCAAGCTCGACGAGACCGAGCAGGTTGCCAAAGAGGAGCCGGTCAAGAGCAAGCCGCCGGCGGCAGACAGCAGCACGGTGACGACGCTCGGCCTCACGCTGTCGAACATCACGCCCGAGCTGAAAGAAAAGTTCTCGTTGAGTGATGACAAGGGGGTCGTCGTCGTCGATGTCACAAAGGACAGCCCGGCGGCCGAAAAGGGCCTCAAGGCTGGCGATGTGATCATAGAAGCTGCACAGGAGGAGATCAAAAGCACGACCCAGGTTGCCGGCAAGATCAACGACGCGAAGAAGGCCGGCCGCAAATCGATCCTGCTGCTCGTCGAACGGGCAGGCGATCTGCGCTTTATTGCGCTGCGCTTAGACCAGAGTTGAGGGCCGGGGCGTTCGCGTAGTAGCGGCGATAGGGCACCCTCCGGCCAGAGCGCAGCTTTCGCGCGGCCGGCAGCGTCGGACGGCCACTCAGGTCAGGGACATCCCTTCGCGAAAAAGCCGGCCAATCTAGCCGATGATCGCGTCCTGCCGATAGCCCTGGGCATAAAGCAAGGCGGTCAGGTCGGCATGGTCGATGCGCCAGCGCGCGGCGGCGGCGACCGCCGGCTTGGCGTGAAAGGCGATTCCGAGCCCGGCCGCCAGAAGCATCGGCAGGTCGTTGGCGCCATCGCCGACGGCGAGCGTCGCCGACCGCGAGACCGCGCATTCCTTGGCCACCGCCACGAGCGTGTCGCGCTTGGTGTCGCCGGTGACGATCGGCGCCCGGACGGTTCCGGCAATCCGGCCGTCGGCGATATCGAGCCGATTGGCGACGATCCGCTCGAAACCGAGTTGGCCCGCGACGCGCTCGGCAAAGACGGTAAACCCACCCGAAACGAGGGCGGTTCGCACCCCGGCCGCCCGCGCGGTCGCGACCAACGCGCCGGCTCCCGGGGTAAGTCGGATGCGCGCTGCCGTCTCGTCGAGCACCGAAGCGGGCAGGCCTTTCAACAGCGCGACGCGTTCATTGAGCGCGGCGGCGAAATCAAGCTCGCCGTTCATCGCACGCCTTGTGATCTCGGCAACCTCCGAGCGCCGCCCGATGAAATCGGCCAGCTCGTCGAGCATTTCATTCTCGATGATCGTCGCTTCGAAATCGGCCACGAGAATTCGCTTGCGGCGGCCGGCCGCCGGCTGGACCAAGACGTCGATCGCCGCTTCTCCGATCGCCTGCCGGGCCGCCGCCTCGGCCGCTTTGCCAGTGATGCCGGCGAGCTGGAGATCGCAGGCGGTGCCCGGCGCGAGCCAGTCCGGCGCCCCGGAGACCGGCAGCGCCGCAGCCAGCGCGGCCACCAGATTGGGTAGGTCTCGCGCTGCGCCGGGGCCGGCGATCACTGTCATAACAAGGCTCACTTGGACACCTCCTCGGCGCCGACATCCGTTGGATAGCGAAGCTGCATCGCCAGCCCGCGTGCTTCGAGACGCGCCCTTCGGGCGCTCCGCAGCATGAGGTAAGCTTTTTTGATGGCACTAGGAAAAGACCTCATCCTGAGGAGCCCGCGCAGCTTGCGTCTCGAAGGACGCACGGCGCTTATCCAAACCACCGCAGCGACGGTTTCTCCTGGCCTGCCGCCGGTCATCCTGATCGCCGGGCCAACGGCGAGCGGCAAGTCGGCGCTGGCCCTCGAATTGGCGGCGGCGCTTGGCGGCATGATCATCAACGCGGACGCCCTGCAGACCTATCGCGATTTGCGCGTCCTGTCGGCGCGCCCCGATGAACCGGCGCTGGCTCGCGTTCCGCACCGGCTGTACGGCTATCTCGACGCCGCCGAACGCGGCTCGGCCGGGCGCTGGCGGATCTTGGCTCTAGCCGAAATCGCGGCCAGCCATCGCGCCGGTCGGTTGCCGATCGTAGTCGGCGGCACCGGGCTTTATCTGCGGGTGCTGCATCATGGTCTCGCGGTGATCCCGCCGATCCCGGCCGCGATCCGCGAGGAAGCCGCTGCGCTCTATCGCGCGCTCGGTGGCGCGGCCTTCCGCGAGCGGCTGGCGGCGCTCGATCCGGTCGCAGCCGCCCACCTGTCGCTCGGCGATCGCCAGCGCCTGATGCGCGCCTGGGAGGTGGTCAGCGCCACCGGCCGGCCGATCGGCGAGTGGCAGGCCGGTCCGACGGCAGCCTCGCCCTACCGTTTCGCCTCGATCCTGCTCGCCCCGCCGCGCGAGGCGCTCTATGCCGCCTGCAACGCGCGGTTTCACGGCATGGTAGCGGCCGGCGCGCTTGACGAGGCGGCGGCGCTTGCGGCGCGCGGGCTCGACCCGGAATTGCCGGCGATGAAGGCGGTCGGAATCCCCGAATTGCTGCGCCACTTGGGAGGAGACATCGCCCTCGATGAGGCCGTCGCCGCGGCACAGCGCACGACCCGCCGCTATGCCAAGCGCCAAATGACCTGGTTCCGTCATCAGATGGTCCCCGACCTGATCCTCGATGCGCAACTTTCGGAAAGTTTGCTGCGGTGCTCACGTCATTTTATTGATCAATTCCTGTTGACCGCCCGGGCATAGCTGACTAGGGTGCCGCTCCCCGGACCGGCCGCTGGCCGGACCGCCGGGCAAGATTTGCCGTTATACCGGTTGAGGAGAGTGTCATGTCGGCCGAGCCGATCTGTGGAGCTGATATCGTCATCAAGGCGCTTGTCGATCAGGGCGTCGATGTCGTATTCGGCTATCCCGGCGGCGCGGTCCTGCCGATCTACGATTCGCTGTTCAAGCAGAACGCGCTGCGCCACATCCTGGTGCGCCAGGAGGGTGGGGCAGTGCATGCCGCCGAAGGCTATGCCCGATCGACCGGGCGGGTCGGGGTGGTGCTGGTGACGAGCGGCCCGGGCGCGACCAACGCGGTGACCGGCCTCACCGACGCGCTTATGGATTCGGTGCCGATTGTCTGCCTGACGGGGCAGGTGCCGACGCATCTGATCGGCAACGACGCCTTCCAGGAAGCCGACACGACCGGCATCACCCGGCCCTGCACCAAGCACAATTATCTCGTGAAAGATGTCGCCGATCTCGGCCGGGTCCTGCACGAGGCGTTTTACGTCGCCAAGAGCGGACGGCCCGGGCCGGTGGTGGTCGATCTGCCCAAGGACATCCTGTTCGCCTCCGCGGTCTATAACGGGCTGGAGCAGCAGCGGCACAAGAGCTATCGCCCGCAAATGGAAGCCGACCCGGCGCGGGTCGCCGAGGCGGTGGCGATGATCGCGGCGGCCAAGCGGCCCTTGTTTTACGGCGGTGGCGGGCTGATCAATTCGGGCCCCGGCGCCTGCGAGCGTTTTACCGAGCTCGTCCGGCTGGTCGATGCGCCTTGCACGCTGACCTTGATGGGACTCGGCGCGTTCCCGGCGAGCGACCCACATTTCCTCGGCATGCTCGGCATGCACGGCATGTACGAATCGAACATGGCGATGCACGATTGCGATCTGATGATCGCGGTCGGGTCGCGCTTCGATGACCGGGTGACTGGAAGGCTGAACGCCTTTTCGCCCGGGTCGAAGAAGATCCACATCGATATCGACCCGTCGTCGATCAACAAGAATATACGGGTCGATTTGCCGCTGATCGGCGATTGCGGCAAGGTGCTGGGCGCGCTCATCGCGGCCTGGCGCAAGGCGGCACCACCTGCCGATGGGAAGGCGCGCCAGGCCTGGTGGGGTCAGATCGATCAATGGCGGGCGCGCGACTGCCTGCGCTATGACCGCGGGCGCAAGGATGTGATCAAGCCGCAATATGCGCTGGAGCGCCTCTATGCGTTGACCAAGGGGCGCGACCCGTACATCACGACCGAAGTCGGCCAGCATCAGATGTGGGCCGCGCAATTCTTCAAGTTCGACAAGCCCTACCACTGGATGACCTCGGGCGGGCTCGGCACGATGGGGTATGGGCTGCCGGCTGCGGTTGGGGTTCAGGTCGCGTACCCGGATTCGCTGGTGATCGACGTCGCCGGCGAAGCCTCGATCCTGATGAACATCCAGGAGATGTCGACGATCGCGCAGTACCGTCTACCGGTGAAGGCCTTCATCCTCAACAACCAGTACATGGGCATGGTGCGGCAATGGCAGGAGCTGCTGCACGGCGGGCGCTATTCCGAGAGCTACACCGCGGCGCTGCCGGATTTCGTCAAGCTCGCCGACGCCTTCGGCGCGGTCGGCCTGCGCGTTGAGGATCCGGCCGATCTCGACGACGCGATCCGCCAGATGATCGAGACGCCGCGCGCGGTGATCCTCGATGTCGCGGTCGATCAGGCCGAGAACTGCTTCCCGATGATCCCCTCGGGCGCCGCCCATAACGAGATGCTGCTCGGCCCCGAGGACAAGGCGCAAAGCCCGGTCTCGGAGGAGGGCATGGTGCTCGTGTGAACGATAGTTCCCGTCACCCTCGCGCAAGCGGGGGTCCAGGGCCGGCGGCAGAGCGGTTGCCCTGGATTCCCGCTTGCGCGGGAACGACTTGAGAAGCGGGACGGCGCGGATGCCCGACGCCATCGAGCGGCACACGATTGCCGTGCTGGTCGACAACGAGCCGGGCGTTCTGGCGCGCGTCATCGGGCTGTTTTCCGGGCGCGGCTACAACATCGAGAGCCTCACTGTCGCCGAGGTCGACCGCAGCAACAACCTGTCGCGCATCACCGTCGTGACGAACGGCACGCCGATGATCATCGAGCAGATCAAGGCCCAGCTGTCGCGCCTGGTGCCGATTCACAAGGTGCACGATTTGACCGAGGAGGGTCCCTCCATCGAGCGCGAGATGGCGCTGATCAAGGTCGCCGGCAAAGGCGAATCGCGCATTGAATCATTGCGCCTCGCCGATATCTTCCGGGCGCGGGTCGTCGACTCGACGACCGAGAGCTTCGTGTTCGAGATGACCGGCGCGGCTGAAAAGCTGAACGCTTTCATTGCGTTGATGGAGCCGCTCGGCCTCGTCGAGGTGTCGCGTACCGGCGCCGTCGCAATCGCCCGCGGCCCCGCGCGGTTTTGAGGCTGGATATCACCACGAAGGGCACGAAGGGCACGAAGGAAGACAACCCTTTAACGCGGAGGACGCAAAGGGTACGCGGAGGTCGCAGAGGAGAAATTCCTCTGCGTACTTTGCGAAACCACTGCGCCCTCTCCGTGCCCTTCGTGTCTTCGTGGTCAACAACAGGAGATGACGATGCGCGTGTATTACGACCGCGATGCGGATGTGAATTTGGTCAAATCGAAGAAGGTCGCGGTCATTGGCTATGGCAGCCAGGGCCACGCCCACGCCAACAATCTGCGCGACAGCGGGGTGAAGGAAATCGTCGTCGCGCTGCGACCCGGGTCGGCCTCGGCGCAGAAGGCGGAAACCGCCGGCTTCAAGGTCATGACAAATTCGGAGGCGGCGAAATGGGCTGACCTCGTCATGGTGCTGGCGCCCGACGAGTTGCAGGCCGGGCTCTACACCGGCGAGTTGCGCCCCAACATGCGGCAGGGCACCGCGCTCGCCGTCGCGCATGGCCTCAGCATCCATTTCCGCCTGATCGAGCCGCGCCCCGACATGGATGTCTTTATGATCGCGCCGAAGGGGCCGGGCCACACCGTGCGCTCGGAATATCTGCGCGGCGGCGGCGTGCCGTGTCTCGTCGCGGTCGAGCAGAACCCGTCGGGCAATGCGCTCGAAATCGCGCTCAGCTACGCCTCGGCGATCGGCGGCGGACGTGCCGGCGTCATCGAGACGACCTTCCGCGAGGAATGCGAGACCGACCTGTTCGGCGAGCAGACTGTGCTGTGCGGCGGGCTCACCTCGCTGATCCTCGCCGGGTTCGAGACCCTGGTCGAGGCCGGGTATGCGCCCGAGATGGCCTATTTCGAGTGCTGTCACGAAGTGAAGTTGATCGTCGACCTGATCTATGAGGGCGGCATCGCCAACATGCGGTACTCGATCTCGAACACGGCCGAGTATGGCGATTATTCGCGCGGGCCGCGGCTCGTCGACGAGCATGTCCGGGCCGAGATGAAACGGATCCTCGGCGATATCCAAAGCGGCCGGTTCGCCCGCGAATGGGTCCTCGAAAACACCGCCGGCCAGCCGAGCTTCAAGGCATTGCGCCGGCGCGCCGCCGAGCATCCGATTGAAGAGGTTGGTGAGAAGCTGCGCGCGATGATGCCGTGGATCAAACAGAATGCGCTGGTCGACAAGAGCAAGAACTGAGCGGTCAATGGAGCGTCACCCCCGCGTGATCCCAGGGTCACGCCCGGGGAGGGGTCCAGGGCAAGCGCTTCGACCCTGGACTCCTGGATTCCCGCCTTCGCGGGAATGACGCGGAGTATTGCTGCTCACCGCCACGCAGGTGAGCGCCGATCCCGCTCACAGCAGCCGAAGCCGCTGCGCATCCTTCATGTCGCGGCCGAGCTGTTTCCCTGGGTGCGGACCGGAGGCCTCGGCGATGTCATCGCGGCGTTGCCGCCGGCGTTGCTCGAACTCGGCGTCGATGTGCGGCTCGTGCTGCCGGGGTTTGCGGGATTTCTCGATGCGTTCGAGCTCGGGCAATCGATCCGGCTGCGGACGCCCTTCGCGGTCGAGCGCGTGCGCATCGCGCGAGCGGTGGTGCCGGGAAGCGGGGTCGCCGCCTACATCGTCGACCATCCCGCCTTTTACGACCGCCCTGGCAACCCCTATGCCGCGCCCGACGGCATCGAATGGCCCGACAACCACCGCCGCTTCGCCCTCTTGGGTTGGGTCGCCACAGCGCTGGCACGAGATGGCGATCCGAACTGGCGGCCCGATATCCTGCATTGCCACGATTGGCATGCCGGGCTCGCCCCGGCCTATCTGCGCGCCGCCGGCGCCGGCGTACCGAGCGTCTTCACCGTGCACAACCTGGCCTATCAGGGCTACTTCCCGGCCGCGCTGTTTCCCGATCTGGCACTGCCGGCGGGCTTCTTTTCGGTCGACGGGGTGGAGTTCTATGGCGGCCTGTCGTTCGTCAAGGCCGGCCTGTTCCATGCCGACCGGCTGACGACGGTCAGCCCGACCTACGCGCGCGAGATCCAGACCCCGGCCTTCGGCTGGGGTCTGGACGGGCTGTTGCGCAGCCGCGTCGATGTGCTGACCGGGATTCTGAACGGCGTCGATTCCAAGGTCTGGTCACCCACCCACGACCCAGCATTGCCGCGAGGCTACACTGTCGACGATGCGCCTGCTGGAAAAGCAGCGGCGAAAGCGGCGCTGGAGCAGCACTTTGGCCTCGTACGGCGAGCGCGGGCACCGCTCTTCGGCGCGGTCACGCGCCTGACCCCGCAAAAGGGGCTGGACCTGTTGCTCGCCGCCTTGCCCGGGCTCGTCGCTCTCGGCGGCCGGCTCGTCCTGCTCGGCAGCGGCGATGGTGATCTCGAAGCGGGCTTCGCCGCGGCGGCCGCGACCTACCCCGGCCGGGTCGGGGTGGCGCTCGGCTATGACGAGGCGCTGTCGCACCTGATCATGGCGGGCAGCGACACGATCGTCATGCCGTCGCGCTTCGAGCCGTGCGGGCTGACCCAGCTCTATGCCTTGCGCTACGGCGCGTTGCCGGTGGTGCGCCGCACCGGCGGGCTCGCGGACACCGTCGTCGACGCCAACGCCGCGACCCTCGCCGCCGGAACCGCGATCGGCTTTGCCTTCGATGCGGAAACCCCCGAGAGCCTGCTCGGAGCGATCCAGCGCGCCGTCGCGCTATACCGCGACCAGGCCAGCTGGCGGCGCATGACGCAGCAGGCGATGACCCGCGATTTCAGCTGGGCCGCCGCGGCGCGGGAGTATCTGGCGCTCTACCGCGAGCTCGTGCCGGAACAAGCCACAGCTTGATCTCAGTTTAGCCTCGCAACCTCGCTGCCGGACGTGGATATGGGGTGGCTCTCGCCGCGTGCCCCCATCGGAATAGAAAAAGAACCGCAGACCGCCGCTGCGAAAGACAACGGGCATCTAGGCGAGGATTTACCTGCTGGGGCTGGTCACCGCTTCGGCCTCCGGTGCGGGTTCCACGTCGAGAATCGTCCCGACCGGGATGTCGAGTTCGGTGGATTTGACCTTGGCGCCGTCGCCGAGGCGTAGGCGCGATACCTCGACGAACCCGCCTTGGGCGTGGATGCGCAGGCCGTCGGGCCCGGCGGAGACAACTTCGCCGAGCTTTTTGCCGCGCACCGCGCCGAAGGTCGGCGCCATAATCTTTTTCGCGTCGAACAGATAGAGTTTCTGTTCGCCATGCATCGTCCAGGCGCCGGGTGCCGGGTTGCAGCCGCGGATCAGATCGTAGACGAAATCGACGTGACTGGCCCAGTTGATGCGCGCCTCTGCTTCGCGCACCCAGCCCTCATAGGTCGCCTCTTTCTCGTCCTGGGTCCATTCGGTGGCGCGCCCGGCGGTCACCAAATCGGCGGCCTGCACCAGCGCCTCGACCCCGAGCGGGAAGATCTTATCGAAATAGAGCGAGGCGGCGGTGTCGTTGGGTCCGATTGCACAGCGCTTCTGCAGGATGATCGGCCCTTCGTCGAGGCCCGGGGTCGGGCGGAAGATCGTCAGCCCGGTCTCGTTGCGGCCGCGGATGATCGCCCACGGGATCGAGGCCGGCCCGCGATGCAGCGGCAACAGCGAAGGGTGGAACTGGATCATTCCGTGCCTGGGGATCGCGCAGAATTCGGGCGGCGCGAACAACAAGACATAGGCCATGATCCCGATATCGGCATCGAGCGCCTTCAGCGCGTCGAGCGCCTCCGGGGCGGAATATTTGGCGAAGCGGTACACTGGGAGCTTTTTCTCCTCGGCCGCGACGACGATCGGGTCCGGCCGCGCGCCCGGCTTCTCGGGCGCCGCGAATACGCCGGCGACGGTGTCGCCGCGCGCCACAAAGGCGTCGAGCACGGCCTTGCCGAAAGCCTGCTGACCGACGATGACGATGCGCATGTCGCCCTCTCTCGCTTGCGATGACGCAGAGTTCCACGCGAGCAGGCCGGCGGCAAGCCCGTCGCGACCAAATCACCCCTCTCAGCCCTTCAGCCCCCACCCCAACCCTCCCCCGGGAGCGCAGCGGTGCGCGCCGGCTAAATCCCTCCCTCGCTTGCGGGGGAGGGAGGGACCCACGCCGTCAGGCGTGGGAGGGTGGGGGCTATCTCGCCCCGGCGCCCTACTTCTTTGCCGCCAGGAGGTCGCGAATGCCGCGCAGCGCGAGGTCGTAACCGGCGATCCCGAAACCGGCGACGACGCCCTGGCTGACCGCGGCCGTCTGCGAGGCCGGGCCGCGCCGGATCGGGTTCGAGATATGCACCTCGCTCGTCGGAAACTTGACTTGCGAGATCGCGGCGACGAGCGCCGGATAGCCCGAGCCGAAGGTTGCCGGGTTGAAGATCGCCGCGTCGAAGCCGCGATCGTTCGCCTCGTAGAGCTTGTTGACGATCTCGCCTTCAATGTTGGAATGAAAGATCTCAACGTCGAGGCCGAGTTCCCTCGCATAGCCGCGAATGCGCTCATCGTATTCGGGCAAGGTCATGGTGCCGAAAACCTCGGTCTGCACCTTTCCCCGCATATTCATACCGGCGCCGTGAATGACGAGGATTCGGGCCATGACGCTCTCCTTGCGCTAGCTGCGGCAAATTTTCACGCGCGAGGTTAAAGCATCCGACCCCGAAAGTCGCTGCGTCGATCTGCCTGGCGAACTCTGGCGAGGCGGCACATGACAGAATTGCGACATTGGCGTTTCTTTGTGCACTCGTACACAAGCTTAATCAGAGAAGATTGAGCAGCTCTCCTCGATCCGCACAGGATTGGGGCAAGGGGCTGCCCGGGGCACGCCAATGAGGGCCTATCTGGGGTGTGAGCGGTGAGGGGCGAGGCGTTCGCCCCGGTCCCCAACCGCGGCATGATCACATTGTCGATCATGCTGGCGAACATTATGCAGGGGGTCGACAACACGATCCTCAACGTCGCGCTGCCGCACATCCAGGGGAGCCTGTCAGCTTCGCTCGATCAGATCGCCTGGGCGCTGACCTCCTATATCGTCTGCGCCGCGATCATGATGCCGCTGACCGGCTGGCTCGCCGGCCGGTTCGGCATCAAATACATCTTTCTCGCCTCGATCATCGGCTTCACGATCGCCTCGGCGCTGTGCGGCGCCGCTAACAGCCTCGGCGAACTGGTATTCTTTCGGGCGCTGCAGGGGGTGGCCGGGGCCGGGCTGATCCCGCTGTCGCAGGCCACCCTGTTGCAGATCAACCCGCCGGAGCGCCATGGACACGCCATGGCGGTGTTCGGCATCGGCACGATCCTCGGGCCGATCATGGGACCGGCGATCGGCGGTTGGGTGACCCAGGATTACAGCTGGCGCTGGATCTTCTACATCAACCTGCCGGTCGGCGTGCTGTGCACGCTGGGCGTTCTGGTTTTCATCCGCCAGACCCGCTTCGTGCATCGCGAGCCGTTCGATTTCGTCGGGTTCCTCGCGCTGAGCCTGGGGGTCGGCGCCTTGCAACTGATGCTCGACCGCGGCGAGTTGAAGGATTGGTTTCATTCGAGCGAGATCTGGATCGAGGCGACGATAGCGGGGCTCGGCTTCTATCTTTTCACCGTGCACACGGCCACCACCGACGAGCGATCGTTTCTCAACCGCGACCTGTTGAAGAGCGCCAATTTCATGGCGGGCACCGTACTGATGTTCGCCGGCGGCCTGATCATGACCGGCACCCTGGCGCTGCTGCCGACGATGCTGCAACACCTGATGAACTATCCGGTGCTGACCACTGGGCTGGTGTGCGTGCCGCGCGGCGTCGGCAGCATGGCGGCGATGTTCATTGTTGCTCCCTTGATCAACCGCGTCGACAACCGGCTGATCATTCTGTTCGGCTTTTTGCTGACTGCGGCGTCGATGTGGCAGATGAGCCAATTTTCGCTGCAAATGGGCATGGCGCCCGTCATCATCTCCGGGTTCTTGCAGGGTTTCGGCCTCGGCTGCACCCAAGTGCCCCTTAACATCATCGCGTTGTCGACCCTGCCGCGCCACATCCTGACCCAGGGGACGGCAATCCGCAGCCTGATGCGCAATCTCGGCGGGAGCACCGGCATCAGCATCCTGGTCGCCACTTTGGCCCAGAATACCCAGGTGGTTCATTCGCGGCTGGTCGAGAGCCTGCGGCCGGACAACCCGCTTGCCCAGGCGCCCTATCTGACGGCGCCGTTCAGCCTCACGACGCCCGGCGGGATGGCGGCGCTCAACGCCGAGGTGACCCGGCAGGCCGCGATGGTCGCCTATATCGATGATTTCAAGCTGATCATGTTGATCGCGCTGGCTACGCTACCCCTCCTACTGCTGTTGCGCGACGCGCGCCGCCGCCCGCCTCCCGCCGTGGTCGCCGCCGCCGCGGCCGCCGACGATTAGCCGAGTTTACCCGCCGCCTCGGCGGCGAGGCGGCGGTAGCGCGCCTGGCTGTTGCCGAGATGCATGCGCATCGCCGCGCGCGCTCCCGCGGCGTCTTGGCCGCTGATCGCGGCGCAAATCAGGGCGTGTTCGCGCTGAAAGGTCTCGAGATAGGCGCGCTGGCCCTCGGGAAGATGCGCGGCGACACGAATGCTCTGGCGCGGAATGATGAAGCGCCCGAGATACTCGAGAAAATGCGGGAATTGCGAGTTGCCGGTGGCTTCCGCGATCGCGCGATGAAAGGCGAAATCCTCGTCGATCGCGCCCTCGCCGCGCTCCAGCGCCGTGTCGATCGCGGCCAGCGCCCGCGCGACCCGGCGGCGCGCTGCAGCGGAGCCGCGGCTGGCGGCGAGCCCGGCCGCCTCGACCTCGACGCTGGCGCGCAATTCCATGACGTCGAGGACTTCGGCGATCGAGGGCAGCCCGTCGAGCGCCAGGCGGAACGGGCGGCGCTCGACATCCGGGGCGACAAAGGCGCCGGCCCCTTGGCGCGTCACGACGAGCCCCTCGGCGCGCAGCGCCGCGACGGCTTCGCGGATCACCGTGCGGCTGACCCCCATCGCGGCAACCATCGCCTGCTCGGTCGGCAATTTGGCGCCGGGGCGCAATTTGGCGCTGGTGATCTCGCCGGCGATCCGTTCGGCGATCTCGCGCGGCAGGTTGCGCGGCGGCGAGACCGGCCGCAGCACCAAGATGGGATCGCTGTGCTTGGGCACGGTTTCCGGCTCGACATTCATAGGGTCATCATATAAATCTGCTAGCATGTTGCGGCGCTGTCGGTCAACCGAAGCGCTGGTCGAGGGAGGGAAGACGGCATGAAAAGACGCGATTTGCTGACGCTGGCGGGAGCCGCCACGCTCGCCGCCGCTTCTCCGCTGCGCCAAGCCCGGGCGGAGCCGGCGACGGTGCTGAAGGCCTCGGACGTGCACCCTGAGGGCTACCCGACCGTCCAGGCGGTCGAGAACATGGGGAAGAAGCTCGAACAGGCGACCGGCGGCCGCATCGGCATCCAGATGTATGCCTCGATGCAATTGGGCGGCGAGAAGGAGGCGATCGAGCAGGCCCAAATCGGCGCCCTGCAGCTCGCCCGCGTCAGCGTCGGGGCGCTGGGGCCGGTCGTTTCCGACCTCAACGTGTTCAACCTGCCGTTCCTGTTCCGCAATACCGAACATATGGAAAAGGTCATCGACGGACCGATCGGCCAGGCGATGCTCGACAAGGTGACCGACAATCCGCAGGTGAAGCTGATCGGCCTGTGTTGGATGGATGCTGGCGCGCGCAACGTCTACGACAGCAAAAAGCCGATCCGCACGATCGAGGACCTGAAGGGCCAGAAGGTCCGCGTGATGGGCAACCCGATGTTCGTCGACATGATGAACGCGCTCGGCGGCAACGGCGTCGCGATGGGCTACGACCAGGTATTCAGCGCGTTGCAGACCGGCGTCGTCGATGGCGCCGAAAACAACCCGCCGAGCTTCGTCTTCGACAACCACTACCAGGTCGCGAAATATTACAGCCTGACCGAACATCTGATCGTGCCCGAGATGCTGGTGTTCTCGCGGGTCGGCTGGGACAAGCTGGCGCCGGGGGATCAGGGCCTGATCAAGAAAGTCTCGCGCGAAGCCCAGCTCGACGAGCGTCAGCTATGGCAAAAGGTCGAGGCCGAGGCGATGACGCGGATGAAGGCCGCCGGCATCGAAATCATCCCGATCGCCGACAAGGAGCCGTTCCAGGACGCGGTGAAGCCGGTGTGGGACAAATACGGCGCCAAATACGCCGATTTGATCAAGCAGATCCAGGCGGTGAACTGAGCCGAGTTCCGCCAAAAACAGGGACCAATCTATAAACAAACCCCGTGGCCGGGCTTGACCCGGCCACCCACGTCTTCGACGTCCGCGGAATTGGAAGACGTGGATGGCCGGGTCAAGCCCACGGCTGTCCGGTTGAGTTCTGCTAGACAAAGCGCATGGCATTGATTCCACTCGGTTCGGGACGTTTTGGCGACGATCCGGACATGAGCGGGGGACAATGCCATGCAGCATCACAATAG
>WNFC01003273.1_pt1 | contig 18475 bp, 25 predicted proteins | sample 5400541 | NCBI WGS metagenome assembly WNFC01 (sample SAMN13153342, study PRJNA577476) | soil metagenome | isolation source: 120 cm saprolite under Douglas fir tree site 2 hole 2 replicate 1 | place: USA:California | collected 2015-04-18 | reverse complement strand
CGGCGGCGCCTACCGGAAGCATTTCTCCCCTCCCCCTTGGCGAGGGGCAGGGGAGGGGCTTGCCTCCGCGAGCCATCCGCCGGACGTTCACAAGTTGCTCACAAGTGGTGGGCACCATGGTGATGTCGGATCGACCAACCGCACAAGAAAGGAGAAGACACATGAATCGGCCGCGTGGATTCGGAATCGTTTGGGGTCTGGTGACCCTTGTGGTGGCCGGGATCGTCGGCGTAGTCGCCTACAACGCTGGAGCGTCCTCAGTCGTGACAAGCTCGGCGGGAGAGGCGGGGCGCGTCGTCTACGTGCCCGGCTATGGGTTCGGCTTCGGGTTCTTCTGGATCTTCCCGCTGCTGTTCCTCCTCTTCATCTTCTTCGGCCTATTCGGCCGGTGGGGGAGAGGGTACGGCCGCGGCGGGTGGTACGGGAAGGGCTACGGCGACCCGCAGTCCAGGCTCGACAGCTGGCACCAGCAGGCGCACGGCACGCCGGCGCCCAAAACTGGTGATCAGCCGCAGCAGGACCAGCCCGGTCAGTAGGCGCCCTGATTGTCCCTCCCCCCTTGTGGGGGAGGGTCAGGGAGGGGGGTCTCTGCGACCATTCCGCAGGGGGAAGGCGGCGAGAATCTTACGATGACGCTCGTGAAGCGGATCCTCCTGGTCGACGATGAACCGCGGCTCGTCCAGCTGGTTCGTGACTACCTGGAGCACGGCGGCTTCGGGGTGGTGACGGCCGGCGACGGCCCCACCGCTCTGCGGGCCGCGTCGACGCAGCACCCGGATCTGATCGTCCTCGACCTGGCCCTCCCGGGCCTCGATGGGCTCGATGTGATGCGAACGCTGCGCAAGACCAGCGAGGTCCCCATCATCCTCCTGACCGCCCGGGGCGAGGAGTCCGACAAGATCGCGGGGCTGGAGCTGGGCGCGGACGACTATCTCACCAAGCCGTTCCGTTCAGTTCGAAGGAGCTGGTCGCCCGGGTGCGATCGGTCCTCCGCCGGGCGGATGGCCTGAAGGCGCCGGCCGAGGTGATCCGCGTGGGCGACCAGGTCGAGTTGCACGTGCCGTCCATGCAGCTGACCATCGGCGACCGGCGAATCGAGTTGACCGCCACCGAGTTCCAGCTGCTGGCCATCATGGCGCGCCAGCCCGGCCGGATCTTCACCCGCGCCCAGCTGCTGGATGGGGTGCACGGCGTGGCGTTCGACTCCTACGAGCGCGCCATCGACGCCCATATCAAGAACATGCGCCGGAAGATCGAGCCGGACCCTCGCAATCCCCGCTACCTGCAGACGGTGTTCGGGGTAGGCTATCGCTTCGCGGATCCGCACCAGTGAGCGGGCCTCCCTGGAAACACCGACGCTTCGGTCCGCCTCCGGGACGGCGGCCACCCTGGTGGCCAGAAGGGGAGACCTGGCCTCCGACCGGACCGCCGCCCTGGGCGAGGCGCCGGGGCCGGTTCATGTGGCGGTTCGGCGCCTTCTTTCTGGGCGCGGTCCTGATCACGGCGATGGTGGGCACCGTCGGCGTGTGGCTGGTCGCCAACGCGCTCGGCGTGGTGAGCAGCCCGCCGCTGCTCAGGCTGGTCTCCATCGCGGTGGTGGTGCTCGGGGCGCTGGCGATCGCCAGCGGTGGGCGTGCCTTTCGGCGGGTGGCCACCCGCTTCGGCGACCTGGTCGAGGCCGCCAGCCGGATCGAATCCGGCGACTACACCGTCCGGGTGGCCGAGCGTGGACCGGGCGAGATCCGCGCCGTCACCAGGGCCTTCAACGCGATGAGCGCGCGGCTGGAGGCGACCGAAACGCGGCGGCGCACCTTCCTGGCGGACGTGACGCACGAGCTGCGGACGCCGCTCTCCATCATTCGCGGGCAGGCCGAGGCCATCAGCGACGGCGTCTATCCAGCCGACCCCGGTCATGTCGCGCCGATTCTCGATGCCACTACCACCCTCGAGCGGCTGGTTGAGGATCTGGGCACGCTGGCGCTCTCCGAAACGGGCAGCCTGGTGCTGGCTCGCGAGCCGGTCGACCTGGCTGTGCTGGTCAATTCCACCCTGACGTCGCTGACGGCCACCGCCGAAGCCGCCGAGGTCAGGCTGGATGAGGACATAGCCGCTGACCTCCCGCCCGTTGAGGCCGATCCCGCACGCCTCAGCGGGGTCCTGCGCAACCTCCTGGCCAACGCCATCCGCTACACGCCGGCCGGTGGGTCGGTACGCGTCACGGCGCAGCGGTCGGGAGGCCAGGTGATCGTCGAGGTGCGCGACACGGGCGCCGGCATTGCACCCGAGCTGCTCCCGCGCGTCTTCGAGCGCTTCGTGAAGGGTCCGGGGTCAACGGGATCGGGGCTGGGGCTGGCGATCGCGCAGGACATCGTCCAGGCCCACGGCGGGACCATCGAGGCCACAAGTCAGGAGGGGAACGGGACAAACGTCCGCTTCACGCTGCCGATCCGCGCTGACGCATCCCTTTAGTTGTCTCTGCGAGACACCCCCACCCCCACCCTCCCCGCAGGGGGGAGGGAGAGTCGAGGGGCTAAGATCACCTCGGGATGAAAGGCACGCGCGCACGCGCCAACGGAAAGGCGGCCCTGTCGGCCCTGAAGGCCAGCGATCGGAAGCTGGCCAGATTGATCGACGCCGTCGAGCCTATCGATCCGCAAGCGTGGCGCAAGGGCCGCCCGGTCGACAACGCCTTCAGCGTCCTGATCTACTCCATCATCGGCCAGCAGATCTCGGGATACGCCGCGGACGCCATCGCCGGCCGGTTCCGCGGTCTGTTCGGGGGCCGGATGCCGACGCCGGCCGAGCTGCTGGCCGCCGACGTCGCCGCCCTCAAGAGAGTCGGGCTGTCGAGCGCCAAGACCACCTATATCCGGTCACTGGCCGAGCACGTCGTCTCCGGTGCGCTCGACATCGACCACATCGATACGTTGCCCGACGACGAGGTCCGGCGGCAGATTACCGCGGTCAAGGGACTCGGTCCCTGGACTGCCGACATGTTCCTGCTCATCCACCTGCAGCGGCCCGACGTGCTGTCGGGCGGTGATCTGGGGATCCGCCAGGCCGTGCAGCGTCTCTACAAGCTCGACCACCTGCCCAGTGTCAAAGAGGTGGACGAAATCGGCCTGAAGTGGCGGCCACACCGGTCCCTGGCCGGCTTCTATCTTTGGGCGTCGAACCGGACGGTCCCGGCCGCGCGGGCGACCGCAAAATCGCGGCGCTAGGTAACTTTTAGGACCTCGTCACCAATCCGGGCCTTGCCGGTGACCTTGAAGGCGACTTCCTGGTCGGGCCCGGCCTGCTGCACCTTTTGGTGGTCGACCTCGAGCGAGTCGACCGGCTGGCTGAAGTCGGTGGTGTGGCCTTTGACCCGGATCGTATCGCCCACCTTCAGCGCTCCGGTCAGCTTCACCGCCGCCACTTCGAGGTGACCGAAATAGTGCGTCACCTTGCCGATAGGCTGTTCCATCCACCTATCTTGTAGCACGAAAAAAGGGCCGGCGGCGCGCCGGCCCTTTTGAGCGTTTCTGGCTAGCTCAGCGAACTGAGATTGCGAACCTCCGCTTTATTGGGCGCTTCCGTGCCCTCCAGGTGAAGGTAGCTCCGGACCTCCTGGACCCCGGGCAGGCTGGCGACGCGCTCCTGCACCTGGCGAATCTGCTCCGGGCGCTGGAGCTGACCGCGCAGGGTCACCCGACCTCCAGCGACGTCCAGGTTGAGGTTCCCCTTGGGAACCTCGGGATCGCGGAACAGCTCGGTCTCCACCCGGTCGCGCAGGGTATTGTCATCCAGGTTGGTTCGAGCGGGCACCAGATGGGTGACCTTCTTCGACCAGCCGCTGGTTTGAGCCCGAACGCCGCGCAACCACCGCTCGGCCCGGCGGCTCGTGTGACGCGCGAACCCGCCGGCGCGATCGACGGCCTCCTTCCGGCGGGCATTGCCGCGTTCGGGATCGGCGAAGAAGGCGGTCAATGCGCCCGCCATGCCGGCCACCAACAACCACCAACCACGACCCCGCCCGCGGGGCTGCACACCGGCCTCGTCTTTGACTTTCATGGCACCTCCTGTTGGAGCCAGAGTGGGGACAACCTAACCTTCAATATAGTTGAGGGCCGCCGTGTAATCCAAGACTCGGGCTCTACTCGGCCTGCTGGAGCGCTGCGGACAGCCGGTCGGAGTTGGCGATGACCGGAGAGCCGGTGCTCAGTGGCGAAGCGAGGTCCCGCCCGGACGGACCGTACAGAAAGTAGACGTCCCAGGCGAGGCCGCCACCGTTGACGTGGTCGCCAAACCAGTGGCCGGTCACCTGTCCCGGATCCCAGAACTGGGCGACGTGGGAATCGGCGAGGATGCCCGCGTCGATGTCCGACTGCGCGTCCCAGACGTAGTAGTGGATCCAGACGGCGTACACCTTCAGGTGCGCGCCCCGGTGCGTCGCCAGGTACTGATCATGGAGCCACCTGGCCCCGGCGAGGCAAACCGTTCAGGTCGGAGAAAAGATGACCACCAGCCGCGGCACCCCGGCATCCCGGTCGACCGCCGCCGGCAGTTGTCCCACGTCGCTGATCGTGGTGACGCTGGGCGGGGCCTTCCCCAAGAGCTTGCGCTCCGCCGTCGGCCCGACGGCGAAGGCCGCCACGGCCACCAGCGCGACGACCAACAGCGCCCTGCCCAGGCGTGCGGGTGATGGTCGCATCGTCCTAGGCTACTCAAACCGAACGTCGCAGGTAGCAGCAGGTTTCACGCTCCGTCACATCCGTTTGCGTGATCTTTTTGCTCCCACTGTTGCGGCACAGGCAAGTAGCGTGCCGTATCCTGTTGCGCACAGGTTTTTCGTGGGAGGCCATGCGATCCGCGTCCTAATTGCAGATGATGATCCGAACAGCCGCGAGATGCTTCGGATGGCCCTGCAATTCGACGGCTACCACGTCTTCGAAGCTCCGGACGGCCAGACGGCGTGGGAGGTTATTACAGCGCGCCGGCCTGCGCTGGTGGTGACCGATGTTCAAATGCCGGGAATCGACGGCCTCGAGCTGACCGCGCTCATCAAGGCAAATGGGTACCGCGAAACGAAGGTGATCGTCTTCACTGGCGGGATGGCCACCAGGGCGCAGGCTCAACGAGCGGGTGCGGACGCCTATGTCACCAAGAGCGCGCCGCTGTCGGAGTTGCGCGCAGCCGTCCAGCAGCTCTGCCCCCCGCAAGGGGAGGGACACCAGCGGACCTAGGCTTCCAGGAGCAGCCGGAAGGTCGAGCCCTTCCCCGGATCGCTGACCACTTCCACGCGCCCCCCGTGTAACTCGGCGATCTGCTTGACGATGTACAGCCCGAGGCCCGTCCCCGGCGTGTTCTTGGTTTCCGGCCTGACGCCGCGGTAGTACTTGTCGAAGATGTAAGGAATTTCCTCGGCTGGAATCCCGTACCCCTGATCCTCGACCACAATCGTGACGGCGCCCTGTTGCGGCTCGACTCGGACTTCGACCGAGGATTCTGGCGGGGAATACTTGACCGCGTTGCTGAGCAGGTTCTGGAGCGCCACCCGCATCCGATCGATGTCGACCTGGATCGTCGGGCGCGATGGATCGACGCGCTCGATGATCGCGATCCGCTTGGCCAGCGCTTCGGCCCGAACGACGTCCACGGCGTCTTTGATCAGCTGGTTGACCGGATAACTCTCGCGCCGCAGGGCCTTGTCCGGTTGCTCCAGGCGGCCGATCTCCGCCAGGTCGTCAATTAGCTTGGTCATCTCGTTGGCGCTCACGGCAATCTTGAGGATGGCTTGATGCACCTGGGTTGGAACTTCCCCAAGCTCTCCCGACTCGATCATGGACAGATAGCCGCTAAAGACGCTCAGTGGGCGGCGCAGCTCGTGCGTGGTCAGTCGGATGAACCCGGACTTGAGAATGTCCAGTTCGGCAAACTGCGCATGCTCGCTCTTCTCGACTTCGTAGTAGCGGCGGGCCACCTCATGATCGAGCCGGAAGAGCACATCGGTCAGGCGCAGAATCAAGGGCTCAATCGGAGGGTCGGCCTTGAGGACGAAGGGCAGCAAGCTGTTTTTCATCACGATCAAGCTGTTGTAGACATCCTCGTAATCGCGGGCGTCCTGGGCGTATCGTCGGCCAAGGCTGACCCCGTACTCGTTTACAAACTGCTTTCCATCCGCGACCGTGAACGAGCGCCGGAGGGCTTCCACAAATGCTTCGATGAACAGTCGCAGTGCTGCTTGGCTGGGATAGGTGCGGCGCAGCCCGGGATCGTCCAATCCCCAGAGCCTGGAGGTCAGCTCGTCGACCATGGACTCCTGGTTTGCTCGAATCAGGGCGGCCAGCCGATCATCCGCGGTCATCGGGTGCCCGGACGGGCCGGCGAGCTCAGGGTCCGGCCTCTCGCCCGCTTGCTGCTGCTCAGAGTCCATAGGTGCGGCCATTTCTCAGGAGCGTTCCACTAGGCGTAGAGGCGGCCGACGGCGTCCCGTAGGCCGGAGAGGGCACTGGTCATCAGGAAAAACTGGTCGCATCCCGCCTGTTTCGCCTCGTCCTCGCTGGTAATGCCGACGGTATAGAGGATGACCTTCACCTGCCGCAACGTCTCGGCCCCTTTGATCTTCCGGCAGAGCTCTAGGCCGTCGAGGCCGGGCATCCAGACATGGGTCACCACCACCGCCGGGCGATAGTCATTGATCAGCTTCCAGGCCGCCTCGCCGCCTCCGGCGCCCAGAACGTGGTAGCCGTCGAGCTCGAGGGCCGTCTGGACCATCTGCCTTGTGGCCACATGTTCGTCGACGACTAGCACTGGAGCGGAGTGGTTGGCCGCGTCAGGCATCGTCTCGTGGGGCATCGTAGCCACCGTTGACCACGGGCTCTCAGTCATCTCAGCGGGGTCATGCCACAGGTCGCTCAGCGCCTCCGCAACGTCCCGAGGCATCTCGATGCTTTTGATGAGATAGGCAGAAACGCCCAAGCGCCCGGCCTCCTCCAACACGGCGGGCGCGTCGTCATTGCTGAGGACGATGACCGGCACGCTGGAGGTTGCCTCGTCTTTGCGGAGCGCGGCGACCGCGGCTAATCCACTCAGCCGGGGCAAACGAATGTCGAGGATGATGGCGTCCGGCGGAAGCGGGCCGGCCAGATCGAAGCCTGAGATACCGTCCGGCGCCACGTTCACGTCGTAGCCTCCGCGCCGCAGCTTTGACGCATACAGCTCGGCTACTCTCGAATCGTCGGCGATGATCAGGACGCGCTGCCCGGCTGCCATGGGTGCCTCTGGGCGCCGCAAGTTTACACCCGGCAGGCGCCCCGCAACCATCGGCGAATGTACCTATCTCGCGGCTTCGTGGACGCAGCGTCCTCATGCGTGTGCAGATGCACATACCGTGAACGAGATATTCCCGGAGGTAGTCTCACCCAGCCTGAATTCGGGTTAATAGCCGCAGCTCAAGGCTTGCAGGGTCCCATCCGGATTGAACGCCAGCGGGCTCAGCAGGATGGGGGCCGCGGTCTGGCTTTCCTGCTGGTGGCCGTTCCAGATGTCGAGCCACTCATAGGTCACGCCGTTCAGCGTCACCACGCCGTTCGGCTGACCACCGCACGCGTCCGACCTGACCACACCGCCAAACTGCCAGGACACCAGCGGATCACGGCTGGTGAAGTAGGCCATCTGGGTGCCAAAGCAGTATCCGCAGGCCCCGTAGCTGACCGTCATGACCCATTCCGGGCCGTTGCGGAACAGGCCGGGCCCTTCGATGCCCGGCTGGCCCAGCGAGCCGGACTTGATGGTGTAGCTCCCATTGCGCGATTGCAGGGAGATATCCATATGGTGGTTGGCGACCGCTAACCAGAGGTCGCCTTCCCCGACCGTGTCGTAGTACACTCCCTCACTCCACCCGCCCGCGACGCTCGACCACGCCCGGAAGACAAAGGGTCCGGTCGGACTCTCGCCGTGCAGCACCGCGATTCGATTGAGCCTTGGCACATCGAGCCACATGGTGAAGCCGCCGTCGATCGCCACTACCCGCGGCTCGAAGCATCCGCCCGGCTCGGGCCAGCCACTGCCGCCGCACCACCGTTGCCAGGCGCTCGTGCTCGCGTCGAACGCAAATCCGGTGGGGGTCCAGGTGGTCAGGTCGGCGCTGGTATAGATGCGAACCCCACAGTAGGGAGAGGGAACGCCCCATTGGAATCCGCAGCCGTAGCTGGTCCCGTACAGGTAATAGGTTCCGTTGATTTGCTTGAGATCACCATCATGGGCGTCGATCCCCGAGATGTGGATCGCTCCCGTCGGGATCGGCACACTAGCGTCCGAGTTCACCGGCGTCGCGCCTGCGCCAAGGAGGGCTACCGCCGACATGCCGAGGCCAAGCGTGGCGATCAGCAAGTACAGGCGTAGCAGGTGAGTCCCCAGCCTCCCCATGGACAAGGAATAGCCCATCGACCCTAGCCAAACGACAAAGACCGGGTCGCAGTTCGGTTCCGGCCCGGCTGCAGGTCGATGGCACAAGGTTCTCCCCTCCCCCCGGGGAGGGGGTAGCCGTGAGGTGCCAACTCCTGACGCCCAGCTGGTGTAGTCTGGCGGCACCCGCGGGGGGCAGACTGGGAGGTCAGATGGCGAAGAGGAGCGACCAGGCCGAGCCGACGGTCTTCGGGTGTTTCTCTGTCCAGAGTGTCGCGGACGCCTACCAGAAAATCTACCTTCCCCGGATCTTCATTCCCTGGGGAAAGCGGCTGATCGAACGAGCGCAGCTCCAGCCCGGGGACGCCGTGCTTGATGTGGCGACCGGACCCGGCACCGTCGCCAGGCTCGCCGCCGAGCGGGTGGGCCCCCGAGGCGGGGTGGTCGGCGCCGACATCAGCCCGGCGATGATTGCGATCGCACACGGCAAGCCACCCGTTCCAGGCGGGGCGGCGCTCGAGTACGTGGTGTCGCCGGCGGCGCCCCTGGCAGTGCCCGACGAGGCCTTTGATGTGGTGACCTGCCAGCAGGGCCTGCAGTTCTTTCCCGATCGCGGCGCCGCCATCGCCGAGATGCATCGCGCCCTCCGGCGCAATGGCCGACTCGTGGCTGCCGTCTGGCGAGAGATCGCCCTCCAGCCCAGCTTCGCCGCCCTCGACACCGCCCTGCGCGAATGCCTGCCGGCCGACCAGGCCGAACCCTATGGTGTCCCGTTCCAGTGGCCGCGCCGCGAGGACCTGGTCGCCGCTCTTCGCGACGGGGGCTTCAGCGAGGTGGTCGTGGAGGAGGTGCGGATGCCATTGGTCTTCGAGCAAGGCATCCCGCAAGCCCTGGCGACGCTGGCCGCGTCACCGGTGGCCACCGCGGTCGCCCAGTTGGCTGACGAGGAACGGGCCACGCTGTGGGCGGTCGGCGCCCGGTACCTCGGCCCCCTGGTCTCCGACGGTCAGGTCCGAACGCACATGGTTTCGAATATCGTCTCGGCGCGAAAGCGTTAGGGCGCCCGACGACAGCTCGACTGGCTGCTATCCGGCGGCGGCATCTCTGAGTGCCACGTCCGGCACCCGAGCCCTCGGCCCACGGCGAGTAGCCAGGAACGACCCCAGCAGGATCAAGACGAAGCCGGCCCCGGCGCCGAGTGTGAAGGGCTCATTCAGTATCACGATGCCCAGCAGCAGCGCGACGGCCGGGTTGAAGTAGGTGATGACGGTGGCCCGCACCGGCCCCACCTCGCCGATGAGGGCGAAGAACAGGAGGAACGCCACCGCCGTGCAGACCAGGGCCAGGATGCCGACGGCCACCATGACGCGAGTGGAGGGGAGGGCGGTGGGCATCTGGGCCAGGCCGAAGGGGGCGTACAGCGCCGCCGTCAAAAAGAGGGACGCGGCCACCACGCCCAGGGCGGGAACGCCGGCCAGCCGGCGGGCAATGATCATGGGGCCGATGGCGTAGCCGAGCGCCACCAGGCCAACCTCGCCGACGGCTCCGAGATTGCTTCCCGAGACGTCCAGCCCCACCAGCGCCGCGACACCCGCCAGGCCGAGGAGGAGGCCGAGAAGGCGGCGGCCGCCGAAGCGCTCATCGCTCCCGGTCAGGCGCGCCAGCAGCACGCCGATCAACGGGACGGCGGCGATCAGCAGCCCCGTCAGCGAACTGGGGAGCCGCCGCTCGGCATCCGAGAGCAGGACCCAGGGCAGGGCCACCTCGGCGGCGGTATACGCCAGGATCATTCGCCAATAGGGGAGGAGAGGCGCCAGCTCGCCGCGGGCGGCCGCCAGGGGAATGAGCAGCAGCGCCCCAATGGTGGTCCGGGCGAACACCAGGGTCGGCGGCGTGATCTGGGCGACCGCGATTTTGATGAGGAGGTACGGGATGCCCCAGATGACCGCCATAGCGATGAACAGGGCCCAACCGCGTCGCGTCATCCGATCATGCTACTTACGAGACCCGCTCCTGCATGCGCCGAACGATCCGTGTCACCATCCACCGCGGTGAGATCCGAACAGAAAACGCCAGCAGCTTCGCTGAGAGCCCTGGTACGACCACGGCCTTGCCGCCCATCAAGCCGCGGTACCCTGCCTCGGCCACCGTCCGAGCATCCATGATCCGGCCCTGCACCAGCTTGGAATCCTCCATAGCGGCTCGCCGCTGGAAACCACTGCTGGTTGCTGGTGGCGCGAGCGCAGTCACCGTCACGCCCGTCCCGTGCAGCTCATCCGCCAGGGCCTCGCTGAACGACAGCACGTACGCCTTGGTCGCGTAGTAGACGGCCATCAGCGGGCCGGGCATGAAGCCGGCCAGCGAGGACAGATTGAGGATGCGGCCCCAGTGTCGCTGGACCATGCCCGGGAGGAACGACCGGGTCAACTGCGTCAGCGTCGCCATGTTGACCTGCATCATCTCCGCTTCGGTCTGGGGATCGGCATCGATGAACGGGCCGTACATGGCAAACCCGGCGTTGTTGACCAGGATGTCCACCGAAATCGACGCCGCTTGGAGCTCCACCCTGATCTGGTCGGGCGCCTCGGGCCGGGCGAGGTCAGCCGTAATCACATGGGCATTCACGTGCAGCCCTCGTGCCTGAGCGGCAACGTCCTCCAGGCCCTGGCGGTTGCGGGCCACGAGGACCAGGTCGTACCCGTGGCGGGCAAAGATCAGCGCCAGCGCGCGCCCGATTCCGCTGGAGGCCCCGGTGACCAGCGCCGTCCGGCGATCCACGACAAGAGCAACTACAGGTTGCCGACCGCTATTCCAGGCTCACGCCGGCGGGGACGCCGCTGAGAGCGCGGTGTCATAGGCCGACACCTTGGGGCGGTAGGTCGTTTCATTCCAGCGGAGGTTGAGCGCCTGCTGGCGCGCGCTCGAGAACCGCGTGAATTCGGCGATGGCTCGTTTGAGCTCATCCTCCCGCAGCACCCGGTCCTGGGCATCGTTGCGAAGCCGGTCGATGACCAGCTTGTGGGTGGCGTCGATCATGCTCCGAACACTCTCCACCAGCGAGCGCATGTTGTCGGGCTCGTCGGGTTTGAGGACGCGTGACTCGGCGTCCCGCAGCGCCTTATCGGCTTGGGCGCCGCTCCGGTCAGCCTGGCTGTATTGCTCCATCCGCATCGCATTCAGCATGTCGTTCTCTTTGAGCGTCGCCTCAAAGACGCCGCGCCCGACCAACTCCTGGTCGACCGCCGCGGTGAGCACCTGCTCGGCCTGTCCCAGGCCATCAAGGGTGGCTTGCGCCCGCTGGCGGGCAGCTGTGAGCTGGCTGCTCTTGCCGAGCGCCACCGGACCCAACCAGCCGAGGGCATCGGCCGCCGTCTTCAGCCGGGTGCCGTCGGCCTTGACTTCGGCTAGCGCGTCGCGGTACAGGCTCAGGCGCCGCTCCGACTCGGTCCTGATGGCCCCCGGGTCCTGCGACTGGTTGGGATCGATCGGGCTGAGGAAGAGCGCCATGGCGGCGTCGACGGTTGCCTGGTGCGAGCTCGCCGTACTGAGCGCCTGGTCTGCGGCACCCAGCTCCGCCTGGGCCCAGATCGAAACCAGGCCGATCAGGAGGATCAGGATCACGGTCCCGCCGCCGATCAGCCGAGCTTTTCGACCTAGCTCGAATGCGCTGGCTCGAGCTTGCCTACGGGGCGCCGGGCGAGCGATCGGGGCGCTGCCTCGCGTTCCCACGCGTGCTCGCCGCTTCCTTCGGACCGTTTGGCCGGGCATCTCTGACTACTCGCATCTCGCCCGCTGGTAGCAAACCATCGCCGAGCGATGGCTCAGTTCACAAAGCTTTACCGATGCGTGGCCGCCCCAGAGCAGGGGGTGCTTCCCGATCTGGAGTCTCACTCCGCTGGCGGGGATGGCTGGGAGGGGTATTGGCAACCAATCAGGGGCAGTTCTGGTGGGTGGCCACGTTGCAGGAGATGTTCTGGTAGGTGTTCTTGAGCTGGTTCCCCAGCAGGATCACGGCCAGGATCACGACCACGACAATCAGGGAGATGATCAGCGAATACTCCACCAGGCCCTGGCCCCGGCGCGTGCGTAGGTAACCCATCGCTCCAGGTGTGTAAACGAGGGCGCGACCAGGGGCTTTCTAATCCACACCCAGACCACTCTGCTACGGCCGCGGCCGTACTCACTGACAGTGATATTTGTGCCCGTGGAGGATCGCCGTGGCGCCGCCCGGACACGTGTATGGGCTCGAAGCTCCCGGGTCGCTGGGGTTGGCGATTGCTTCCTGGATGTCCTGAAAGGTCAGGTTCACCTCGTTGCCGGTGGCCGCCAGCGTGAGGATCGCCATCAGGGCGACCAAAACCAGGATCAGCGCCAATTCGACCATCCCCTGGCCCTGGCGTTTGGCTAGCTTGCGGGACCGCTGCTTCATATTCATTTTGATTGTCAAGCGCCCAGGTTCGGGCTGGTGCGCCCTCTACCTCTAATAACGTTCCAGGGGGCTGCCTTAGGCTTGCGGAGAGCCTTACGGTTTTAGCGCTCTCCGGGTGCCGGCCGCGCCCGGCTCGGCCGGACATGGTGCGCATCCTCACCGGCTCCGGCCACGGCACGCCCTTCGAGCACCGTGGCGTTTGGATGGTTCGGCGGCCTCCCTGCTGGCGGCCTTCGCCATTTCCGAAGTCGCTCGCTGGGCGGGGGAGGAGGAGAGTGGGCGGTTGGAAACGATGCTCAGCGCGCCCATCTCGCGCGGGGCGCGTCATCGCGCCTCGGGCGGCCGCCCTCTCCCTGGGCGCGCTAGTCCTGATCGGCGCCAGCCACTTCGCGGTGGTGGTCGCCACCCGCCTCGACGGGATTGCCCTGGACCCCGGCCGCTTGGCCCTGGGCTCGGCGATGTGGCGGCCGGTGGCGTTGAGCTTTGGTGCGGTGGGCGCCTGGCTCGTTGGGTACCGGCCTCGCGCCGCTGTGGTCGCCCTCTCGGCGCTGGCCCTGGCGTCGTTTCTGGACCCGTATTTCGCACCCGTCTTCAAGGCTCCGGCGTGGGTGGTCAAGCTTTCGATCTTCGATCTGTACGGGGTTCCGCTCGCGGATGGGCCGTCTGGAGGCGGCCGGCGACCATGGCCGTTATCACCCTCGTGGGATTCGCGGCTGCCCTGACGGCCATGTTCCGTCGCGACCTGCGCAGGTAGCGAAGGGGCACCGCGATTCCCCCCTCCCCTTGAGGGCCGTCCCTATCGGGAATGGTTCCCGAACCGCTCCCAGTGGACCACGTCCTCCAGCGGGCGGCGCCCGCGAGGCACTCTCGCGGTCGGCGGGAGTCGCAGCGCTTGCGGGCCTGCCGGGTAGCCGACCGACAGCATGGTGCGGAGGGACAGACTGTTGGGGATGCCCAACAGATCGCGCGCGCGCCGTTCATTGTCTGCGGGATAGATCGACCCGATGCACGAACCGACGCCGTGGGCCCAGGCGGCCAGCATCAGGTTCTGCATCAGGCGGCCCTCGTCCATGCACGTCCACGGATCGTCGCCGTGCATGACCAGCGCGATGCCGAGCTTGGCGCCGGCGAGATGTCCGGCAAACGCACCGCACTTCGAGAGGCCAGTCAGCGTCTCGCGGTTGCGGACGACAATGAGGTCCCAGGGCTGCGTATTCTTGGACGATCCGGTCCATCGACCCGCCTCGAGCACGTCTTGCAGGACATCGTCCGGAATCTCTCGATCGGAGAGCTGACGCACGGCCCGCAAGGACCGGATCAGCTCAGTTTCCCGCATCGACTCAGTCTACCGGCGGGCTCACTGCAGGACGAACCTAGACCAATTCTCCCTCCCCTTCAGGGGGAGGGTCAGGGTGGGGGTGTTCTGGCGGGCTCGAGGAACCCAGTGACTCTTTGCCCTGTATCTCTACATGGCGCATGGCCGGGAACACCGTCTTGCGGCTCACTGGCTTTGTCCTCGTGGCGGCTGCCGCGCTGGCGGTTGCGGCGCGGGCTGCCAGCTCCGTCGCATCGGCGTCGCTTCCGTGCGGCCAGTGGCCAGTGGCCCAGCCCCGCGGAACCGCGCCGACGCCGCTGGCTGCTCCGACGCCCTCTGGCCTGCGGCCTACTGCGCCTGTAGTCGTTCCGGTCGGGACCTGGTCTAACTGCTTCCGTCCCGCCGTCGTCACCATCCAGGCGGGCGAAACCGTGCAATGGCAACAGGCCGACGCCGGTCAATACCCCATCGTCCTCGACAGCGGGACTCAGCTCGGGACGATCCGGCATGCCCTGGAGGTGCGCTTCAACCGCCCAGGGACATACCACTTCCACCTCGATCAGTCCCGCGACGTCACCGGCACGATCATCGTTGTGGGCACGACCCGCGCCGGACCGGCCTTTGAGATCAGCGAGTTCCCGCCCACCCGCGGCTGATTCTCAGCCCTTGGCCAGGCCCGCCAGCTTGAGTACGGTGTTCCAGTTGCGGCCCGTGCCCTGAGTGCCGAGCTTCGCCTCGATGAGGGTGTTGGTGAGGCGAGAACGACCAACCCCTGCCGGATAGACGATGTACGCGTGCCGGCCCTTGGTCTGAACCAGCTCCGGGCCCTTAATGGCAGCCCGCAGCGCTTCAACCGCATTCGCCTTAGGCGCGTCCTTCAGGAGCACGACCAGGAGATGGCTGGGGTCGCGCTTGGCTTCCGCAGGGAACGGATTGCTGGCGATGACCGCATCCATCTCCGTGGCAGTCCGAACGAAAAACGCGGTCTTCAGCCCGAGGCGCGTCTGCATTTCCGCCTCCAACGTCGCCTCGAGCGTACCGGCCGTTCCGGCATTGGTCTTGAACACCAGGTTGCCGCTCTGCAGCAGTGACTGGACGTCCTCGAAGCCCAGCTTGGTGAGAACCTGGCGCAGGTCGGACATGGCGACCTGATTCCGGCCGCCGACATTGACCGCCCGTAGCAGCGCGACGTAAATGCTCCTGACCAGTTCAGGTTCCCACAATTCGGGTGTTCCCTCCCCCTCAGGGGGAGGGTCAGCGAGGGGTGCCAACGCTCCCCCCTCGTGCTTGCGTAGCCCCGGCAGCGTGCCTCGATCACCACTCATCGTCCACATGAACACGCGCCTTACAGAACCTTTCATCGTTTCTTAACGGTGGTGGAGATTGCACTTGACGGCGGTTCCGCGATGGGGTACGGTCCAGCTGACAGAGACACGTGGCGACCACCGATCTCACCCGCACTCATTCGCTCCTCCCCGGCGAAAATCCGCAGAGCCGGCATCCTGGTGATATTCGGCATTGGATTGCCGTCTACAGTGAGCTGCTGCGAACCATCCCGGAGGTAGCATCGGGCGATGATGGCGGCGCCTTGCTGAGAAACCGGCTCGAGGGTTTGCAGCAACGGCTGGAGTTTTGGAAGAAACGCCGCGCATAGCACGCGCAGCTTGACGAAGCCAGCTACACGTGGACCAGGTCGTTCTCCATCGCGAACAGTGCGGCACCAGCCCGTGTATCTCGGCAGCCGAAAGTTACAGAAGGAGTCCGCCCAGGTCCATGACATCGGCAAACCCTGACTACGTGATCTGCATCACGACCAAACACGGCCGGACCTGGAGACACCTCACAGACGACACCGGCTGGACACGAACCGGTCCAAACGGTCGAGTCCACCGACTCAGCGCAGAGCAACTCTTGTCGCACCTCTTGCCGCTTCTCGCAGGCGACCAGCCGGGCCTGACAGTCAGGGCGGAGCGACGGGAGAATGTCCCTCCCCCTCGGGGGAGGGTCGGGGTGGGGGGTCCCTTAAGCCGATGGCGCGATATTCCACGACTCGAGGATACTGACGAACATGCTCCCTGAATCGCCCACCGTGGCCGACCCGACCCGCGTGCGCACCGTCAGCTGGTCAGATCCGCTGGCATCCTTCCAAACCGGCTCCAAGCTCTCGGGCCTCGACTGGCTTCGGGCGATGATCAATGGCGATCTCGCCCCGCCTCCCTTCGCCGCACTGATGGGAATGACCATGGTTTCGGTGGAGCCGGGGGAGGCCGTCTTCGCTGCCCTGCCGGGGGAGTATCTCTACAACCCGCTCGGGGTCGTCCATGGGGCCCTGGCCATGACGCTGCTCGACTCGGCAATGGGTTGCGCCGTCCACACCACGCTGCCCGCCGGAGTCGGCTACACGACAGTCGAGACCAAGGTCAACTTCGTGCGGCCCATCACGGCCAGCACCGGGCGGATCGTCTGCGAGGGGAAGGTCATCCATCGTGGGGAGACGATCGCGACCGCCGAGGGACGCGTGGTCGCCGAGGCCGGCGGCAAGCTGCTGGCCCACGGCACGACCACCTGTTTTATCCGCAAGCCCTGAGCTGGTAGAGTCGCCGGAGATGCCGACCACCGTCGAGATCCCCGTTTCGGAACAGCTCAAGAAGATCCCGCCGGCGATGCGCCCCACGGTGCAGGCAACCCGCCGCGCAGTGAAGGCCGTCGCCCCCAGCGCCCAGGAGATCGGGTATCGGAGCAAGCCTCCCCGAACCAGCGGATACATGTGGAAGCTCGTCCGCTACGCCGTCGGCGGCGGGAACGTGGTCGGCATCGGGACATTCCCGAGCCACGCGACCCTCTTCTTCTACCGCGGCCGCGAGCTGGATGACGGGAGTGGACTGCTCCAGGGCAGCGGCAAGGAGATGCGGTTCATCACGCTGCGGACGCCAGCCGACGCGGAGCGGCCGGCCGTCGTCCGGATGTTGCGGAAGGCGTTCAAGCTCGGCGGCTAGGCCCCTCGATTCTCCTCCCGTGCGGACAGGGACCCTAATCTCTTAGTCAGGTGGCCGTCAAAACTAGTCCAATCACCGCCGAGCGGGAGCGGTACCTTGCGCTTGCGGCGGCACTCGTCACCGTCACACTTTGGGCGTCAGCCTTAGTCGGCATCCGCGCAGCGTCCCACCAGCTCTCGCCAGAGGCCCTCGCGCTTGGGCGGTTGACTATTGCGAGCATCGCGCTCGGGTTACTCGTGCTCGCTCGGCGGGAGCCGCTGCCATCCCGCCGAGACCTGCCGGTGATTGCGTTCGTCGGAGTGGCGCGCTGCTGGCTGGCTTGACCAGGGGTATTGGGATATACCAAGCTTTGGCGCTTGTTTTCTGAACCTTAATCCCGTATGTTCGGAGTCGCACCCGAGGGCGAAACACGAGGTGGGATTACGGGTGCCGCAAGGAGGGACAGATCTTGGCTGACCTACGCCGACGGCGAGTGTTTAGGCTTACGCTTGGACTGGCGTCGACCTTGAGCCTTGTGGCGCTGAGCGCACTCAATTCTCTGCAGACCGGGGCGGCAGGCGGGGACCCGACAAAGCCCACCTGGTGGGCGAAATACCAGGTGGTCTCCGCGCCTGGATTCACGTCGGCGGCGGATGGGAGCCGGACCAAGAGCGTCTCGGTTGGCAACAACATTGACGCCAGTAATGAGCCCGGCCCTCAGAGCGAGACGTCGATCGCGATCAACCCGACCAACCCGAGCCAGATCGTGGCCGGGGCGAATGAGATCGAGCGCCTGCCCATGCGTGGCCTCTTCTCCAGCGACGGCGGCAAAACCTGGGGCGGCGTTGACCTGCCGCTGCCGCCACCTCTGACGACCAATGGCTTCGACTTCGGCTCCGATCCCGGCGTTGCCTGGGACACGAGAGGCAACGTCTACTACAGCTACATCGTGGTGTTCTTCAGCTCCGGCGGCGCCATCAACGGTACAGAGATGGCGGTGGCCAAGTCGACGGACGGCGGCATGACCTGGCCGGCGAATCAGGTCGCCTTTTTTGCCGGTGAGACGGGGACTGCCGCGTTCGACGACAAGCCCATGATTACCGTTGACACCAACCTGAACAGTTCGTTCCGCGACACCATCTACGCGGCGTGGGACCATGCCAGCCTGGTCAACGGCAAACCGTCAAGCATCGTCGCCCTGCTCGTCAGTCACTCGACCGATGGCGGTGCGACGTTCTCGACGCCGGCCACGGCCAGCTCGACCTCCCCCGGGCCGAAGGCGGTCATTGGGGCGGATCCGTTCGTCGCTCCCGACGGGACCGTGCACGTTGCATGGCAGGACGTCCAGAATCGCAGCGTGACCGAGAG
>WNFC01004673.1_pt1 | contig 18483 bp, 23 predicted proteins | sample 5400541 | NCBI WGS metagenome assembly WNFC01 (sample SAMN13153342, study PRJNA577476) | soil metagenome | isolation source: 120 cm saprolite under Douglas fir tree site 2 hole 2 replicate 1 | place: USA:California | collected 2015-04-18 | reverse complement strand
GACCAGCAGCTGGGCCGTCGCCGTGCTGAGCAGGATCTGGCCACCATGGCAGGTTGCCAAAAGCCGCGCGCACCGATTGAGAACCTGACCGTAATACTGACCCTGCCGCAGCTCAGCCTCACCGCTATGCAGGGCCACCCGGACTTCGAGCCTCACTGCAGCCGGCCATTGCTCCCGGGCAAAGTCGCTCTGCAACGCGATAGCGGAGGTGCCCGCATCCATGGCGCTGCGGAAGACGGCCAGGATACTATCGCCGGCGCGCCCGCTCGGCACCTCGAGGCCGCGATGGCGCTGCAGGCATCCGGCCACAATGCGGTCGTGCCGTGCCATCGCGTCGCGCATTGCCGCCGGGGCCGATTCCCAAATCCGCGTGGAGCCCACCAGATCAGTGAGCAAGAACGTGAGGGTGCCTTCAGGGAGGGCAGCCATCGGGATGACAGTACTCCACCGAGAGTGCTAAATTCTAGGCGTGCCACTCGTATATCGCGATTCGAACGCCACCCGCGTCGCCAAAGCCCTGCGGCACCTGGCCGATCTGATCGAGAGCCTGAAAGGGGCCAAACCGGCGGCCGGCTACGAGCCCTCCCTGCATTCGGAGTTGAAGCAGATCGCGGGCCGCTTGGAGCGAATCGGCAAGACCCTCGAGGCCGGCAAGAAGGCAGGCAGGACCACGTCAGCGCAGTTACTTAGCGTGGCTCGCAACTTCGAGGGAATTGCGGAAGCCCTTGAAAAGGGAACCGGAAGAGCTGGTCGCGGCCGCTCGTAACTAGAGGACGGTCTCGTCGGTCGCGATCTGTTCCACGATTTCCTGCCGGAGCGCGGCCTCATCGCGCTCGCGCACACTCTTCAGGTTGCGGAACGGGCGATCGAGGCCCATCCGTCCGTGAATCACCCAGGCGCCGCCCTGGGCGAAGGCCATCAAATTGACTTCGTACTGGCGGTGCCCCTTGCTCTTCCAGGCGAGGTTCCAGCGTGGAGGACGCCCCTGGTAACTCAGCCGCCCGCGGCCGCCCAGCTTCTCGCGGTTGATCCCGGCGAGCTGCTCCTGGACCATGGCGTCGAGCGCGGTCAGCAACTGGAACAGGCGTTCGCGATAGTTGTCGACGCGCCCCTGGAGGTTGAAATCAGCCTCGGTGACCGGCATCTCAGAACATGATACTTTCTCCCCAGATTATCCACAGATTGGGGATAAAAAGTTTGCTTGACACAACATGTTGTGGAGTCGTACATTAGGGCGGCCCCGGATGGAAACCGCGATCGATGTCCAGCTGCTGACGCACACCCCCGATCCGGTCCGGGTGATGTACGTCGCGTTTAGGACCTGCTACTCGCGTTTTACGCCACAGGAGATTTGGGCCGATATCGAGTCGGGGAAGATCACCCAAGAGAAGATGAAGACGTTCATCTTCGACAAGTTGAAGAGCGGCCACTCCTCGCCGCGGACACAGATCTACTTCACATTCGCCGTGAGCGGCCTGTCTCGGGCCGCCAGCCATCAGCTGGTGCGCCACAACAACGGCATCACGTATGACCAGCAGTCGCAGCGTTATTACGCCTTCAAGGAAGCCGACTTTCCGTTCGTCGTGCCGGAAACGTGGGAGCGAGCCGGCCTGCGCGACGAGTACCTGGCGTTCATGCACCGCGTGGGCGAGCTCTATGACCAGGCGCTCAAGGCGGGCGTCCCCGCGGAAGATGCCCGCTTTCTCCTACCGAACGCTGCCTCGACGAACCTGACTTTCACGGTGAATTTCGAGGAGTTCCTCCACATCGCGGATCTCCGCCTCTGCTGGCGGGCCCAGTGGGAGATTCGGCACATGTGGGCCAAAGCCCGCAACGCGCTGAAGGCCGAATTCCCGGAGCTGGCCAAGCCTGTGCAGCCGAAGTGCGGGGATCAGCGGCTCGGCTACTGCGATGAGCCGATGGCCGAGTACCTCAAGTGTCCGCTCGGTGCCCGCCGGATCCGGCTGCACAAGGACGAGATCGTGGCTGCCGCCAAGGCCGGCCGGACGCTGGAGTCGAGCCCCTTGACCGAAGAGGATCTCTCGCTGCTGACGCCCAAACCGGAGTTTGAAAAGGTCCTGGCCTCAACAAATTAGCAAATACTCTTGACAATCTAATATGTCGCCGACCGGCCGCAGGTCGCGATGCTCCGAGCCGTCGCCCACCGCGAGATCAGCGTCGACCAGGCGCTGCGCTTGCTCGACGGTGGCAACGGGCATCGTTCCGCGATCGTCTGACGCGCTAGGATTTCCGCGTGCGGCCCGTATCGGCGACGACCACGCTGGCCCGTCACTGGATTCCGGAGCGATCGTTTCTCAGCGACCTCGGCCTGGTCGTCGGGTTCAGTCTCTTCACCGGGCTCATGGCCCACGTCGCCATTCCACTGCCGTTCACGCCGGTTCCCATTACCGGCCAGACGTTTGCTGTTTTGTTGTGTGGCGCGCTACTGGGCGCCCGGCTGGGCACGGCGTCGATGCTCCTTTACATCACCGAGGGCATGCTCGGGCTGCCGGTGTTCGCGGCCGCCCCGGCCAATGCCGCGACCTACGGGTACCTCGCCGGTTTCGTAGCGGCCGCCTTTCTCGTCGGCTGGTTCGCTGATTTCGGATGGACCAGAGACCTGCCGCGCACGATCATCGCCATGATTGCCGGCGAGGCGGCGATCTACTTCTTCGGCCTGCTCTGGTTGGCTCACTTCGTCCCCGAGTCCAAGGTGCTCGACTTCGGGCTCTATCCCTTCTTGATCGGTGACGCGATCAAGCTCGCGGCGGCGGCGGTTGTCGTCCCCGCCGGGTGGCGCCTCAGCCGCGCTCGATGATCGCCTACTGCTCCAACTGCGGATCGAAGACTGAGCCGCGGCTGGTGGCAAATCAGCACCTGCGGGCTTGTCCCAACTGCGATCGGATCTTCTTCCGTAATCCCAAAGTCGTCGTCATCGCCTTGATCGAAGATGGCGGCCGCGTCCTCCTCGGGCGGCGGGACATCGAGCCGGGGCGGGGGCTGTGGGGCTTGCCCGGTGGCTACGTCGACTGGAACGAACACCCGGAAGCCGCGCTGGTACGCGAATGCCGCGAGGAAATGCGGGTCGAGGTCGAACCGCTCGAACTGCTCCCCGTGCAACACATCACCGTGGACGACGAAGGCATCGTCTTCCTTCCATATCGCGCGCACTTGATCGGCGGTGAGCCCGCGGCGGGTGACGAGGTGCAAGAAGTCGGATGGTTCAAACCGAATGCCTTACCGCCCGTCGCCTTCCCCAGTCATCGCCTGGTGCTGCAGCGTTGGGTCAAGGACGTCGCGACGCGCGGCGTCGCCTGAGGCTGCGGCCATCGCGCGCAAGAGCATCGTCACCAAGACCGGGGATGGGGGAGAGACCGGCCTGCTCTATGGCGGCCGGGTATCGAAGACCGACCCGCGGACCGAGGCCTATGGCGCGGTCGATGAAGCGATCTCGGCCCTCGGTGTGGCGCGGGCACTGATCAAAGACCGCGGCCGGCACGCCATCATCTTGCGGGTGCAGAGCGAGCTCTTCACGGTCGGCGCCGAGCTGGCGACGGACGCTGCCAACCGGCTTTCGGACCTGCTCTTCATGCTGGCGCGGGCGGAAGAAGGCAGCGCGGTCAAACCGCTGACGGGACGGCGAGCGGTCCGCACGCCTGTTGCGCGAGCTCGCACTCGTCCCGCACCCAAACGTCGGCCTCGCGGCTGAGCGCTTCCGCAAGCGCCGCACGCGCCGCCGTGCCCCCGAGCCGGCCCAGTGCCCACGCCGCGTGTCCGCGGACGAGCGGCTCCGGGTCGTCGAGCGCACCGGCCAGCGCCGGCACGGATCCGCGATCGGCGACGTTGCCCAGGGCGATGCACACATTGCGCAGCAGCCCCGCGCGTCGCGTTCGCCAGAGTGCACTCTCGCGAAAGCGCACGCAGAACGCCGCGTCGTCGAGCGTCAACAATTCCTCGAGTCGGGGCCGTGCCTCGATGGGTGGCCCGAAGGCGGCCAGCGCATCCGGGTCGGGTGCCGCCGGGCGAGCATTGACCGGACAGATTTCCTGACAGAGGTCGCAACCGAAGATCCAGTCGCCGATCATCGGCCGGATGTCGAGGGGGATGACGCCGCGGTGCTCGATGGTCCAGAAGGAAATGCAGCGGCGATTGTCGAGGACGCCGGGTGCGACAAGCGCCCCGGTGGGACAGACGCGCATGCAGGCATCGCAGCCGCCGCAGTTCTTCTTTAGCGGCGCATCGGTTTCGAGCGGGGCCGAGGTGACGATCTCGGCCAGCAGGACGTTGGAACCGATGCCCGGCACGAGCAGGTTGGTGTTCTTGCCGAGCCAGCCGATGCCCGCCCGGGCCGCCACCGCGCGGTCGAGCATCCATCCGTGGTCGACATACGTCTTCGCCGTGTAACCCCGCTCGCGCAGCATCGCGAGGAGTGGTTGCATGCGTTCGACCAGGACCTCGTGGTAATCGCGACCGAGCGCATAGGAGGCAATACGTCCGCGGGGGCCGTCACCCGATACGCTCGCCTTTCCACACCGGGGCTCGCTGATCAGCCCTCCCCCGCGAGCGGGGGAGGAAGATTCCGCAAGGGGGGAGGGAGGTTCCCAGGAGGGATATGGGAAGGCCAGGGCAATCACGGTGCGGGCATCCGGCGTCGCTCGTAGGGGGTCGGCGCTTGCGTGGACCCGCGCCTCGCTCCACCAGGTGAGGCCGTCCATCAGGCCCTCGGCGGTTCGCTGGGCGGCCGCCGCTTCGGCTTCCTCGAATCGGTCCGCGCTCGTGATGCCGATCGCGCAGAACCCCAGCGCTCTGGCCCGGGTCTTGACCGCTGCCGTGAGCTCCATTTGCCCCTAGCTTAGGGCCGCCTTCGGGAGTAGCATTAGGCGTAATGCAGGGGAGTGCAGTCTGGCGGGAGCTTCAACTCCTACTGAGCCTGAACCTGCCCGACACTGCCTACTACCTCTGGGAGGGCACCGCTACCTGCTGCCATTGCGACGAGCAACGGCTCGTGATCGGGGCGCCGACCGAGCAGTCAGCCCGTCAGCTCGTGCAGGCGTACCTACCGGTGGTCCGGCGCACGCTCCAGGCGATCCCGGATGCGCCCAAACGGGTCTCCGTGGTCGTGACCGCCGGGCCGATGGCGCACGCGTGATTGCCCGGTAGCGAAAAGCGGCGCCGCCTGAAGGCGGTTATCTCGGGCGATGTCCAGGGGGTTGGCTTTCGCTATTTTGCCCAGTCGCATGCCCGCCGTTTGGGCCTTGAGGGCTATGTCCGCAACCGGTACGATGGCGCCGTGGAAGTGGAGGCGGAGGGCAGCGCCGATGCGCTCGAAGGGTTCCTCGACCTGCTGCGAAGAGGCCCGCGCGCGGCCCGCGTCCAGGATGTCGTCGTCGACTGGTTGCCCGTTCGCGGCGACCTCGGTCCGTTCGGGATGAGAGGATAAGCGAGATGAAATTCGCACGCCGCATGAGTGAGATTGGGACCGAAACCGCCTTCGAGGTGCTGGCCAAAGCGCGCAAGCTGGAAGCGCAGGGCCGCAACATCGTACATCTCGAGATCGGCGAGCCGGACTTTCCGACGCCTCCGAATATCGTCGAGGCCGCTGAGCGCGCGCTTCGCGACGGCTACACGCATTACACGCCGGCCGGCGGCCTGATGCCGGCGCGGCAGGCCGTGGCCGATTGGATCCGACGCTGGTACGAGGTCGAGGTCAAGCCCGAACAGGTCGTCATGGTGCCCGGCTCCAAGAATGTGCTGTTGTTCACGATGCTGGCGGTGGTGGACCCGGGTGATGAGGTCATCGTGCCCGACCCCGGCTACGCGATCTACGCCTCGGCGGCAACGCTCGCTGGCGGAACTCCGGTCGGAGTCCCACTCCGAGAGCGCAACGATTTCCGGCTCGACATCGAGGAGCTGAAATCGAAAATCACGCCAAAGACGAGGCTGTTGGTCATCAATTCGCCGCAGAACCCGACCGGCGGCGTGCTGTCGACCCGCGACCTGGAGCAGATCGCGGAGCTGGCGATGGAGCACGACTTCTATGTGCTGACCGACGAGGTCTACGGCCAGATCACCTACGACGGCCATCACGCGTCGATCATGACCGTGCCCGGAATGCTCGAGCGAACCATCTACTCGGACGGGCTGAGCAAGGCCTACGCGATGTGCGGTTGGCGCCTCGGCTTCGCGGTCGCGCCGCTGCCGCTGGCACAGAAGTTCGAGACCTTGATGATCAACAGCAGCTCGTGCGCGGCGGCCTTCACGCAGATGGCCGCCATCGAGGCGCTCTCGCCGCGATCGGACGCCGCCGTGCAGGCGATGGTCGGCGAGTTCAAGCGTCGTCGCGATGTCGTCGTCGATCGGCTGAATGCCCTTCCGGGCGTGAGCTGCCACAAGCCGCTCGGCGCTTTCTATGTGTTCCCGAACATCACCAAGACCGGCCAGGACGAGCGACAACTCGCCGACCGGATGCTCAATGAGGGCGGCGTGGCACTCCTTGCCGGGAGCACCTTCGGCGAAGAGGGCAAGGGATATTTGCGGCTGTCCTATGCCAACTCCATCGACCAGATCGAGGAGGGCGTCAAGCGGATGAAAGGAGTCCTGGAAAAGACCGCAGCGCCCGCTTAGCCCGATGGCTACTCGAGCCGCCCCCATCCTGGAACGCATCCTCGAGTCGAGGCGCGCGGCGATCGCGGAGCTCAAGGCCCATGGCATGGCCGATGGGCTCGCACGATGGGTGGCCGAGGCTCCTGCGCCTTTGGATTTTCGTCGAGCGCTGGGGGCGGAAAAGGTGGCGCTGATCGCCGAGTGCAAAGAGCGATCGCCCTCGGGCGGTTGGTTGCGGCGCCCCTACGATCCCGTCGCGCTGGCACGGCGCTATGTTGCCAACGGCGCCGCGGCAGTGTCCGTCTTGACCGAGCCAGAATTCTTCGGCGGAAGCTTCGACCACATCAGCGCGATCCGCGCCACGGTCACCGTTCCACTTCTCTGCAAGGACTTCATCGTCGACCCGGTTCAGGTGCTGGCGGCCCGTGCGGCGGGCGCCGACGCGGTGCTATTGATCGTGGGCGCCCTCGACGATGCTCGCCTGCGCGAGCTGCTCGACGTGATCCACGGCTACGGCATGCAGGCCCTGGTCGAAGTTCACGACGAGGTCGAAGTCGAGCGGGCGCTGGGGGTTGATGCCGCGATCATTGGCATCAACAATCGTGACCTGACGACGATGCGCACGGTCAAAGCCACGACGGCGCGGTTACGTCCCTTGATCCCGGACGGCCACGTCACCGTCAGCGAGAGCGGCATCGATAGTCGAGCCGATATCGACGCGCTCGAGCGCCTGGGCGTCAATGCGGCGCTGGTCGGCGAGTCGCTGCTGCGGGCTCCCGATCTCGACGCAAAAGTCCGGGAGCTGAGTGGCCGATGACGAAGATCAAGATCTGCGGCAACACGCGGAAGGATGATGTCGACCTCGCGGTCGAGCTCGGTGTCGACCTGATCGGGTTCATCTTCGGGCCAAGCAAGCGGCACATCGAGGTCGATCAGGCAAAGCAACTGGTCGGCGATATCCCAGATACCGTCGCGCGGGTTGGGGTTTTCGTCCACGAACCGGCGGACGTGATCGAAAAGGCCGTCGGCGCGTGCGGGCTTACGGCGGTGCAGATCTACCGGCCGATCACGTCCGAAGATCGCCAGCTCGGAGTCACGCTGCTACCGGCGCTGCGCGTGCGCAACGGGGAGGACCTCGATGATCTCGCCTTTGAAACCAGCGATCACCCGCTGCTCGATACCTGGGCATCGGAAACCGCCGGTGGCGGCACCGGCCAAACCTGGGATTGGACCAAGGCGTCGCGCCTAGCTCGGCGTTATCCGATCCTCGTCTCGGGCGGGCTGAATCCCAAGAACGTGGCAGACGCTCTGCACCGGCTGAAACCGTGGGGCGTCGATGTCTGCAGCGGCGTCGAGGCAGAACCCGGACGCAAGGATCACGACAAATTGCGGGCCTTCGTCGACGCGGTGCGCGAGGCGGATCGGTGATGAAGACCCCCCACCCCGACCCTCCCCCGCAAGGGGGGAGGGAGAAACTGGTCAGCGGTCCGGATCAGCGCGGGCGCTTCGGTCGATACGGCGGGCAGTACATCCCGGAAACCCTGGTGGCCGCCGTCGAGGAGCTGGCCGCCGCCTTCGACGCCGCGCAGAAGGATGCGGCGTTTGGGCATGAGTTCGAGTACCTCTCGCGGACCTTCAGTGGGCGGCCCACCCCGGTCTACCGCGCCGATCGCCTGACTGCGAAGGCCGGCGGGGCTGAGATCTGGCTGAAGCGTGAGGACCTGTGCCACACTGGCGCGCACAAGATCAACAACGCCCTGGGCCAGGTGCTGCTCGCCCGGCGGATGGGAAAGCGTCGCATCATCGCCGAGACCGGTGCTGGTCAACACGGCGTCGCGGTCGCCACCGTGTGCGCGAAATTCGGGCTCGAGTGCGAGGTCTATATGGGCGTCGACGATATGGCGCGGCAGGCCATCAACGTCTACAAGATGCAACTGCTCGGCGCCGTCGTGACGCCGGTCGAGAGCGGCAGCAAGACGCTGAAGGACGCGACCAATGAGGCGATCCGGGATTGGGTGACCAACGTGCGCAGCACGCACTACGTGATTGGATCGGCGGTCGGACCGCATCCCTACCCGTTGATGGTTCGCGAGTTTCAGTCGGTGATCGGGCGTGAGGCCCGGGCGCAGATGCTGACCGAGACCGGGCGGTTGCCGACGGTGGTGGTCGCATGCGTCGGCGGCGGGAGCAATGCTATCGGGATTTTCGCGCCCTTTTATGACGACCCGGTGCGGCTGATCGGCGTGGAGGCCGCTGGCCGCGGGCTCAACAGCGGGGCGCATGCGGCGTCGATCGCGGGCGGCCGTCCCGGGGTGTTGCACGGCTCGTTCAGTTACTTGCTGCAGGACGAGGACGGCCAGGTGACGGCGACGCACTCCGTGTCGGCGGGATTGGATTATCCGGGGGTCGGGCCCGAGCATGCGTACCTCAACGACGAGCACCGCGCCGAGTACGTCAGTGTCACGGACGAGCAGGCGCTCGCGGCCTTCCACCAGACATCGCGGCTGGAAGGCATCATCCCCGCGCTCGAGAGCTCGCATGCGATCGCCTACGCGATGCCGTTAGCGGCTGAGCTCGCTGCGAAAGACATCGTGCTGGTCAACCTGTCGGGCCGGGGTGACAAGGACCTGGATATCGTCCGGGGTGCGAGCGTCGGGTGAGCCGGATTGCGGCGACCTTCGCGCGGCTTAGGGCGCAGCGTCGACTGGCGGTGATCGCCTACCTCACGGTCGGCTATCCGCGCCTCGACGTCACGCCGTCTCTGGTCGAGGCGGCCGCTGAATCGGGGGCCGACGCCGTCGAGCTGGGCATTCCGTTTTCGGATCCGTTGGCCGACGGGCGCACCATCCAGGCCGCCTCGCAGCAGGCGTTGAAGGCAGGCATGACGGTCGCCAGGGCGCTGGAGGCGGCACGGGCGGCGCGCGCCAGGACCGACGTGCCACTGTTATTCATGACGTATCTCAATCCCATCCTCGCCTTCGGCCTCGAACGGTTTTGCCGGGCGGCGTCGGACGCCGGCATCGACGGACTGATCGTCCCGGATCTGCCACCGACCGAGTCCGCCGACCTGTGTCGCGTGGCCGACGCGGCCCAGGTCGACCTGGTGTTCTTCGTCGCACCCACGAGCAGCGAGTCCGGCATCGAAGCGGCCTGCCGAGCGGCAACCGGGTTTGTCTACTGCATCGCGGTCACAGGGGTCACGGGGGCGCGCGCGCATCTCGATGAGGGCGTGCTGCCGCTGATTGCGACGGTCCGCCGTCACACCACGCTTCCGGTGGTGGTGGGCTTTGGCATCTCCAAGCCCGAGCACCTGGCAGCCCTGGACGGCAAGGCCGATGGCGTGATCGTGGCCAGCGCCCTGCTGGATGCCATCGCCCAGGCTCCTGACGATGCAACCAGACGAGTAAAGGAGTTCCTTACGGGGCTAAGGCCCCCACCCTAACCCGAACCTCTCAAACGCTCGCTTGGCACTAAAGCGCCGCTCGCGTGGGCCGACGGGCCCGCCCCGCAAGCGGGGGAGGGAATTGACCGTCACACCGTCGGGGATGGCCAAGGTCCAAGATGCCCCCTCGGCCGAGGGGGACGCTGAAGAACGTCGCCTGATCGATCGCAGCGCGGCCGGAGATCAGGAAGCCTTCCGCCAGCTGGTGCTCCGCTATCACCGGCTGGTGATCAACGTCGCCTACCGGGCACTGGGAGAGCTCGCCCTCGCCGAGGACGTCGCCCAGGACGTATTTATCAAGGTTTACAAGGCGCTGCCCGGCTATCGACACGACAAGCCCTTCAAGCATTGGCTGCACCGGGTGGCGGCCAACGCGGTGACCGACGCGCTGCGCCGCCGCCGGCCCATCGTCTCGCTCGACGGCATGGAGCAGCCGCCCGCCAGCAGCGATAGTGACCCGCAGGACATCTCCGCGCGCCACGACCTGCAACGCGCGGTCCGTGACGCGATCGCGAGCCTGCCGTCACACTATCGCGACACGATCGCGCTGCAAGCGTTTGGCGAGCTGAGCTACGACGAGATCGCCAAGACACTCGACATTCCGTTGGGCACGGTGATGTCGCGCCTCAACGGCGCCAAGAAGCTGTTGCGGGAGCGGCTCGGAACCATCGCGCATCCCGAGGAGGAGGCGAATACGGCGTGAATTGCCTCCGTTTCATCAGTCAGAGGCCGGAGCCAGAATGTTGAGTCACACAACGACCCGCGATTGGTTGATCCCCTATGCCGACGGAATGCTTGCGGCAGACGAGCGCCGCCGGATCGACGGCCACATCGCCGGTTGCGCGGCCTGTGCCGCAGAGCTCCGCGAGGTCCGCGAGCTCAACCTCCTGCTGGTCACCCTGCCCCCGGCACCGCCGATCGCCTTCGCGCCGTTCTGGAGCAACCTCCAGGCTGTGCTCCCGCAGCGGCGGGTTCTTCGGATTCCAAGCTTCCCAATCTACCGGCGGCTTGGCCTGGCGCTCGCCGCAGCGACGGTCGCAGTAGTGGTGGCCGGCGGTTCCGCATTCGCGGCGCCGTCCGCGCTGCCTGACAACCCGCTCTATCCGATCAAGCAACTGGAAGAGAACATCCGGCTGGCCTTCACGCCGACCAACTATCAGCTCGCGCTGCAGCTGCAACTCGCCCGCGAACGGCTGCGCGAGGCGCGCGCGATGGCGAACGACCACAAGCCGCTGCTCGCCGAGAACAGCCTGCGCGCGTTCCGTCTCACGATCAATGAGGCCGCCGCCGCACTCAAGAATCCGGTCGATCCGCAGGCGGCGAAAGTCGCGGTTCAGGCGCTTCGCGTGGAGCTGGTTGCGGTCGAGCAAGCCAACGCGGCCCGGGCCGACGACGACGCCCAGGTGAAGCAACTGGTCGCTGCTGCTACCGACGAGCTCGACCGGATCGATCCATCAGGAGCAGTGAGCACCCAACCGGCGACCGTGGTCGTCGACCCTACGGCACCGCCGTCCACCCCCACGCCGCCGCCGCCGCCGGCTTCGCAGCCCACGCCGCGGCCCGAGTCGTCCGGTGGCGACGACAATCGGACACCGCGCGAGCGTTAACCGAACGCGTCGTTAGACTTTTGTTGTGGGTGCCCGCGAGGATGTCCTGGTTGTTCCCAGGGACATCCTGTTTGCCGGGAATGAGTGGACGGGGTTTCGCGATACCGGTCTCGATGACCTGCTGGCACACGTCCGAGCCAACTATCGCTTCCGTCCGCGGCGGGAGGTCGAGGAGGACGCCGCCGAACCCCAGATCATCCCTTATGTCGTCTTTCGCCACGCCGATCGCTACTTCCTGACGCATCGGCTGCGGCGCTCCAGCGAGCGGCGGCTGCGCCACCTGTACTCGCTCGGCGTCGGCGGGCACATCAATCCCGAGGACGTGGAGGGCGCCGCCGATCCGATCGATGCGGGGTTACGACGCGAGTGGGAGGAGGAGGTGGTCTACGACGGCCACTTCTCAACGCGCCTGTTGGGCGCGATCAACGACCAGACGACACCGGTCGGCCGGGTGCACGTCGGGCTGATCTTCCTGGTCGAGGGCGACCGGCCCGATATCTCGATCCGGGAGGTCGACAAACTGAAGGGCGCGCTGTTCCCGCTCGACGCCATGCGCAGTTACTACCTCGACATGGAGTCCTGGTCGCAGCTGATCTTCGATTACTTGACGAGGGTTCCAGTCGCCTAAAGCGGGCTAGCTCCCTGAGAAGGGTAACCGCTAGCACCTCGTTCTCCGATTCATGAGCTTGCTGATCGGCGGCTTTGGACCTCCGTCGGGTCCGCCGTCGGTCTTGGGAATCATCTTCCTTGTGGCGATCCCTGTCCTCGGCCTGGGGTTGATCCTGCTTGGTTCCCGATCGGCATCGGCGGCGCAACGGCGGCTCATGGACGAGCTCCGCGCGCGCCAGCCTGATCTTGGCGTCCAGGATGGCGACCCGAAGGTGCCCGCGTCTGATCAGGGGGAGCCATCCGGGGCTGCTGTGATGCTTACGCCCGTCGGCAGGTCCGACGGGGTTGTAATGCTGCAGACGCTCACCGGTCCTGTCCGCGCGATTCTCCGTGCCCGCGCCGGCGGCAACCTGGAACCAGTCAGGTCCTACCTGGTCGCCTCCCTGTATCAGCGCATCAGTGGACAGACCACCGGCCTGGGCGATGGAAAATATCGTCTTTTCATGGATGGCGGTGCGTCAGTTCCTGCGGCCCAGGCCCTTCGGGTTGGGCTGACGACCAAAGGGTCCGATGAGCGCTGGACCCTGGTGCGCTCGCATAGTCTGATCCTGTGTCGCGCATGCGGCGGCTCGGTCTCTGGCGTGCTGGGCGACAAATGCCGCGCCTGCGGCACGGCATGCACTGGCTTCGAGGCGGGCTGGCGGGTCCTGGATATCGCCGCCGCTTGAAATTCCTAGGCGGTGAGGTCCTCCGCCAGTTCCTCGAAGTTGCGCACGTAGCGCAGCACGTCATCCTCCGAGTGCTGGACGGAGATCGTCCAATTTTCCTCGGCGCCGGGCGCCATCAGCACGCCGCGGTTGCATTGGTAGAGCCATGACAGGTAGGCGTACTTCCTGTCGATCGTGAGGTAGTCGCGGTAGTTGCGCACGCGTTCCTTGCGATACGTGACGCACCCGCGCGCCGCCAGCGTGATCGGATGGAAGGGCAGCTGGTAGTCGCTCATCACCTTGCGCAGCCCACCCTCGAGCGCTTCGGAGAGTGCATCGAAGTGCGAGTACGCGGCCGACGTCAGGATGGACGTCAGGGTGGTTTTCGACGCGGCCATCGTGAGCGGGTTGCCGTTGAACGTGCCGATTTGGACCACCTTGTGTTCGTCGATGGTCGCCATCACATCCGCGCGGCCGCCGACCGCGCCGCAGGGCAGTCCGCCGCCGATCGCCTTGGCGAGCGCGACCAGGTCGGGGGTGACGCCAAAGCGCTCGGTTGCGCCACCGGCCGCGATCGTCACGCCGGTCTTGACCTCGTCGAAGATCAGCAGCGCGCCGTGCCGGTGAGCGAGGTCGCGAACGCCCGCCAGGTACCCGTCCTGCGGGAGCACGATCCCGATGTTCATCATCACCGGCTCGACGATGATGGCCGCCACCTCGCCACGATGCCGATCGAGGGTGCGTTCGAGGATCCCGAGGTCGTTGAAAGGGACGACGGTGACCAGATCGACGACCGCCTGCGGCGTGCCGCCGCTGTACGGCACCGACACCGGGGCGTCGGCCGGACCCATGAGGTCCGGCGGTGGTTCGACCGACACCAGCAACGCGTCATGGTGGCCGTGGTAGCTGGCCTCGATCTTGATCAGTCGGTCGCGCCCGGTGAAGCCGCGCGCCAGTCGAACCGCATCGAGCGTCGATTCGGTGCCGCTGTTGGTGAAACGCCATTGGGGCTGCTTGAATCGACGGGATAGCTCCTCCGCCACGACCGCGTCGTCGACCACCGGCTGGGCGAAATGCGTCCCTTTCGCGGCCTGCTCGCTGATCGTCCGGACGATCTGAGGATGGGCGTGCCCGACGACCATGACGCCGAAGCCATTGTGAAAGTCGACGTATTCGTTCCCGTCAACGTCCCACACGCGGCTGCCCTTACCGTGATCGATGAAGACCGGCTGAGGGGCGGCGTCCTGGAAGGACGAGGCAACCCCTCGCGGGATGAACCGCTTTGCCTGCTTCCAGAGCTGATCGGACCGCTGCCGCTTCGACCGGAACCGCTCCTCCTCCTTGGCGATCAGCTCCACGACGCGCCCGGGGGCGATCGGCTCGGCAACAGTGCTCACGGTGTCCCTCCTCGAGATTTCTTCACGGCCAGCGCCGAGATCGCGTCTAGTATGCAACGGTTGGCATTCTGGGCGGTGATCTCCGAATGATCGTACGGGGGCGAGACCTCGACAAGGTCCATGGCGACCAAATTCGTGCGCAGGGCGATCTTGCGGATGGCGCGAAGCAGGTCGGCGGGCTGCATCCCGCCCGGCTCGGGCGTGCCGGTCCCCGGCGCGAACCCGGGATCGAGCACGTCGATATCGACTGAGAGATAGATCAGCTCCGGACCGTCCAGCGCCTCGGAGATCGCCTGTTCGATGACGGGCTCGACGCCACGATCGAGCAATTCGCCCATCAGGTGCCAGCGCATCCCCTGCGCGCGCATCCACTCGAAGGTCTCGCGCTCGGGCCAGTAGCCGCGCAGCCCGATCTGCACGAAGTTTCGCCCGGGGATGGCGCCCGATTCGATCAGCCGTCGCATCGGGGTGGCATGCGACGCCAGGTTGCCCCAGCTATCGCGGCCGGTATCGGCGTGGGCGTCGAAATGGACGATGCCGACCTTGCCCCGTCCGTAGGCATCGGCCACCGCGGTGGCGGAGGGATAGGTAATCGAGTGATCGCCACCGATCACCATCGGCACGATCTTCCGCGAGGCGACCTCGTCGACCCTTTTCCGAATGGCTTCGTGCGCCTGGTCGGTCAGTCCCGGATAGCAGACCGCGTCGCCATAGTCGACGACCTTCAAGATCTCGAACGGCGCCACCTCCAGGTCGAGGTGCCAGCTGGGCGGCTGATAACTCGCGACCCGGACAGCGCGGGGTCCGAAGCGGGCACCCGGCCGGTAGGTCGTCGAATCGTCCCAAGGTGCGCCGATTACGGCGACTTCGGGCCGCCACTCGTCGAGTTCTTCGGGCTCACTCAACGACCGTGCCTTGAGGAATGTGGCCGGGCCGAGGTACTGGGGGCCGTCGACCTGCGCGTCGAGGTTGGGCGTCGTTGGCATTCGCTTACAATTCTCGCAGCGTCGTCAATTCAGTCTTCGAAGACCGGTTGGGGAGGGAGAACATGAAGCGGTTTCCAATGGTTGTCGTTGTGGTGGCCACCACACTACTCGCTGCCTGTGGCGGGACATCAACGGGCCCGGCAGCCTCGAGCTCCGGGGGTCCGAGCAAAGTCGCCAGTATCGCGGCCGAAGTCCCTGATGCGATCAAGGCGCAGGCGCCATTCCAGATCGCAACGGACGCCACCTACGCGCCGAACGAGTTCATCAACCCGGATTCCGGCGCCATCGAAGGTTGGGACATCGACTTCGGCAACGCCCTCTGTAAGGTCATGGGCGTCGTCTGCACGTTCAACAACGTGACCTTCGACGACATCATCGCGCAGCTGAAGGCGAGTACGCCCGCCGAGCAAGCCGGCGGCGACAAGCCTCGCTACCAGTTCAGCATTTCCAGCTGGACGCCGACGTCAGACCGCGAGAACGGCGGCATCGATTTCATCTCCTACTACAAGGCCGGTGAAGCCTGGCTGGTGAAGGCGTCCGGTGGCGCGACGATCAGCTCCGCCGCCGACATGTGCGGCAAGAACGTCGCCGTGGAGTCCGGCACAACCGAGGAGACCGACGCCTGGGGCTACATGGGGCAGAAGGTCGGCGGGACCGCAATTGCCGGCGATAAGGACAACTGCAAGACAGCGGGCAAGGACGACATCAAGGTGCAAGGTTTCGCCACCCAGACCGAGGCGAACTCGGCGCTGATCTCGGGCCGGGCCGACATCGGCTGGCTCGACCAGCCGGTCGCCGGCTACCAGGTGAAGCAGACCGGTAGCAAGCTGAAGATCGGTGGCCAGCCCTGCAGCGTCTCGCCCTACGGTATTGCCATCGTCAAGGGCAGCGCGCTCGAGAAGGCACTGACCGACGCCGTCAAGTACCTGATCGACAACGGCTACTACAAGGCCATCCTGCAGAACTGGTCTGTCACGGAAGGGTCGATCGCCAGCTCGGACGTGGCGCTGAACAACAACAACGCGATCGGTGCCACCTGCGTGCCGTCGTACTGAAGTTGATTGAGGAGCTGACAGCAGCCAACATCAGCCCGTGAGCGAGATGACCTCCGGCCAGCGGTTCGGCACTTCGCCAGGACCGAGGCCGGAGGCTATCAAAGCGATTCCGGTTCGGCACCCCTGGCGGTGGGTGTCGGCGGTGCTGGTCCTCCTTCTTGTTGCCCAGGTCGTCTACACGATCCTGGTCGAGGCCGGTCTGAAATGGGACGTCGTCGGCCACTATCTGTTTCAGAGGCTGATCCTTGGTGGAATCGTCGTGACGCTTGAGCTCACCGTCCTAGCCATGATCAGCGGCGTAGCCCTCGGGATCATCCTGGCCGTGATGCGAATCTCGCCCAACCCGGTCGTTTCGTGGGTGAGCTGGGTCTACATCTGGTTCTTCCGCGGCACCCCGGTCCTGGTCCAGATCTTCTTCTGGTTCAACCTGAACCTCGTGCTTCCTCACATCACATTGGGGATCGCCGGCACGCCGTTCTACCTGCGAGGGCCTGGTACCAATTCGTTGATCACGCCGTTCATTGCCGCGGTCCTCGGTCTCGGTCTCAACGAGGCGGCCTACATGGCTGAAATCGTCCGCGCCGGCATCATCTCGGTTGAACACGGTCAGACCGAGGCGGCCCAGGCGCTCGGCATGACCCGGCTCTTGGTTATGCGACGCATCGTTCTGCCGCAGGCGATGCGCGTCATCATCCCTCCGACCGGCAACGAGACCATCTCGATGCTCAAGACCTCGTCGTTGGCCTTCGTCGCGGCGGTCCCCGAGCTGTTTACCCGGGGCGGACAGATCGCGAGCGCCAACTTCGATGTCGTCGAACTGATCGTCGTCGTCAGCACCTGGTATCTATTCATGACCTCGATCCTGACCGTCGGGCAGTTTTACCTCGAACGGTACTTCGCCCGTGGCGCGCAGCGCGAGCTGCCCGCGACGCCGATCCAGCGGTTGCGGCGGATGCTCTTCACCTTCCATGCGCCTCCGCCGGCGGAGGCCGAGCTACCGGTATCGCTCCCGAGGGGGCACTGACGAAATGGGCGGCACCCCGATGGTCAAGGCCGAGGCGGTGCACAAGAGCTTCGGCCGGCTCGAGGTCCTGCGCGGCATCGACCTCGAGGTCCAGCCAAAGGAGGTCATGTGCATGATCGGACCGTCCGGTTCGGGCAAGAGCACGTTCCTTCGTTGCATCAACCACCTGGAGAAGATCAACGGCGGCCGGCTGTCCGTGGATGGCGAACTCGTCGGCTACAAACAAGTCGGGGACAAGCTGTACGAACTTCCCGATGCCGAGGTTTGCCGGAAGCGCTCCGAGATCGGCATGGTCTTCCAGCACTTCAATCTCTTCCCGCACATGACAGCGCTGGACAACGTCATCGAAGCGCCGATCCGGGTCAAAAAGGAGAGCCACGCGGTCGCCGTCGAACTAGGCCGGAAGCTGCTCGACCGGGTCGGGCTTGGCGATAAGGTCGACGCTTATCCGAGGCAGCTCTCTGGTGGCCAGCAGCAGCGGGTCGCGATCGCCCGGGCGCTGGCGATGGAGCCGAAGCTGATGCTGTTCGACGAGCCCACGTCAGCCCTGGACCCGGAGCTGGTCGGCGACGTGCTCGACGTCATGCGTGGTCTTGCTTCGGACGGCATGACGATGATGGTCGTCACCCACGAAATGGGGTTCGCCCGCGAAGTGGGGGACAGCCTGGTCTTCATGGACGGCGGCGTCATCGTCGAAGCCGGCAGGCCACGCGACGTCCTGAGCAACCCGCAGCAGGAGCGGACGCGTGTATTTCTGTCGAAGGTGCTCTAGGGCCCCCACCCTGCCCTCCGCCGCAAGCGGGGGAGGGAAAGAGCTCTACCGCCGGCGCTTGAGATCTTTGAGGATTTCTCGAGAGGCGTTCCGGCCGTTGATGCCACTGATCCCGCCGCCGGGATGGGTGCCCGAGCCGCACAGATACAGTCCCTTGATCGGCGTTCGATAGTCCGCGTAGCCGGCAACCGGCCGCCAGGAGAAGAGTTGGTCGAGCGTGAGGTCGCCGTGCATGATGTTGCCGCCGATAAGTCCGTATTCCTGCTCCATGTCGTACGGTC
>WNFC01005173.1_pt1 | contig 18484 bp, 22 predicted proteins | sample 5400541 | NCBI WGS metagenome assembly WNFC01 (sample SAMN13153342, study PRJNA577476) | soil metagenome | isolation source: 120 cm saprolite under Douglas fir tree site 2 hole 2 replicate 1 | place: USA:California | collected 2015-04-18 | reverse complement strand
GCAGAGGTGGGATCAAGACCCTTCTCCTCTGTTATCTCCTTTTTCACTTCGGACCATGGTAACTATCCTCGGGGATCAGCACAGATAGACATTCAGCACGTCGTCTGAGACACCTTGTCTAATTTATCAACAGCGGATGATATAGGTCGGATTTTCTCTGGTGGTACGCCGCAGACTTCAAATATACCATCAAGGATTTTCCTATGGTTAACCTGTGCACCGTCATAAGGGGTCCAAATAGACAATAGAGTATTCAATGAACGCACTTTAATCGTAAAGTCGCCAACTTCTAGTCGCGTAAGGATTGTGCATAGCAAGCTAAGCACCTCCGCGTCGGGGATCATCGTGTCCCACTGGCCAGAAATGTCAAAGTCCTGAGTGCCAGAAAATTCAACAAAAAAAAACGCTCGCGACGCAAGTTACAGGCAGCATACGATCCCGGCAACTCGGGAGGGGGCCCGCGCACACAAACTAAATCATGATGACACGCACCGCCTGTGAGAATTCGCGCATGCGGCCCTTGGACATGACGGGGTTGTCCCTCCGATAGACTTTGCCGACCTGCCAAAGCTTCGACTGCGTGTTGGTCGCGCCGCCCATGGCGAGGTATCGCGCGAGCGGGACGGTGTGGTCGTAGCGCAGCGCGAGCTGCTCGCCGCCCTGGTCCTCGAGGTCGAAGATGAGCTTCGCGTCCTCGCCGTACTTGTCCGTGAGGATGTCCTTCCGCTCGAACACGGGCGTGTCGAGCTGCGCGCCCCCGTGCAGCACGAAGCACTCTTTCACGATGCGCTCGACATAGTCCCGGCAGAACATCTCACCGGGGCCATAGTCTCGCGTGCCCTACGCGCGCGGAAAGGAAGGTCGAGTGCCTAGCAACAGCAGTAAGATGGATGACGTACCTTGGGCGTTTTGAGAAGTAAGCGCTCTTTTTTCTTTGCGTCCTTCCCTCCTGGTTTGAGCGAGGCGAGCTCCCTCTTGATTTCACCCAACTTTTTGCGTGATTCCTCGAGCGCGACGGGGTCGGAGTTCTCGATTCGAAGTTTGTTGAAGAGCTCGGTCTGCTGCGCGAGCTGCGCGTTGAGCGCGTCCACGGAGGGGGCCATGGTATGAATGCGAAGACTTGTGAACTGTGCTCGGGCTCTGGGACTGAAAGATCGATAGGGTATGCGATGGGTAAGTCTGAGGAGTTGCCAATGTGTGAGCATGCGCCGCCTTGAGTTGACTCGATGGACGATGATTATCAGCGTGAGCCGATCAGCCGGGACCAAGCATGGTATAATCCTAAGACATGATCTAATCTAATCTATCACACCCTCTTCTCGCTCGTCGTCATCGGAACCGCGCTCCTCCAAACACCGTTCGCATCTCTTTTACGCACCGTAAAACATGCGATGCCCAGGTAATTCGTTATATCAGAAATGACCAGCACTACGAAGCGTGCATATGTCACAAACGCGATGGCCAGTACTACGAATACAAACTTCTCGATGTTCTCGGTTGAGTGTTGGATCAACGGCGGTCTATGCATCACGTTAGTGACTTTGGTCGCAGGGCACATTCTGCAAAAACCCTACCGGCCAAAGAGGATTGGCATATTGGCATCAACGGCTCCAACAATACTCCAGATATACATCGAGTCCCACACCGGGAAAGGTTGGCTGGTGACGTGCGCGATGATCATCCGTCCGACAATGTGCGCAAATTGTAGGCCCCAGGCACAGAGAAACGGGACAAAGGCAGGCGAGTTGATGATGTCCGAGTTCCTCAAGGATGGCTGATTCAGCCATGCAACGTGCAGCAATACAGACGCGGGAAATGGGAGAAGGTATAATAGTGGTTTCACCACCGGTTTTCCGGATGCGCGTCGTGCGTCATATACGTTGATATAGCTATATCAAAAGATCAGCGGGAACAGTGACCGTGAAGATAGGCATGTACCTCGTAACAATGTTGAAGGCGAGAGCAAATCCTGCGAAAACCATGAAACACACGTTTAAAGGAATGTTGGGAACGCGCGAAGCTATCCATTTGACGTTCTCCAGTCGAGTAAATGTCAATATCTTTTGATCCCAGAATGTAGGTCCTGTACTGGGTTCAATGCCCGATCGTAGTTGGTGGTCGTGGACGCACCGCGGAAGCCAGTTATGATAAATATTGTCACGATCATGAGGATACCTTCTACCGGACCAGAGAAAACCCCAAGGTATAATTGGCCTGGATTTTGCACCTCAGGGCGAGCACAACATCAAAAGGGATATCACCGACCGGTGTGGTATTCCTCCCAAGTAGTCAGATAAAAGTTTGCAAGCGTGGCAACCTGCGACGCAAAGGTCCACCATGACCGGCCGAGATTCAGTGCGTGGCACGCGAGGATGACCCCGAGCTATGATACATCGGTGTCAACGCGCTCGAATCAAGAAGTTGCCGTGCCACGATACACTCACGGTGGTATTAAGGGCATCGCATCCTATACTGCGTGTGAACCGACGCACCGAAGGCAAAAAGGTCTGCACGCACCGTGGTCAAACATCTCGCCCAATGGCCCCGCCATGCCTGTCCGACGTGCGTGCTTCCTGTCCCAAGCGTCCCACACACCCCGTCACCCCCATGCTACTCCATCGCATTCTAGAAAAGGACACACACCCATCTATCGCGTCGAAAGTCTGATACAGGAACAGCCCGATGGCCCATCTGTAGCGCGCCGTGTCAGTACGCGGTCAGCATTCAGGCCGGCAGCTGCGGGCTTGAACGGACGATGCGAAAGCAACGCACGTAAAGTACACCCAATTTGGCGGGCCCGTCGCGCCGCCCTTCTCCGCTAGGTACGTAGGATCATAGAACGCCAACGTCGCAAAATTGAGCAGCACGATTGCCAGGCCGGACAGCGTGATCTGCGAAAGCCACGCATATTTACGGTTATGAGATGTACATCATGCGCTACGCTGAGTGCATACGTACCATGTTCGGCGCGATCCATTCGGGCCAGAGCGTGACGAACCATGTCCAGAACGGGTTCAACACATAATTTGAGAGCAAGGATCTTTCGGTGGATGTTCAACGATTGATCGCATAATCGATACGACGAACGCACTTGTCGACGCCCTTGTACTTGTAGTTGCGAAGTCCTGCAAGGGCGTGATTGGGTATATATGCCATGAAGGAGTGGAGAGATTATTGGGGCCTGTCGCGAGAGGGAAAGCCACAGTTACAAGACAAGCAAGACACAGGCATAAGTTAGATATGACGGATGACATAAGCAGGGAATCAACCAATCGTCGATAAGATGTGTGGGTTGGGGTTGAGAAAAAAGAATATTAATCCGTGTGATACAGCCCCGAATGAGTGACCTCCTTTCCGAATACGATACTAGGTACATCACCAAAAGTAGCTTCAACAAACGCAAAATACCATCTCAGAATCCCAGCTGTGCGACGAAATCCTGCCAAGACGCGTCCAGGATATACGGTTGTCGTGGCGATGCCCTGTCAGCGGCATGATGCACGGACCCCACCCCAAACTCTTCCTCCCCCTCCCCCAGGAACACCCCGCTGGCGGTCGAGGCGCCCGAGCTCACCATCCCCATCTGTTCCACAAGCACCGGATCCGGTGGTGCATACGAGTCGGCCGACAAATGGCAAGACGCCGTCGGCGCGTCGAGCCCGCTGATCGCGCGATAATCGGTTGCCAGGTGTTCGGATACGACCGATGTCGAAGCCACGGCCACCTGCTCGCGCCGCGTCGCACCAGTGATCCGATCGAGTTCGTCCTCGGGCTTTCTCCACTGCTTCCCGGGCTTCGAGGTGGAGGTTACGCACGGCTTCCTGCGTAGGGACTCCAATGTAAGTGCGAGTCTACAGAACCAGAACCAAAGCAGAGTGAGTCCAACCATATTCTCGGATAGATGGACGCTGCCACTTTCAATTCCAGTCTCGAAGAGCGCGACGGCCTTGTTGAGCACGTCAAGAGCAGGCTTCGCTAAGTTTGACTTGGGCGCCGAACACACGAGCAAGCACATCACGATCTACGACATGTTATGGCAAACTTCTCGGAAGAGCACTTGGGCGAAAGACACGTACGACCACGGAAAGCACTTTGGAACTCGCGAAATTCGTGCGGAAGAATTGGAAGTTTGGCGGGCAGGCTTTACATGTCTTCGTGCAACCTTCGACAAGTCGAAACGCCGAGCGGTAGAGCGCCATGACGGAGAGACCATATTTATGCCTTAGAGGGTCGAGGGGTTTTTCGCGAAGCGCTTGCGCAAAATACGCGCGATGGATGTTTAATAGTGCTGCAGGAGGATTCAGTCCCTCATACCCAAACTCGAGAACAACCGCTTACCCCATTCCTTGTTGGAATGTACAACCCAGCGTTTGATCAAAAGAGGATCGTCCGATGACTCATGACTCGTCCACTGAAGTCTCAGGTGCGCGGGCACGTAAAAGTCTCTTAACCTCCTATCAAGGTCGAGGATGGCGGCATATGGGGGCGGCAGTGAGGTGAACGCGATAGTCATGACCCGAGACAACAACCGGATAAACTCGTAGTTCCAACGGTGGTCTAGGGGATCATCCATAAGGGTTACTCGTGAAAGAGTCGAAGGACGTACAACCCATAAGTTTTTCGCCATCACTCGCCATCTGCTCCTCGTCGTCATCCGGAAGATCGCAATCAACGAAGCTTAATGATGTACTCGGCGGTCGGCCGGACGTGAAACTCTGAAATTATATGCTCGAATCTAGTGCTTACGGATGGAAGGGTGATGTAGAGCTCACAGCCCACACGTCGGAAGAAAGGAGGTGCCAAAATACTCGTTCACGCCGCTTAATTTCACGTTGTTCTAGCCGGAATCTCGCGCCTCCGAGGTCTGAAACGACGTGTTAATAAAAGGCGCGATAATTAACCCCAGAGTGCTCACGAAGACCTATCTGGGCTATGAATGAGAAAACAGCCATCGAGCAACAACGATGGTACGGTACTCACGCTATGTGCGAGCTTCATAGCTATCCCGTTGTACATCCATGCTCTGGCACAGCCAGTTGGGTCAATATGGACGTCACTCAGCATCAAGTACTCGGCCATGTAGACCTGGACTGCTAAGAGCTCCGAACGCTCAGGTGAGTAAATCACGTACGATCGTCTGCACGGCAGTTACGGTAGTAGTCGTCACTGGCGAATCTAATGTTAACGCTACGCGAGACAGCACGAAATAGTCCTGCGATTCCACTGTATAGTTGTCTTTGCCATACAGCAATCTCGACAGGGCGAGCACGATGAAAAGAAGGCTGAGATGATGCGTTGTAGGTTCAGGGTCTGCTCCCCTGCAAGAAACCTCAACAACCGAGGTACATTAAGAAAAGGGCTTGGTGCACACTTGTTTTGATATACAGCTTCAAGGATGTGCAACATCTCCTCCCTTGTCAAGGAAGAAGTCCTGTACAGATCATCAGTAAGTCTAGATAACGGACTGACTAGTGCTAGAACCACGTACATGTACGATGAATAGTTCAAGAAGAGCTCGCACGCCCCCCGGGCGTCTTCGAAGAGAGGAAGATGACTATATACCATCTGACGGATGTCAGGGGCGATAAGTTCTGGTGGTGCCTCCGGAAATGGAACAGATAAGACGCGCTCGCTCAATCGCGTGTGCCGAAAATATGACACATCGCGTTTTTGGTGGCTAGTCTTGAGGGAAAACTTGAGGTGGGGAGTGTGAGGAATCGATGGAGGTTGGCAAAGATGATAAACTTTAAGCCTCGCAAGTTAGGATAAACGGGACGTACCTCTCCTCTCGCCGTCGCACCATAGAAGCACGAATCTCCTTTTGGGCCGATATTCAGTGTGCCTGGATGGTTCCGAGTTCTCGTACCTTACAATGTAGGAAGAAGGACGACATCGCGTACCTAAGTAGTTGATGATGTTGTCCCTGTGAACGGACGAATCATGATGTATCGGCGAAGGCGTCGAAATTCTGACAGGTGGCGTGGAGGGCCCTGATACCACCATGCCGTCATCTCTCAGGAGCGGGTGCTTTTCGACCGAGATGGTAGACCAAAGCTCGTCAAGGCCACACTCGAGCTCGCGGACGCGGCAAGTCAGGCGCTCGATCTGCGCCGCTTGTATCTGTTCAATATTAGCCGTCACAGACCTTCCGCAAAGTTGATCGCAGACACGTCAGCAAAGGCACGGCACATTCAAAAGGACGTAGTCCACATACCCTCCGATTCTGTTGTTAGTACGTCTCGCGAGGGTACCTGGCAGGAGGTATCAGCGCATTTAGGATCCAGTCGGTTCACGACTTGGATGCAACATCAAAGACGCACCATTGGGGCAGATCGCCGCACATCCGCGTCTGGTGCACGTTTCACAAGGGACCTATAAAGAAAAGCGTGCCCGCATAGCACAAGCAACAGCTTCTCAACATCCCACGTCCATCGTGAAATATGGTAGACGCGCCTTTCGGTCACATCTCAACTTGAGTCTGGGGAATCCGGGACCTGAGCAATGAAATGCCCGGAGTGGAACGGTAGGACGTGGGGCACGCACCGTCGGCATTCCGCACAAGATACAGGAACGCGGCCTGGTTTTCGCCGCTGCCTGGGAGGAGGCTCGCTGCCCTGCGACGAGCCGGAGCCTTGCGCAGCTGATTGGCGTGTAGTATGCACTGCAGAAGGCACAAAAGCAAAAAAAAAAAAAAAAAAAAAGGACAAGGAATTGGCGCCGGCTGATTTGCTTTCGATGAGGGGGAACATACTTCAGCGCTCGAGAAATGAGGTCTTTCCTTGTCCGATTTCGCACGTCTGGAGGTGGTGGTAGAGGAGGAAAAGCAGTTGCGCGAGAGTCTTCGGCGAAACGGCCGCAATCAGCGACGGAAGAGTGCGTCATTCATCACGCTGGCTTGGGATGGGACCTGGTCATGAAACCAGTGATTCGCCGAGAAAGTCACTTTTTTCCAAGTGGAAGGTGCCCACACCCGGCCGCGGTGCGCTATTTCCAACGGCAACGAATTGGGCGGCAAAATGATTAAATGACATGATATGGCCCGGCCCACGACACCCCCGGTGCCACTTAATGCAAATTCTATGCGCGCCCAACAGCTTCCGCGCGTCCACCTGATACCTGGGCGTTTCTCCCCGTTTCTTGGACTGCGCTGGCACTTCGGTAGGAATGTATTTATCGTTATAAAGGTAGGATAAGATGCACGAGCCCGAGCGCTGTCGCACCGGGAGACACCCCGGGCGCTTTCACTCGCCCATGGCTTCAGTGTTAATATTGACGGCGCCTTCTCTTTCATCTCCTTGATGCTTCCCTTTTGCCACTGATTCCCCTTCCCCCCGCGTGCTCCCTCTGAGTCTCCAGCTTGGACTTCCCACTGCGCTTGCTTCTTCCTTGATTGTACCCTCAGCTCTATGTCCGAAGGTCGGATAGTTCACGTCGACCTTTCAAGTTCATTGATCCTGTCCGACATCCGTCATACAGGAACTCCTTCTAGCCCCCATCAATCCCTGTAATCAATATTCCCATCCAAGATGACTGCCTAGCGCGACGTCCCAGTGACCTGAATAGCAAAATATCGCCGTGATTGGAAGCGGTTCTTTCTTGACCAACTTGAAGGATCGAAATCCGGCGCTTCCTGTCTCCGAGTCGGTCTTCTCGGATGACCCTACTGACATGTGCCCCATAGCAACAGTTATTATACCAATTCAAGACCATCAGCTCTGCTGAGACCTCAGATTACCTCTATCTGACAGTTTCCTGTTCGAAATAGGCAGAGAAGTGATAAATACTACTGTAGTAAGCTCATCTTCAAAACTTTTCTTGTTTTCCGTACTCTATTTTAATTTCGGTTCATAGTCAGAAGAGTTCGATTTCGTCGTGGCATGCCCAGCACCTGCCAGCGATTGGCACAGCTTCAATGTTTGCGCAAACTTCGTGGTAAATGCATAGCTAATACCATCCTCTATGCCGGCTACTGTCCGCTAGCTTTGTGGGTCATGTGCTGTACTAACTTTTTCTCCATAGATCGGAAGCACCAGATGGTAGTAGGTGATGGTCTCAAAGCCGCGACAACTCCCCAACAAGATCCGCGGCGACTCCGAGCAGGAGCTCGCATAGAAACTCCATTTGGGTAGTGTACCGTGACTGTATACTGGAACGGAAGGCATGCAACCTATCCTATTCGGATCTGTTCTTTCCCGAGGACTGAGAGTCCGAACGAGTCAATCTCTCCCTTCTTGCGACAACCTGCAGTACTTTGACGTCCAACTCTCGAAGAAAGGGCTAATATTCGGATAGTGAATCTGCTCATATCAAATAGGAGCGCGCGTTCCATGGCGCTGCCTCGACGGGTTTCGGCCCCCTTGAGCCTGGACTATTACAGCAGTGACTACGGGGCGAAAAGGGAAGAGATTTAGACAATAAGCCTGAGGCTATGGATGTAGCGGGGGAGTCTATGGTCCAAAAACATAGAGATGAGGGATATGTAGGTATGAAAGATATACACGAAGCAAATCAAGAAGCTTCGAGCAAGGAAAGAAGCGGAAGTACTTGCGGGACACGCCTCAATCCACCCACTCGTACTCGACATGATCGAACTGGGCATTGGGCGAGTATTTCCCGCCTTCCAGTCCCTCGGCAGCCATCCTTATCTTTACAGAACGGTGCACGCGGATCTTCTCCTTTTCACGAACCGGCTTGGGAATCTGACGTGGGCGGCCCCAATTCACCCTGTTCGGAACAATCACACAAACCCCGCATAAGTGACAGAGAGCGCGCACAGAACATTGTAAAATACACATACATCCAATAGGGAACCCACGACGTGTCGTGCCGGTACTGCGCACGGTGTCCCAGCGGAATGACTTCAACGATCCACCAAGCTTTCGACAACTCCAACTCGTCGTGGATCGGTATCAAGGCGTCTGCGAGTTCCTCGTCCTCTTCCGTTTTGAAAGTGGAGGCTGGCATTGGTGAAGCCTGCACTTCGTCGGTAAGCGGGCCGTCAGTCACCTCGGCAGCGTGAGCGGCAGCCCTGACTTCGGCGACTGTCGAAGAACTAAGGACTCAGGGCTGGAGGCCGCGGGAGCACGACAGGGTAGAGCGTATTGGGATCGAGACCAATGTCCTTGACGATCTCGCAGTAAAACTGGATTCCAGTTTTCGCAAGGAAGCATTGGCGAATCACTCAACGAAGTGAAATCCTGGCCAGGCTGTTCCGTGTACCGTTCGGGACCGATCCCCCACCGATGTCTACACGACGACGAGGTCACCACCAGGCATGATATTCCGAGATAACAAATTACCGCGATGACACCCAGCAAACCAAACTTCCAGCACATCGGTCTCAAGATGTCCGTCATCGTATTCCTCCTCGCTATGCGATTTGCCCTGGTGATGGTCAAGATTATCCTTGTTGTGAAAGTAATGGTGTCGGTGATTTGATCGCGGCATCTCTCCAAGCTTGGTACCCTTCTCGTCTTCCGAGTTCCGAAGGTGCCATCTGCATCGTTTACGACTTCTTCAGTAGACTCAAATGTATGGGAAGACCCTCCCAGACTTGGAAGGTTTGTGATACCCCACAGAAATGTATGTCATCTGGGGAACAGGAAGTGGCCCTGAGCTGAGATGTCTAGTACAAAAGTAGCCTGGTCGTCATTGTTTGATTTTTCATGTGTCACTGAGTCCTTCATTTTCCCTAAAAATTGGTATGCAGTTTAACAAGAGGTTAAGGATCCTTGTCAAAAATTGAGAAGGAGAATAGATGGAAGGGAGAGCGAGAGAAGAAGCAGATTTCAATGTTGTCTCATTGGTGGATCGTATCGATCATATCTCATTAGTCTAGCAGGTGATGTCTCAAACGAGCCGCACGCACCGGAACTCCTATTGTGTATATACCGTGACTATACTGGAACGGAAGGCATACAACCTATTCGGATCTGTTCTTTCCCGCCCGAGGACGGTGCGAGTCAGAACGAGTCAACCTTCTCCCTTCTTGCGACAATCTGCATGTCCAACTCTTGAAGAAAGGGCTAATATTCGGATAGTGACACCTGCTCATATTAAATAAGAGTGCGCATCCTGTCTCGACAGGTTTTGGCCCCCTTCGACTGAACTAAATCTGGACTATTACAGCAGACTACGCCTTGGACGAAAAAAAGGAAGAAATTTAGACAATTAGCGCGGGAGCATACAATGGGTTGCTATCGCCTGAGGCTAAGAAGGTAGCGGGGGAGCTTATGGTCCATAAACATAGAGATGAAGGATATGTAGACGTGAAGGATATACAAACAATGAAGCAAATAAACTTCGAGCAAGGAAAGGAGCGGAGGTATCATACTTGCGGGACACACGCCTCAATCCACATACTCCCACTCCACGTGATCGAACTGGGATCTGGGCGAGTATTTCCCGCCTTCCAGTCCCTCGGCATCCATCCTTATCTTCACAGAGCGGTGCACACGGATCTTCTCCTTCCTTTCACGGACCGGCTTGGGAACCTCGCGCGCGCGGCCCCAATTCACCCTGTTCGGAACAATCACGCAAACCCCGCGTGAGCGGCAGAGAGCAGGCACAGAACATTGTAAAACACATACATCCAATAGGGAACCCACGACGTGTTGTGTCGGTTCTGCGCGCGGTGTCGAATGGGGATGATTTCGAGGATCCACCAAGCTTTTGACAATTTCAACTCGTCGTAGATCGGCATCACCGCGTCTGCCAGTTCCTCGTCCTCTTCCGTTTTGAAAGTGGAGGCCGCGCTCGGCGATGCCTGCACTTCACAGTCGTTGGTAAGCGTGGCGTCAGTCGCCTCGGCAGCGTGAACGGCGGCCCTGACTTCGGCGACTGTAGAGGAACTTGGACTCAGGGCCGGAGGCCGGTCGAGCACGAAAGGATAGAGCGTATTGGGATCGAGGCCGATGTCCTTGAAGGTCTCGCGGTAAAACTGGATTCCAGTTTTCGCAAGGAAGCATTGGCGAATCATCCAACGAAGTGAAATCCTGGCCAGGCTGTTCCGTGTGCCGTTCGGGACCGATCCCCCACCAATGTCTGCACGATGACAACGTCAGTACCAGGCATCTCACACCGAGACAAAGCATTACCGCAATGACACCCAGAAAACCAAACTTCCAGCACATCGGTCACATGGTGCCCGTCATCGTATTCCTCTTCGCCATTCGCTTTGTCCTTGTGTCGGTTATGATGCCTGTCGTGAAAGTAAGGGTGCCGGTGATTTGATCGCGGCATCTCTCCAAGCTTGGTACCCTTCTCGTCTTCCGGTTTCCGAAGGTGCCAATAATTGGCCTTAAATTTGGCGCGGTGTTCATCGAGAGAGATAGCATGGCGGAAGTGGCGCACAGCCGTATTGGAGGCCGTAAATGGGAGAGTGCGTGGAACTAGCCCGACAGAGCAAACCGTATCCCTACGTGATGCATTAGTTGCCAGGTATAGCAGTCGCGTTGAAACGGAGCGCATACCACACGCCGACGAATTCGATCTCGACATCTGTCGAGAAAGCTTTCTTGAAGGCGTTGCTTTGATCCCACCCAATATCGTCGTCACGACTGAACATCTTATACGCGAAGGGAACCTGCTGGTGGTTGCCCGCAGGGAGAAGGCCCACCTGTGATTGATCGGGTTACATTGAGCCTGAATGGGATGTGGAATGGTGCATACCTTATGGATCATGCCTGCTAGCGCTCGAGCGGTGTATGCGCCGCGCGAAAAGCCGAATATGCAGATCTTATCCTCTGCGTGATCTAGCATGGTAGGAGAAATATGAGTCCAGTACATGGGTGTGAGAGATTACAATGGGCATACAGTTCTCCATCAGGAACTCATATCCCCCTAAAAGGAAAACGTTGACGTCTTAAGTCAGCCTGGGCCGACGGGAGATGTTTAATAAGAACAGACGGACCCATGACATGTGCATCAAGGTGATTGCCGAGAGCCATATCGATGTTCTTCTGCACACTCGACCAGAATGGCGTCGCAATCTCTGGGATCGTGTACGTCCCGATGCCGGCCTAGAACGCTGAGTTTGAACAGCTGCACACGTGAACGTAAATCCAACCACCGCGGACCTGATAGTAAACCATCTGCTGACTCTTGTCGTCCTTCTTGAGCATCGAGAAGAACTGCACGATATTCGAATTCTGTGAAACAGAAAAGAGCGATGTTCGGTGAAAGGGCCACCAGGAATAGAAAATATGGACACATACGTCCGCGTCGAATTGATCGCCTGTTCCATCGAAGCACAGAACGAGCGTGCGCGCAAGGTCAGGGTGCGACGGTGGGATCACACTCGAGTCGTACGCCCCCGGGCCTACACTCGGGGGGGTTCGAGAGTCATCCAGTATCAGTGTGGGATCCGATAACTGAGTCCGGATAGGCCGGGGAATGGAACGTGTAGTTGAAGGGTCGCTGTTGGGGTTAGCGGACGGGGCCATGTCGGAGTCGAGAGGTGGGAGGAGAAGTTCACGAACGGCCTCTGGGGGGCTGGTCCCTGTTATAAGGTTGAGCAGGCCCAGCGTGGAGCTTCCGGCTATGGTCATGGCCTTATCCATGTCAGTCTGCGCGCGGGCTAGAATTGACACGATGAATGGATCGTAAGTTGCGCCCACCGCCGTCCCTGCTCGGTTCTTCGACGGAGTTCGCCCGTTGTCCAAACATGGTCGAGGACCCACACCGGACACCCGATTGGCCGTAACCGGTGCAGTGAATGCTCGTTGAAATGAGGCTTCTCAGAAGATTTGATATTGCAAGGCTATCGGATGTTGAAGGGAGGTACGCAAAAGGCGGGGCACAAGGCGTGGAATCCGCGTGGGACTCGGAAAAGCATCGGCACCGGAACTATACGCGCTGTCAAATTGATAACTTGAAGTCAACAAACACCACCAGTGATCGCCGCTTGAAGTCATTTACAATTGAAGCCCATCACCTCAATGATAGCTATATAATTATTGTATGTAAGACGGAGCAAGTTGGAACCGAGTAGAGTGCCTGTCCATGCTATTCCACCGAGGAGCCTGAATTCCGGGAATACTAAGCCTGTTATTAAACCGCATGCGGTATTTCCCGTTGGGAAAATTTCGAAACAGGCAATGCAACCCAGAAGGACAGAGTAGGCATTGGATGGATTGATACATTGCGTAGACCGGCTACAATGGCAAAGTCTGCCGACCGAAGAACGGCAAACGGGAAACCGGTCACGGTCGCATGTCAATGAGAAGTGCCCTGATTGCCTCATGACCCAAATCTCGATCATTAGCTAATAGCTGCATGACATGCATGACTCTCCACCTGACCCTGACACACCACACATCAAATCAGGGAGAATCGTCCGAAGTGATACCGCGTTGAAGTGAGACCATATATTTATATTTACCGAGCACACAGGAGGGAAACATCGATCAAGACGCATTTAAGAGACTATAACTGTACAGACACAATCCAACTATCCCCATGCATCAAAATGCACAAGACCACGCTATCTGGTACATGGAGAACGGCAAAAGAGGTGCATGTAAACCAAGAAAGTCACTTAAGACCGCTCGCCTCGGAGACGACGGGCCAAAGCAAGATCCTTGGGTTGGCTACAGGGAGATTCGTCAGTCATACACACAAATCAGTAGACATATCTCGACAACATACATCGTAACACCTGCGAGGATATATACAGTAAGCATCAACATAATGAGAGCACAGCGAAACGATAGACTTACGTTTGGCGTGGATGGCAGCCAAGTTAGTGTCCTCGAACAAGGACACAAGGTAGGCCTCAGCGGCCTCTTGAAGCGCCATCACAGCTGAGGATTGGAAGCGAAGGTCAGTCTGCAAAGCAAAAACGTGTCATGAGCACAGCCCCGTCACAACGTGACCCAACAGGACGACGGTAACATTACCTTGAAGTCCTGAGCAATCTCACGAACGAGACGCTGGAAGGGGAGTTTGCGGATGAGGAGTTCCGTCGACTTCTGGTACCGACGAATCTCGCGCAGCGCGACGGTACCAGGACGGAACCTGTGTGGCTTCTTCACGCCACCAGTGGTAGCCTATAAATGGACATCAACCATCAGCACGTGACCACAAATGCGATAACCATGCAATGACGACGACGACGGGGGTCAAGGATCCGATACTTACGGCGGCGGCGGTCTTGCGAGCAGCCTTGGTTGCGAGTTGCTTACGGGGGGCTTTGCCTAGATATGACAAGTCAGAATTTACTTATAAGGAAATTTCAGGTTGCGAGGTTGCCCACCTCCAGTAGACTTGCGGGCAGTTTGCTGGCAGATAGCGAGGAAATTGGTCAGCGGAAGAGATGTTGGGAGAAAAGTTATTGTTATTTTACCTTGGTGCGGGCCATGGATTTCTAGGAGAGAGAAGTTAGCGAAAATACGATGTTCTTGTCCTGGGGGGCAGGGAGAAGGTGGTGGTGGAGAAGTGGAAACGGGGGGATGAAAGGTGAACGAGAAACGACGAATTGTCGTTCGTGCTCCGATTGTATTTCCCACGCACGGTCCACACCAGACGGACGCACAGACCTGCGCGGATTCGGATGCGTTTTGTGCCACAGCCTGCCGCGGAAGATTGACTCAGGATTGACTCGCAACGCATATACCCTCCATCTCGCTTTCTGACTCCACTTTTCGACATTTTGGTGGTACAGTTCATTTTTATTCGAGTCCATGGCCCCACCTGCATTTTTTTATGTTTTTCCGAAGCTTTCGAGAATTGATATATGAATTATTCCGGCTGCTGGGTGCTGACTTGTGGCCATCCGGCCATCCGCCTCTTCCCTCCCGGCCATTCTTCCGCTTCTTTCCACAATCTCACCAACCTTGCAACGAACTGGCTCATATCTGAATTCAACTTCACTTCATCGTTTGGCCCTCGTTCGTTTACTCACGAGAGGTTCCAGTGAGGTTTTACTACTGCAGACGGGGCGTGCCATGTTTACCCCAAGTACGACATCTCTTTTGTTCGGAACAATGCCACTTCTCTATTGTACTTACCATCGATACTCGCTTATCCAGTCTCGCTGCCCTTGAAGGAAGAATAGCAATAGCGTAGCTAGGTTGTACACAACATGCGAGCAACAAAACAGTGCAACAAAGCGAGATTGATCAATGTACATGGCGCTATGCCTGGTGGTCTACCTCCTTCAAGTCTTCGCCACCAGCGCATCCTTGCGCAGCACCTCAAATCTATGACTCTCCTGGTCCGCCTTCTCCATGGTCTTGACAAGTTTCTCTTCCCGCGTGCGGAGGCGTTCCTCCATGCCTAAGACCAACAAACGTACCTGCTCCACGTGCGCCATCGTTGCTTCCACGCTTGCCTTTGTGGTTGGGCTACCGTCGCCCGGGGGTGGCGACGCAATATGCTGCGTCAGGGGAGAAAAGTGAGTTGTGGTGGTACGCGAGGATAGTGGGCTGGAGATGCCGGCGGGTGCGATCTTGAGGTTAGCCTGCGCGGTTAGGGTTATGGGGTCAAGGGGTCACGTCAGTGAGCTTCCGCAGAATCGGCGTGGTCAACACGCGCACCTGCCAATTACTACCTGCCAGTCTCTCGAGCTCGCGCTCAAGCAGCTTTTCTCTCTGTCTACTCCTATTGATCAGATGTGGGGGGAAGATTTAGCGATTGTCTGGATTGGAGTAGCAGATAAGACCAACCTCTCGAGTTCGGTCATGGCCCGTTCGTTCTCGCGCTGCGTGCCTTGAAGAATAAGCTCAAGGTTACTGTATTCCTTTCGTAGTTCCTGGATGGCCTCGATCGGTGGGCGCTGCGCGAGCTGGGCCTGGAGGGCCTGCATTTGGTCTTGGAGCTGCATAAGGACGGGGCAAGTCAAATCGGTGTGAAAGTAACGAGAACAAGAGAGCGCCATACTTTGTCATTCTCTTTCGACTTCTCAAGGAGCTGCCTTCGGAGCGCAACTTCGGTGGACTCTTCGGGGACTTCTTTCAGTGCGCCAAGGTCATCCGTCCCAATTGTGGGGACAGAGGCGCGGGTATAATGTCGTACGCTCTGTGCGCGGCGCATCGTCAGGGTATAGGTGGAGAATGAAAGAGACAAGGGTCTCAGGATATAGGGGTTGCGGGTTCTGTATCACAGCGTGGTTAACACGAACCACATCGACGTTCGCCTCGACGCCAACCCTCGCGTCAGGGCCACGTGATCATTGCGAATCTGATCATGATGCGTGATTATATTCTGATTCTGTTTATTCCACCACCACCATCCATTATCATGTCTCTTTGAGACGCGTTGTTGCCAGTGAACATGAGCGCAAGCCAAGTATGCAGATTCCGTCACTTATAGCCGCACCAGTACACCATCAAACTAAGTACGCAGCACGCCAACATCAACACGGCAATTTCTTCTCACTGGCAAGAGGCTATCGGTATTAAAGCGCTCTAGCTCAGGCTGTATTTGGCTTTTGTTTACTCACGCAGCCATACACGCGCATGCTTTCCACTGAACACAACTCCAGCGATATAATGTCGACGGAAACGTCTGACAACGTATCTGAGGCTGAACTGGGGAAGTCCAGTGCTCAAGGTTCAGATCATAGGTCTGTCCTTGAAGTAGCCACTTTCCACCTCTCCGTCGCTCATTTAACCCAGAGAAGATAATATACGGGACGACCCTCAACAGGAGATTTCAGTGCCTCTGGGAGTAGAGTTGACAGGATACCGCCTGCTCACGACGGGCTTGATCCTCGGCCTTGGTATCCCGAAGGCGGTATACGCTTACAGTGGACAGTCCCTGATCTCGACGACTTTGGATTGGATAGCAGGGATAATATTGGCTCTTATGTAGGTATTTATTTTGCGAGGTGGGGGTTTGATTCAGTGAGTCGTATAGAGCTGATGGTCGTGCAGATTGTTTTGGCTCGGAGTGATCGAAGCCAGACGGCCAGAGTTGTCCCCGGGTTTCTTCCAGGCCGATCTGGCCCCCCCTATCCTTAAAGTTTTGCGTCGTCCTGAAGGTGGGTATTGCAGTTGACAGTTGAAGGACGCTGACGGCATGGTTTGTACAGCACAACTCTGGTTTCTGTCAGTGCCACCTTTGTTACTGAGCACGAACCAACTACGGGCCATGTTGGATGCCCGGCGGGATGACGAGCTTGCTAGTGGGGTTCCAGCATATCAGATCCAGGACGGACTCACGCTGGCTGTGTTAGCGTTCAGCGTATCCATCTGTACACTCTGTCTACAGTGCTTGCGGATTGTGTGGCCGAGAGGTTTCAAAGGTGAGTACCTACACCATGATCTTGACCGTCATAGCAATGTCGATTGCGTGCTAGGCACAACGCACCATGTTCTACTGTTTGTCCTCTGTTTCATGATATGGTTAGCTTATGATGGGTATTTGGTGCGTACAGTAGTATTTTCCAACTCGTTCAAGCTGTGACTTCGGATGGTCCAGATACTGAAAGTTTTCAAGCGAAGCTCAGAGTACCCAAGATCGATCATCAAACTTGCCGTGCACAATGTTCTGTGGACGTATCCCCTCACCCTTCTACCTTCTCCCAGAGATTTTCATGGTCACCGCGAAGGTGAGCACTGCGGCGGGATATCAATCAGCATCGCGATAAATGAACGCTGTGTGCGCACTGCATGGCCCTTACAGGATATATTTTCCCCTTGCGATATAATGACCTGATGACAGCTGCATACGTGGTCCTTGCCGAAGCAATTCTCATCGCGGTCTGGGGTTTGCCTGACTTCCCTGAAGGTTTATATGGCATAATCTTCTCGTGTTGCGTTACGGTTTTCTATTTGGGTCAATTCCTCATTACGGTTCCCATGCCCAAGTCTTTGGTCCCCTCCTTCCCCTCTACATGGGGGTTGTCAATGATGATTTATGACAGAATTTGGCGCGCCGGAAACGAGGCATGGGTTTGGGTGTTCAGCGTCTATGATAGAGTATCGAGTGCTGGTAGTAAGGCGTGGATTTAGGAGTTTATATCCTATAACGCTTCGTTGCTTGCGGACAACCTATGCCTATGCCAATCTTATAAGTCACTCGTCCCGGCAGTCTGCGGCCATCCTGGTTTATCTTGTCCTTCGAGGCTCATTGTTGCCAGTGGACCCAAGCAGAAGTCAGTATGCCGACTCGGACACCTATAGCCGCATCAGTACACCATGAAACTAAGTGCGCAGCACGCCAACACCAACACAGCATTTCTTCTCACAAGCTTATGATCAGAATCCGTATAAAACCGCTTTAAACGTCCGCACTCAAGCTATCTTTGGCTTTGAGTCCCCAACACTACTACTGTATAAGCGGACTCGACATATCTTCTCCTGGCCGCCTTGTCAGGCATGGGTTCACTCGCTCAGCTATCTCCGCACATGCTTTCCACCCCACACAACTCCAGCAATATGATGTCAACGGAAACGTCTGACGACGTATCCGAGGCTGAACTGGAGCACTCCAACCTTCAGGGGTCAGACCTAAGGTCCGTCATTGACGCAACCCATTTGCT